>C688J35102_120989259_pt1 | contig 10598 bp, 8 predicted proteins | sample HopSoiMetagenom2_FD_35102 | JGI IMG/M metagenome (IMG submission 35102) | reverse complement strand
TGGCCTCCCGTGAGAGCCAAAGCCGTGCCGGTCCGCCCTCAGCGCGGCTTCGCGGCGGGCGAGCCGCGGACCAGCAGCACGGGGATCATCGAACGGTGGCGCACCTCGTTGGCCACGCTCCCGTACAGCAGGTCGGAGATGAAGCGGTGTCCGTGCGTGGACATGGCGATCAGGTCGCACTGCTCGCGCTCCGCGATCTGCACGATCTCACGCGAGGGGTCGCCGCCGGCCAGCAGGGCGTCGACCTCGATGCCATCGGCCGCCAGCCGCGCGGCCACCTCTTCCAGGTAGCCGAGGTCGCGCTTCATCTCGTCGGACTCGCGCAGGTTGAGCTGCTGGAAGGTGCGCGCGACCCAGCCGTCGGCCACGTGCACCAGCAGCACGGCCGCGCCACAGAAGTGCGCCACCGCGGCCACGTGTTCCAGGATCGCCTGGTCGTAGGCCGAGTTCTCGAGGGGGACGAGGATTCGCCTGTACATGGCCGTCACCCGATCCATCCGCCGAACGTCTGCACCAGCAGCCAGACGTTCAGTGCCGCGATGAGCACCGCCACGGCGTAGGAGAGCACCTTCAGCCACGCCGGGTTCACGAACTCGCCCATCTTCGCCTTCTCCGAGGTGAACTTCACCAGCGGGAACACCGCGAAGGAGAGCTGCAGGCTCAGCACCACTTGGCTGAGCACCAGCAACCGGGCGGTGCCGCTCTCGCCGTACATCACCGCCACGATCGCGGCGGGGACGATGGCGATGCCGCGGGTGATCAGCCGCCGCATCCACGGCCGCATGCGCAGGTCCAGGAACCCCTCCATCACGATCTGCCCCGCCAGGGTGCCGGTGAGCGTGGAGTTCTGCCCCGACGCCAGCAGCGCGAAGGCGAACACCGCGCTGGCGCCCGCGCCCAGCAGCGGGGTGAGGAGCTGGTAGGCGTCCTGGATCTCGGCCACCCCGGTGCGGCCGGCGGTGTGGAAGGTGGCCGCGGCCACGATCAGGATCGCGGCGTTGATGAAGAGGGCCAGCGAGAGCGCCACCGTGCTGTCCAGGAAGGCGTAGCGCACCGCCTCGCGCTTCCCCTCGGCGCTGGCCTCGTAGCGGCGCGTCTGCACGATGGAGGAGTGCAGGTAGAGGTTGTGCGGCATCACCGTGGCGCCCAGGATGGCCATGGCCAGGTAGAGCATCTGCGGGTTGCGCACGATCTCGCCCGTCGGGACGAAGCCACGCAGCAGGGGCGCGATCTCGGGGCGCGCCAGCAGGATCTCGAAGAGGAAGCAGCCGCCGATGAGCGCCACCAGCGCGATCACCAGCGCCTCCAGCAGCCGGAACCCCTTCTTCTGCAGCAGCAGCACCAGCAGCACGTCCAGCCCCGTCAGCACCACCCCCACCGCCAGCGGCAGCCCGAAGAGCAGGTTGAGGGCGATGGCCGAGCCGATCACCTCGGCCAGGTCGCAGGCGGCGATGGCGAGCTCGCAGAGCACCCAGAGCCCGAAGCTCACCGGCCGGCTGTAGTGGTCGCGGCAGGCCTGGGCCAGGTCGCGCCCGGTGACGATCCCCAGCTTGCTGGAGAGCCCCTGCAGCAGCACCGCCATCATGTTCGAGGCGAGCACCACGAAGAGCAGCCTGTACCCGAAGGCCGAGCCGCCGGCCAGGTCGGTGGCCCAGTTCCCCGGGTCCATGTACCCCACCGCGACCAGGTACCCCGGCCCCGCGAACGCGAGGAACTTCCGCATCCGTCCCTTGGCGGAGACGGGGATGGAGCGGTACACCTCCTCCAGGCTGGGGGCGATGCGCGCCCGGCGCCACCCCGCCAATGGCGCGAGCTCGTCCGGCGGCGGCGCCACCCGCGCCCGTCGACTCTTCTCGGAAAACACCGATCTATCCCTCATTCCAACGGATGAACTGAATTTTTCACCTACCTTAAATTTTACGCCGCGACTCTCGGACGCGCAAGATCCGCAACCCAAGAAGCAACGGCAGGTCTCACGCAGAGCCGCAGAGCCGCGGAGAAAGCCGCCGCAGCGCTCTGCGCCTCTCTGTTCCTCTGCGTCTCGCGAAGCCCCCAATTCGTTGCCGTTGCCGCGTTTCGCCGGTTCGGATACGTTGCGGCCCATGACTACGCACGCCGAAGACGAGGCGTTCGACCGGCCGTACGACCTGCGGCTGATGCGGCGCCTGCTCTCCTATTTACGCCCCTACCGGGTGGGGGTGATCGTCGCCGTGGCGCTCCTCCTGGCCGGCGCGGCGATGGAGACGGTGGGCCCGGTGCTCACCCAGCGCGCCCTCGACGTGGCCGTGCCGCGGCGCGACCCGGGGTACCTGGGGGTGCTGGTCGGGCTCTACCTGGGCTCGCTGGTGCTGGCCTTCGTCTTCGAGTTCGCGCAGACGCTGCTCACCACCTGGCTGGCGCAGCACGTGATGTACGACCTGCGCGTGCAGGTGTTCGCGCGGCTGCAGCACCTGTCGCTGCGCTACTTCGACCGCAACCCCGTCGGGCGGCTGATGACGCGGGTGACCAACGACGTGGAGGCGCTGAACGAGGCCTTCTCGTCGGGGATCGTCACCGCCTTCGGCGACGTGTTCACCCTGGTCTTCATCCTGGCGGCGATGCTGCGGCTGGACTGGCGGCTGGCGCTGGTCACCTTCGCCGTGCTCCCCTTCGTCTTCGCCGCCGCCTTCGTCTTCCGCGGGCTGATCCGCCGCGCCTTCCGCGACATCCGGGTGCGGCTGGCGCGCATCAACGCCTACCTGCAGGAGAACCTGGGCGGGGTGCGGGTGGTGCAGCTCTTCGGGCGCGAGCCGGAGACCATGCGCCGCTTCGCCGCCATCAACCGCGACCACCTGCGGGCCCACCTGCGCTCCATCACCTGGTACGCGCTCTTCTTCCCCACCATCGAGGCGCTGACGGCGGTGGCGATGGCGCTGATCCTCTGGTACGGCGGGTGGCAGTCGCTGCGCGGCGCGGTGACGGTGGGCGTGGTGGCGGCCTTCCTCCAGTACACGCGCCGCTTCTTCCGCCCCATCCAGGACCTCTCGGAGAAGTACAACCTGCTGCAGAGCGCGCTCGCCGCGGCGGAGCGCATCTTCGAGCTGCTCGACACCGAGCCCGAGATCGCCGACCCGGCGGACCCGCTGCACCTCCCCACGCCGGGGCGCGGGGAGATCGAGTTCCGCGACGTGTGGTTCCGCTACGGCGAGGAGGGGGACTGGGTGCTGCGCGGGGTGAGCTTTTCCGCGCGGCCGGGGGAGCGGGTGGCCATCGTGGGCGCCACCGGGGCGGGGAAGAGCACCATCATCAACCTGCTGATGCGCTTCTACGAGCCGGAGCAGGGCGAGATCCTGCTCGACGGGGTGCCGATCCACCGCGTCCCCATCGCCGAGCTGCGCGGCCGCATCGGGCTGGTGCTGCAGGACGTCTTCCTCTTCAGCGAAGACGTGCGCCGCAACATCCGCCTGGGGCGCGACGACATCGGCGACGAGCGGGTGCGCGAGGCGTCGCTGCGGGTGGGGCTGGACCCCTTCGTGGCGCGCCTCCCGGCCGGCTACGCGCAGCCGCTGGGGGAGCGGGGGACGTCGCTCTCCGTGGGCGAGCGCCAGCTGGTGAGCTTCGCGCGGGCGCTGGCCTTCGACCCGCTGGTGCTGGTGCTCGACGAGGCGACGTCGTCCGTCGACGGCGAGCTGGAGGCGCGCATCGAGGAGGCGCTGCGCGAGCTGATGCGCGGCCGCACCTCGCTCGTTATCGCCCACCGCCTGTCGACGGTGCAGGGGGCGGACGAGATCCTGGTGCTGCACCACGGCGAGGTGCGCGAGCGCGGCACCCATGCGCAGCTCCTGGCGCGCGGCGGGCTCTACGCGCGCCTCTACGAGCTCCAGTTCGTGCGCGCCGAGGCCCCGGACGTGGCGGCGGACTGACGGAAGCATCACGCAGATACGCGGAGACGCCGCGAAACGGCCGCAACCCCGCTCCTGCGAGCATCCGCCCTGGCCCAACTCGACGTTGCTTCGGAATCATCCACAAACCGCTGCACCTGAACCTCACGCAGAGCTGGACGGGCGGACGATTGCGGTTATGTTGATCGTCGGCGTTGCAGGACGCCCCCGGTCCGCGGGAAGGGCTGCGCCCGCCTGATGGCAGTTTGCGGTGCACGACACCCCTCTTTCGGGCCGAGTGCGCGGACGGCGGCCGCTAACGAAGGAGGCCCTGCATGCCCGTGCCCGGAAGTTCCCTCCCGTCCCATCCCTCCCTCGAACAGCAGCGGAAGCAGGCGAAGGAGCTGCTGCGCGCCCTCCGCGCCGGCGCCGCCGACGCCCGCGAGCGCGTCCGCCGCCACCTGCCGGACCGGGCGCGGCCGACGCTCGCCGACGCGCAGTTCGTCCTCGCGCGCGAGCACGGCTTCCGCAGCTGGGCGGCGCTGAAGGCGCACGTCGAGCAGGCGGGCGAAGCGATGACGCCGTCGGCCGAGGAGGAGCTTCGCCGCGCCTTCCACGCGCGCGACGCGGCCGCCGTCCGCGCGCTGCTGCGGCGCCACCCCGCGGCGCGCGCCAGGATCGACGCTCCTGTTTTCCCCTTCGACAGCACGGCGCTGGGCCACCTGGCGGGCTCGGGCGACCTGGAGATGGTGGAGGTGCTGCTGGAGGCGGGCGCCGATCCCAACCGCCGCAGCGGGTGGTGGGCCGGCGGCTTCCACCCGCTGCACATGGCGACGGGTGCGGTGGCGGACCGGCTGATCGAGGCCGGCGCCGTGCCCGACGCCTGCGCGGCCGCGAACCTGGACCGCCCCGACCTGCTGCGCTCCATCCTCGACGCGGACCCCGCGCGGGTGCACGAGCGCGGGGGCGACGGGCAGACCCCGCTGCACTTCGCGCGCTCCCCCGAGGTGGCGGACCTGCTGCTGGCGCGCGGCGCGGACATCGACGCGCGCGACGTGGACCACCGCTCCACCCCGGCGCAGTGGATGCTCGACCGCGTCCCGGGCGCCGGACGATACGACCTCGCGCGCCACCTGGTCGCGCGCGGCGCCTCCGCCGACGTGTTCCTGGCGGCGGCGCTGGGGCTCGCGGACGCGCTGCGCGCGATGCTGGAGGCGGACCCCTCGCTGCTGGAGAAGAAGACCGGGCAGGGTGAGTACGGGGAGCAGCCGCCATCCAGCTACCACATCTACTTCTGGACCCTCGGCGCCAACCTGACGCCCCTCCAGGTCGCCGCCCGCTTCGAACACCCCGCGGCGCTGGAGGTGATGCAGGCGTTCGCCACCCCCCGGCAGCGCTTCGTCATGGCCTGCGCCGGCGCGCACGCGGACGAGGCGCGGCGGCTCCTCCGCGAACGCCCCGGCCTGGTCGCGGAGCTGACCCCCGACGACCACCGCGCCCTCGCCGATGCCGCCTGGGTCCCCAACCCCGCCGCGGTGGAGCTGATGCTGGAGCTCGGCTTCGATCCCGCCGCGCCGGGGCACGACGGCGGCACCGCGCTGCACTGCGCCGCCTGGGAGGGCTCCGCCGCCTCCGTCGAGGCGCTCCTGCGGCACCCCCGCGGCCGCGCCCTGGTCGCGGTGCGCGATCCGAATCACGGCGGGACGCCGCTGGGGTGGTGCCGCCATGGCGCGCAGCACTGCCGCGCCCCCGGCGCGGACTACGCCGGCGTCGCGCGGCTGCTCCTGGAGGCGGGCGCCAGGGAAGACTGAACGGCATCGCACGCGGAGACGCGGAGGCGCAGGGGAGGCTCGGCGGCCTTTCCCTGCGTCTCCGCGTCTCTGCGTCTCCGCGTCTCTGGGTGAGGCCTATGTCGTCAGGCGTAGCGCCAGAGGTCGTCGGGGTCGGCGGCGGCGGCGCGGACCAGTTTCTCCCACTGCGCCGAGCCGTTGCCGGCGCGGCCGATCGGCTCCTCCTCGTCGTGCGGCCCGGCGTCGATCGACGCCAGCACGCGGCGGCCGCCCAGCTCGTCGCCCAGCTCGTGCAGCTGCGCGGCCAGCCAGCGCTTGACCTCGGGCTCCTTCACCGCGTCGGCCAGCATGCGCAGCCGGGGGATGGTCAGCCGCTCGGTGCGCGTGCGCCGTCCCGCCTCCACGAAGCGGAGCACCTCGCTCTCCACCTCCACGAAGTGGCGCCCGTGCGCGGCCAGGCACGCCAGCGTGCAGTGCGCGCGCACCGCCTCGGGCGAGCTGCGCAGGATCTTGCGGCACATGGCGGCCGCCGGGCCGATGTACCCCGCCGCCAGGTAGGCATCCACCGCCCGGCCGTAGTACACCAGCGCGCGCCGCGTCAGCCCGCCGGCCACGCACAGGTCGCCGGCGCGGTTGAAGAGCTGCGCGCACGACGACTCCCCGGCGACGGCCGCCCTCGCCTCGAGCGCCTGGAGCTTCAGGTTCAGCTCGTTCTTGCCCGGCCCCAGCAGGCACCGGAGGATCCACTGTAGCATCGCGTCGAATCGGTGATGAGAGGGGGAGGGTGGCCGAAGCACCGGGCCGTGCCGCGGGTCCGGCGGACGGACGGCCGGGGAGGCCGCCCGCCCGCCGGATGGAGCTCAGGGGTAGATGGGGACGCCCTTGGCGTTCAGGGGGCACCCCGCGTTGTTGTAGCTGTCGAGCCGCGTGGCCAGGGCGATGATCGCCGCCCGGTCCTGCGCGAGGAGCGCGGCGTTCACCTGGCTGGTCACGGCGCCCACGCTCAGCGCGTAGCCGAACTTGCTGGCGTTCAGGTACGCGGCGGTGCCGGCGCGCAGCAGGATCTCGGCGCCGCCCTCCACCGTGCTGTTCCCCTGGAAGCCGAGGCCCTGGACCAGGGTATAGGCGCCCAGCGTCTTTCCGCCCAGCAGGTACGTCGGGGTGAGGGTGGAGCCCGGGAACACGCTGCTCTCCAGCCCGCCGGTGGCCACCGGCCACCCGCCCGTGTTGTTCTTCCAGTACCCGGGCGTGCAGCCGCAGACGTAGCTCACGTCCACGTTCCACGAGTCCGAGACGTTGGTCTCCGTACCCTTCGCCGTCGCGGTGTTGGGGGCCGAAACGGTGGTCCCGCACTGGGTGATGCGGGCGGGGCCGAAGGTGCGGGCGTAGGTGTACGTCTTCGGCGACTCCGCGGCGCAGACGTTCCCCGTCACCGGCGAGCCGGACCACGTGTCGCTCACCGCCACGCACTCGTCCACCCGCAGGTTCGGGTTGGCGGCGTCGAACGAGAACGACGCGCCGCCGCTGAAGGCGAGGTCCGCGCCGCCGCCCGGCCGCGCCACCGACGCCGTCGCCGTGTTCTGGTAGGCCGCGCCCAGGGTGGGCGAGCCGATCGCCTGCGTGTAGCTGCACGACATCGCCTCGCCCACCGCCAGGGTGCGCGGCAGCGTGCCGCAGGCCACCACGTCCGCGGGCCCGAAGTCGTCCACGTCGGCCACGGAGTTCACGGTGGCGGGCACGGTTCCGGTGTTGGTGACGGTTACCGTGCCGCCCACCGCGAAGCGGCGGTCGCGGGTGCCGGTGTTCACCACCACCACCGAGTAGTTCACCACCTTGCTCTGCCCCGGCGTGAGCGTGAGGGTGCCGGTGTCGCCGTTCTTGTCCACGCTCCACGCCCACACCCGCTCGTAGTAGGAGGTGGCGGTCTTGGCCACCTGCACCTCGGGCATCACCGGGGGCGGCGGGGGCGCCAGCACCTTGAAGTTGTCGGTCTTGGTCTCGCTCTCCTTGAAGTCGGCGACGGCGCTGATCCACAGCTTGTACTCGCCGCCCGCGTTGGGCGTGTCGTCGTACCCCGGCTGGCCGTTGCTGGCGCGGACCAGGATCGCCGAGAGCTGGTAGCAGGCCGCGAAGCGCCCGCCCACCACGTGCGCCGGCGCCGGGACGGCCGAGCCGATCGTGGTGCCCAGCAGCTCGCCGTCGGGCGAGGTGACCTGCACGTAGTACCAGCCGTCGGGCAGGCCGGCCGCGTGGTCGTTCTGCGGGCCGCCGTTGGCGTACACCGAGTCCTTGTCGGCGTAGAGGTTCAGGTCGGTGCCGGCGCAGCTCCCGTTGGTGGTGAAGATGGCGCCGGTGAGGTTGGCCGTGGGGCCGCCGGGGGCCAGGCCGCCGCCCGTGGGCGACTTGCCGCCGTCGGCGCAGGCGGCGGCGAGCGCCGCCAGGGCCGCGATGGGGACGAGGGTTCGGAACCGCATGGCAGGTCTCCTTCGACAGGCCGGCTGTAGCTGCCGGCGGTATGCTTCTTCGGTAGTCCGGCCATCTCCACCTCGTGGAGATCCGTGGCTTTGCGGACCGGCCTCGCGGCCGGGGTGCCCTTGTCGGAAGGAGCGAGGGGGGGACGGGCGAAAGTGCCCGTCCCGGTGGGAAATCCGTCTACGAGCCGCGGCGGCTGGGTCCGGTCCGTCGGGATGGACGGTGAGATGGGGATGGTGGACGCGCTGCTCGGCGTGGTAGAGGGTGGCGTCGGCTGCGGCAGCGGATCGCCGGCCGAGCCAAGGGTCGTGGCGTACTCCACGGCGCGCGGGGCGCCGTCCCTGGTGGGCGGCGTCCAGCTCTTCGGCGGCCGGGCGGTCTCCGGTGAGATCCCGTGCTTTGCGGACCGGCCTCGCGACCGGGGTGCCTTTTCGGGGGGGTACCGCGGAACGGCGATGAACCGGGCGTCGGGTATCGCCCAGCGCTCCCAGCAGGGAAATGCGTGCCGCGCCCGCTGCCGGGACGCCATCCGCCTGCCGTGTTTCGACTTGCGGCTGAGTCGCGGGACGGGCGGCGCGTCCCGGGACGGGTAGATTGGTAACAGTCGTCCGGAACCCGTAACACGACTGCTACGCAAAGCTGTTGCACATCCGCTCCGATTGGGCACTTCCGCCAAAATAGACCCTTCGGTGGGGCGATAGTGTCGCAGCAATGGGATGATCCGGCCTGTCCCTCCCCTTTCCCGCACACTCTTGATCAGCGTAAATCGTTGCGATGGTGTGACTTAATCTGTTTTCAGGTGCGACGCAAAGCGGAATGGCACTTGCGATTGGAATTCGCGCCTTCCCCTCGTTGCGGCTTCTCCCGCAGACAACCCATGCCGAACCCGCTCCGGGCCGGCCCGCGCTCCGACGCGGGCTCCCGACGTTCTGCCGTAGCCATGGCCTATCAGGCCCCCCTGAACCTCCTCCTGGTCGACGACGACCTGCTGCATGCGCGCCTGCTGCGGTCCAACCTCGCCCGCCCGGCGCGGGTGAAGGTGGAGGTCGCCGGCTCGGCGCCCGAGGCGCTGGAGCGCATCGCCGCCGGCGGCGTGGACGCGGTGGTCACCGACCTGGTGATGCCGGGGATGGACGGCATCGAGCTGGTGCGGCGCATCCGCGCGGCGGGGAGCGGCATCCCGGTGGTGCTGGTCTCCGCCGCCGCCACGCTGGAGCGCGGGGTCGAGGCGATGCGCGCCGGCGCCACCGACTTCGTGGCCAAGCCGGTGAACGTCACCACCCTGCTGGCGCGGATCGAGGAGGCGGCGGCGCCGCGCCGCGGTGCGCCGTCCGGCGCCGCGGAGCCCCGCATCGGCGCCGGCGGCTGGATCTTCGGCGAGCACCCGCGGCTCCAGGCGGTGCGCGACTTCGCGGAGCAGGTGGCCCGCACGCCGTACGCGCGCGTGCTGGTCACCGGCGAGTCGGGAACGGGGAAGAGCCTGCTGGCGCGGGCCATCCACCGGCTCGCGGGGGCGGCCGGCGCCTTCGTGGAGGTGAACTGCGCGGCGCTCCCCCCGCAGCTGCTGGAGGCGGAGCTCTTCGGCTACGAGAAGGGCGCCTTCACCGACGCGAAGGAGCAGAAGCACGGCCTGGTGGAGGCGGCCGAAGGGGGCACCCTCTTCCTGGACGAGATCGACACCCTGCCGCTCGAGGTGCAGTCGAAGCTCCTGGTGTTCCTGGAGACGCGCGACATCCGCCGGGTGGGAGGCGTGCGCCGGGTGCCGGTGCGCACCCGGGTGGTCACCGCCACCGCCGCGGACCTGCACCGGCTCGCGCGCGAGGGCCGCTTTCGCCGCGACCTGCTCTTCCGGCTCGACGTGGCCTCGGTCGAGATGCCCCCGCTGCGCGCCGTTCCCGAGGTGATCCCGGGGCTGGCCGCGCGCTTCGCCGCGGAGCTCTGCGCCGAGATGGAGCGCCCCGTCCCCGCCCTGGACCCCGCGGCGCTGGCCCAGGCCGTGGCCGACGCGTGGCCGGGGAACGCGCGCGAGCTGCGCAACGCGGTGGAGCGCGCGCTCATCTTCCACCGCGGCGGCGCCCTGGAAGTGCGCCCGCCGGCGCGCGACGCGGCGGCCCACGAGGCGCACGGCGCCACGCTCGCCGTGCCGCTGGGCGCCTCGCTCGAAGAGGTGGAGCGGCGCTACCTGGCCGCCGTGCTCGAGGCCTTCCCCGCCGCGCTCGCGACGGTGGCGGACCGGCTCGGCATCTCCCGCAAGACGCTGTGGGAGAAGCGGCGGCGCTACGGGCTGTGAGCCTCACGGCGGGGCGGCGCGTGCTCCTCTGGCGGGCGGCGCTCCTCGCCGCGGTGGCGGCCATCGTCGTGGCGGACGCCCTGACCTCGGCGGGGGTGGTGGTCGGCATCCTCCTCTGCATCCCCATCGTGCTGGCGTCGACGGACCCGAGGCGGGCGGTGGTGGTCGCCGCCGGCGTGGTCTCGG
>C688J35102_120989260_pt1 | contig 10600 bp, 8 predicted proteins | sample HopSoiMetagenom2_FD_35102 | JGI IMG/M metagenome (IMG submission 35102) | reverse complement strand
TGCTCGTGGTCGCCGATCACGCGGATGCGGCAGGTCGAGCAGCGGGCGCGGCCGCCGCAGACGCTGGCATGCGGCACGTTGTTGCGCAGGCTGGCCTCGAGCACGCTAAGTCCCATCGGCACCCGGATGGTCCTGCCGTTGCCGTAGGACAGCGTGATCATGCCATGCCGCCGCTCGTGCAAGGCGCGCACACCGCGCCCGATCAAGGCCAGGCCGACCAACCCGGCATAGCCGATCAGGAACAGATCAACCAGGCGGTCGAGCGTGCTCTGCTCGGCCGCTGTGCCGACTTTCTCACGGGACAGGTTTTCGGCGCGCCATTCCGCCTCGCTGCTGTCGGCCGCCACCATGCGTCCGCCCTGATACAGGCCGAGCAGCGCCAGCGTGGGGATCAGTACCGCGGCGGCCAGCAGATACGGCGCGGCGCGCTTGAAGAACGCCTTCATTCGCAGCCAGAAATACAGCCCGATGCAGCCGTGAACCCAGGCGATGAGCAACACGGCGGACATCCACCAGATCCGGTGAGGCTGCGCCACGAAGTAGCTGTAGAGCACCTGGGAATAGAATTTTTGGTGTCCGAACAGCGCCTGCCCAAGCCGCACGCCGGCAATGTGGGCGATGATCAGTGCGGGGATGCTGAGACCGAGCAGGAGCTGCAGCGGCTCGACCGCCTTCCAGCGGAATTGCCGCCGTTCGTAAAGCGCCCAGATGCCGAGGCCGCTGTGGATCAATGCCGCCGCGTAGAACAGGATCGCGACGGGAAGGAATTGCCAGAACGCCATGTGCAAAGCGAGGCCGCCGGCCAGCGCATCCATCGAGATGTTGCCGAGGGCGTGGTTGGTGAAATGGCTGACCAGGTAAGCAAACAGCACCAGCCCGCAGGCGAGCCGGACCTGGCGGACGCCAATGCCCCGGATCGATTTTGTCAGCTGCGCTTGGACAGGCTCGGCCATTGGCTCTTGCCGTAAGATGATCGCGCGATGTTAGAGTTTATTCCCCTGTAGCGCCACATGCGTCATCCGCCCGACCCAAGCTCACCGTCATCCTGAGGTGCTCGCCGCTCTTGCGGCGAGCCTCGAAGGATGGCCGCAGGCGCCGGTGCTTGCGGCGATCCTTCGAGACGCCGCGCCAAGGCGCGGCCCTCAGGATGACGGCGGTGTATGTGGCGCAGCCGACATGGGGCGCGTTGACACTCCTTCCGGAGTTGGCGAGAAAGCGCCGTGAAAATCGCCCCCTCCACGCTGAAACATCTCACGCCGCCCCAGCAGTTGTGGCTGGCGGTCGCGTTGATTGCCGCGCTGACGGCGATGCGCGCGGTCTATGCCGGAGTGATGGAGCTGCGCACCGACGAGGCCTATTACTGGACCTGGTCGAAGGAGAACGTGCTGTCCTTCCTCGACCATCCCCCGATGATCGCCTGGTTCGTCCGCTTCGGCACCTTGATCTTCGGCGACACCTGCTTCGGCGTGCGCTTTGCCGGCCTGCTGGCGATGCTCGCGACGCAGCTTTTGCTGGCCGATATCGTGCGGCGGGTTACGCATGACCTGCGCGCGGTCGTCATCGCCATCCTGATGCCGGAGGCGGCGGTCTATTACGGCCTGTTGATGGCCAAGGTCGCGCCGGACGTGGCACTGATCCCATTCGCGCTCGCGATGATCTGGGCGCTGGTGCGGCTACACGAAAGCGGCGATGCGCGCTGGTGGCTCGCCGCCGGCGCCTTCGCAGCGCTTGCGCTGTTGTCGAAATTCACCGCCGTGATGCTGGCGCCCGCCGTGCTCGCCTTCCTGCTGATCCCTACTTGGCGCGCGCGCTGGCTGAAAAGCCCGTTTCCCTGGGCGGCCGCCGCCATCGCGATTGCGATCTTCTCGCCGGTGCTGATCTGGAATGCGGAGCATGACTGGGCTTCCTTCCGCTTCCAGTCGGTGCGCGCGGTGGCGACCCATGAACTGTCGCTGCGCACGGTCGGTGATTTTTTCGGCCTGCAATTCTTTCTGGTCGGACCGATCCTGCTGCCGGTCGTTCTGTCCGGCGTCGGTTTGACGGCATGGCGCGCCGTCCGGCACCGCGATGCCATCGCGCTGCTGCTCGCGCTCGGCGTGATGGTGCCGTTCGGCTATTTCCTGTGGAAGTCGCTCACCTTGCGGATTGGCGACACCTGGCCGATGTTCTTGTGGCCAATCGGCTTTGCCGCCGCCGCCATCAACGTCGCGATGTTGCGCCGTGAATTTTGGCCAGCATGGATAATCCGCTCCACCACGATGTGGGTCCGGGTCGCGATCGCGTCAGGGATCGTGCTGGTCGTCGGCACCTTCATTTATTCCGTTGCCGTCCCGTGGAACCTGTTCGGCAAGCTCGACCCGGTCGGAGGGGAGGCCGGCTATGAGCAGATCGCGAGCCGCGCGCGAGAGGAGATGCAGGCCATCGGCGCGAGCTGGATCGCGACTACCGACTATCGCACCTATGCCATGCTGCGGTGGCTGTTGAAGGACCGCGTGCCGGTGATCCAGGTCAATGAGCGCGGCCGCTTTCTGGGCTTCCGCGATCCGGGGATGGATGCGGTCGCGAACAAGACCGGCCTCTATGTCGCGCGCGAGCCCGACCAGCTCAATCCGGTCTGGGCCTCCACCACCGCAGTTCGCACGCCGCTCGGTCGGATGCAGCGCGTCTGGCGCGGTATCGTGATGGACTCCTACGCGTTGGAGAAGATCAGCGGCTGGACGCCGGAACTCAACCCCGCGCCGGATTCGCCGCTGTATCGCTGGCGCGTGCTGGCGGGGGAGATCGACGGCGAATCATCTGGTAAAGAGCGCCGGGCGCTGGCGGCGCTGACCCGATAAGACCCTCGGCAGGAGCGGCAGAAATGATCTTCCGAACGCTTGTGACGGCGCTTGCGCTATGCGTCGCAGCCGTATCGCCGTCAGCGGCTGATTATCCCGACCACGCCATCAAGATCATTGTGCCGTTCGCGGCCGGCGGCGGCACCGACGTGCTGGCCCGTATCATCGCGCAAAACCTCAACAGCAAATGGGGTCAGCCGCTGGTGGTGGAAAACCAGCCCGGCGCTTCAGGCGCGATCGGGACCCGCGCGGTAATGAAGGCTCCGCCCGACGGCTACACCTTGCTGATGGCTTCCACCGGCGCGCTGATGACGGTGTCCTCCAGCGACGGCGCCTTCGACGTCAACCAGGTGCTGGCGCCGATCGTGATCGGGGCGGCGCCGCCGTATCTGCTGGTGGTCAATCCAAAATTGCCGGTGCAATCGACCGCGGACCTGATTCGACTGGCGAAAGAGAAACCCGACGGGTTGACCTTCGGCTCCTCCGGCGTCGGCGCAGCCTCGCATCTCTCCGGCCTGCTGTTCGCCACCGAAACCGGGATAAAACTGCTGCACATCCCCTACAAGGGAACGGGCCCTGCAGTGACCGATCTGCTCGGCGGGCGGATCGACCTGATGTTTGCGCCGGGGCCGGTGGTGCAGCAATTCGTGCAGTCGGGCCAGCTCAAGGCGCTGGGCGTCACCGATACAAAACGCTCGAAGTTCTATCCCGAGGTGCCGACGGTGGCCGAAAGCGGTGTGCCGGGTTACGAATCGGTCGGCTGGTTCGGCCTCTTGGCTCCTCACGGTACGCCGCCCGAGATCGTGCATCGGATCAACGAGGCCGTTGTCGCCGCGATGGATACGCAGGAATTCCGCGACCACCTGGCGACGCTCGGCGCCGAGCCGAAACCCCAGACCCCGGAGGAGTTCGGCCGCTATATCAATGCCGACGTCGCGAAATGGAGCAAGCTCGTGAAGGACAACGACGTGCAATTGCCGGGAGCAAAGTGATGCGGCTCGCGACTTTCATCGAAGGATCCTCAGGAGCGCGCTTCGGCATCGTGCGTGGCGAGCGCGTGCTCGACGTCGTTGCCGCAGCCAATGCGCTGCGCCGCCCGCCGCCCGCGACCAGCGTCAAGAGCGCGCTGACCACCGGCCCGCAAACGCTCGCCGCGCTGCAATCGCTCGCCGACGCCGCGGCCGGGGAATCCTGGCATCCCACAGCGGGCGTCAAATTCCTGCCGCCGATACCCGATCCGTCGAAATTCTTCTGCGTCGGCAAGAACAACAAGAAGCATCGCGAGGAGCTCAAGGCCAACAAGATGCTCACCGAGATCCCGAACGAGCCCACCGGTTTCATCAAACTGGTCGACACCATTTCGGGCGACGGCGACGCGGTGGCGCGGCCCGAAGGCATCACCACGCTCGATTACGAGCCCGAGCTTTGCTACGTGGTGGGAAAGCGCGCCCACGGCGTCAGAAAGGCCGAGGCGATGGAATATATCGCCGGCTTCACCTTGATGAACGACGTCAGCGCGCGGCAAATCCAGCAGCGCGAGGTCGCTTCCGGCTCGCGTTTCTGGACGGCCAAGAACATGCCGGGCTTTGCGCCGGTCGGGCCCTGGGTCCTGACCCTGGATGAGGTCGCCGATACCGAGGATCTGTGGGTCACCTGCCACGTCAATGGCGAGCCGCGGCTGCGCTCCAACACCGGCGACTACCTCTACAAGATCGCCGACGTGCTCGAGCATTTCTCGCGCTACGTGGTGTTCGAGCCGGGCGACCTGATCGCGATGGGCGCGCCGAGCGGCGTCGCGGTCGGCCAGCCTAATGCGGCCGAGTTGTACCTCAAGCCCGGCGACGAGATGGCGATCGCCTTCGAGGGGCTGATGTCGCTGCGCACGCGGATCGTCGCGCCGCCTTGATGTCGTCCGGGTTCCAGAAAAAGCGGAACCTTGGTCGGCCCGCGGGATTATAGCGCCGCAGGGCACCGAGGAGGTTTCGATGAACGGTCTGATTTATCTGGTTGGTCTGGTGGTGGTTATCCTCGCCATACTGTCGTTTTTCGGGCTGAGGTAAGGGCCCGCCATGATCGTGGAACCCGACGTCGGCGGCCCGCTCGAGACCGAGCCGAGCACCTTGCAGTGGACCCCCGTGATCGCCGGCGCGCTGGCGGCGACCGCGCTTTCCCTTATCCTTGTGACATTCGCAGCCGCTGTCGGGCTCGGCGTCAGCTCCAGCGCGCCGACTTGGCGCGACGCTTCCGCGGCGCTGTGGCTGCTGTCCGGGCTCTATCTCATCCTGCAGGCGGTCGTCAGCTTCGCGTTCGGCGCCTACATCGCCGGCCGGCTTCGCCGCCCGCTGGTGGCCGGTTCTTCCGATCAGGTAGAAACCCGTGACGGCCTGCATGGCCTAGCTGTCTGGGCGCTCGCGGTGGTGCTTGGCGCGATGGTGGCGGCGCTGGTGGGCGCCGCGGCGGCCACGCGACCCGGGGCGACCGTGCCCAGCGCCAGCGCGGCCGAGCCGGTGCTGAGCTACGAGCTCGACAAGCTGTTCCGCTCGGCGCGACGGCCTCCCAATATCGACATGCGTTCGGAGCGCGCCGAGGCCGGACGTATCCTGCTCACCTCGTCGGGCCATACCGGCGTCACCAGCGACGACCGAAGCTACCTGGTTCAACTGGTCGGCTCCGCCACCGGTCTGTCAGGCCCGGACGCCGAGCGGCGCGTCGACAGCGGCATCGCCAATGCCAAGACTGCACTGGATCGTTCGCGGCGCTCGACCATCATCCTGGCGTTCTCGCTCGCCACCGCGCTCCTGCTCGGCGCGGTTGCCGCCTGGGCCGCAGCCTGCGCCGGCGGCCGCCACCGCGATGGCGCGCCGTTGCCGGACTGGATGATACATTCCGACCGTTTCGGCCGAAGGCGGATCGTGATTCAGTAGCATCGTCATTCCGGGGCGCGCCTCTTCGGCGCGAACCCGGAATCTCGCGCCACGATTTGCTGCGCTCCGGAATGACGCGGAGGCTAAGCCTCACGCCTCATCGCGCTTGCGCAGCAGGTCGCCCGCCAGATCCGCGAGGGCCGGGCGGGGTAGCGCGGTGAACGGCAATGGCCGGATCACGTCGATGGCGGCAAGCCCGAGCCGCGCCGTTAACAGCCCGTTGAGCACGCCTTCGCCTAGTCGCTGCGACAGTTTCGCGGCGAGGCCGTGGCCGAGTACCTGCTGCACTAGGCCGTCGCTTGCCGCCATGCCGCCGGTGATTGCCAGGTGCGCGATCACGTGCCGCATCAGCCTGATCAGGCCTAGCGCTCCCGGCCTTCCGCCATAGAGCCGCGCCAGCTGCCGCACCAGCCGCAGCGACGCAGCGAAAACGAAGGCCACATCGACCAGCGCGCGCGGGCTGACTGCGGTGACCAGCGACACGCGTTGCGCGGCGGTCGAGACGAGGCGGCGCGCCTCGCGGTCCAGCGGCGTCATCAACTCGCGTTCGGCGAGCCTGATCAGGTCGGCGCCGTCGATGATGTCTTTGGTGTGGCCGGTGAGCGCGGCGCGTGCGCGCGCCAGCTGCGGGTTGCCGTGGGCGATCCGGAGCAGGTCCTGGACGATGGCGCGGCTTGCCTTGGCGTCGTCGCTGAGCAGCGCCTCCATCGCGCGGCGGTGAAGTTTTTCGATCGCCGCGAGACGCGTCAAGGCGAACGCTTCCCGGGCGACGATCACGAGCAGCGCCAACGTCGCGAGCAGCGCCAAGGTTGCCCCTAGAAAACCAAATCCCTCGCTGCGCGCGAACAGGTCCTCGACCAGATTGACGACGCCGAGCCCGGAGCCGAGCAGCACGAGCCCGCCCAGCGCCGCCCAGAACAGCGTGGCCCAGCGAAAGCCGCGCCGCGCCGGCAGCGCGGGCTCCTCGAGCGGCACCGGCAGCAGCGCCGCGTCGGCTTCAGGGGTGATGCGGATGGTGCCGCGCGCAAGCCGTCCCTCGTCTTCGGCATCGATCACCGCGACATGGGGATCGTCGAGCTTGAAAGTCTGGGGGCGGCGGGTTCGCTCGCTCATGGCAGTCGATCTCCGATCAGGAACTGGAGCGCGCGGTCGAGGCGGATATGAGGCAGCGCAGGGCCCTCGGCTTCGACGCTCTCGACGCGCGGCGGCCGGAATCGCAAAAATCGGAAGTCGGTATTGTCCGCGTGGGCGCTGCTCAGGCCGCGGAATGCGCGCTCGCTCCGGAAGAATTCGTCGAGATCGTCTGGCAGATCGCCCGGAAACGTCGCCACTTCGGTTTCGCCGTCAAACGTCTCGCCATTGGCGATCTCGCCCTGCATCGGCGTGCCCAGGATCGACGGCAGCCGCTCGCGGCCGCGCTGCACCTGCGCCTCGCGGGTGGCGCGCACCGCCGCGAGCGCGACCACGTCAACGGCGGCGCCGGCGCCCTCCGCCCGCGTCGCCGCGCGGTCCAGCATCCGCCTCAGGATCGCCTCCAGCCGGTCGTGGCTGGAATGATGCAGATGATCGGCTTTGGTCGCCGCGAACAGGATGCGGTCGATGCGCGGCCGGAACAGCGCGCTGACAAACGTGCCGCGGCCGATCCGGAAACAATCGAGGATGCCCGCCAGCGCCGCCTCGAGGTCGTGCAGCGCTTCCGGTCCGGCATTGAATGCGGCAAGCGCATCGACCAGCACGATCTGGCGGTCGAGTCTTGCGAAATGGTGGCGGAAGAAAGGCCGCACCACCGCGTCCTTGTAGGCCTCGTAGCGCCGTTCCATCATCGCCCAGAGCGAGCCGCGCGGCGGCGCGCCATCGAGCGGCACTTCGAGCGGCGCAAAGGTCAGCGCCGGCGAGCCCGCGAGGTTGCCCGGCATCAGGAAGCGGCCGGGCGGCAGCAGGCTCATGGCAAAGCGCTCGTCGCGGCAGGCCCGCAGATAGCCGGTGAACAATCTTGCCGCGGCCAGCGTCGCCTGCTCGTCCTCATGCGCCTGCGCATCCAGCGTTGCGAGATGCGCGTGCCATTCCTCCGCCAGCCGTGCGCGCGGCTGTTGCCGCGACAGCGCGAGGCTCTCCGCCGACCATTGCCGGTACGATTTTGTCAGCAGCGGCAGGTCGAGCAGCCATTCGCCGGGATAATCGACGATATCGAGCGTGAGCGTGCGGTCCGCGCCGTTCTTGCGCTGGTACTCGATCACCAGCCGCAGCTCGCTGATGTCGACGGTTGAATTCGGCCAGCGCCGCGCTTCGATCAGCGTGCGCAAATGGTCTTCATAGGCAAAGCGCGGCACCGCGTCGTCGGGCTGCGGCTCCAGCCGGGCGCCGCCGATCCTGCCGGTGGCGAGCGATTCGAATACCGGAAACCGCCCGCCGCGCGAGAGCCCGTGCACGAGAGCCGTGATGAACACGGTCTTGCCCGCGCGCGACAGACCGGTGACGCCGAGCCGGACCGTCGGATTGAAGAAGCCGTCGCCGTAATCCAGGAGCGCCCGCGCGGAGAGCCGCGCTTCCTCGACGATATCCTGAAATTTGGCCATGCAGGCAGGCGGGGCTCGACAAGGAGGGAGGAAGCGGAGCCTTGCCAAGGTGGCGATTGTCACGCGAAAATCAAGTTTCACGGGCAAGGTGGCTCCGCGTGCCGACCTTCGTTGACGGGCAGGGGGGCATGATCTATCGCTTGGCTAGGCTCGCAGGACCGGTTCGATGACGATCTTCAGATTGAAGCAACTGGCTTCGACATCGGCCCACGCCGCGCGCGAGGCGATGCGCTGGAACTACGACCGCGCCGAACTGATCGCGGACGGCATCGTGCATGGCATCGGCGTGTTGTGCGGCCTGGTCGCGGCCACCGTGTTGATCGTCCTGGCTGCGGTCTATGCCACCGCGCTGGAAGTCACCGCGGTATCGATCTATGCCGCGGGCCTGCTGGCCATGCTGGTGCTGTCGGCGACCTACAATCTGTGGCCGGTCTCGCGCGCCAAATGGGTGCTGCGCCGTTTCGATCATTCGGCGATCTACGTGCTGATCGCGGCGACCTACACGCCGTTCATCATGGAGATTCGCGACAGCTTTTTCGCGGTCGCGCTGCTGATCGGGGTTTGGTGCGTGGCGATGGTCGGGATCGTGCTGAAGCTGGCGCTCCCCGGCCGCTTTGACCGACTGTCGGTCGGGCTTTATCTGGCGATGGGCTGGAGCGGGTTCATGCTCTATGACGCCGTGGTGGCGGCATTGCCGGCGATGGCGCTTTGCTTGGTGATCATCGGCGGCGTGCTCTACAGTCTCGGCGTCGTCTTCCACGCCTGGCAGCGGCTGCGCTTCCAGAACGCGATCTGGCATTCCTTCGTGCTGCTCGGGGCCGCGTGCCATTACACCGCCGTGCTCGACCTCATATTGACCTGAATTCGAGCAGCGGGGCATCGCGATGCAGGTTGCCGGCAAGGTCGTCGTGGTCACCGGAGGCGCCAACGGCATCGGCAAGGCGCTGTGCGAAGCCTTTCATCGTGCCGGCGCGACAAAGGTGGTGGTCGCCGATCTCGATCTCGCCAATGCGGAAGCGGTGGCCGCCGTCATCGGTGGCGCGGCGTTCAAATGCGACGTCGGCCGGGAAGGCGACATCAAGCACGTCATCGATGAAACCGAGCGGCGCTTCGGGCCGATCGGCCTGTTCTGCTCCAATGCCGGGATCGGCGGCGGCTTCGATCCGCTGTCGGAAAACGCCGGCGGCACCTCCGACGAGCCGTGGGCGAAGAGTTGGGCCATCCATGTGATGGCCCATGTCTATGCCGCGCGGCATCTGGTGCCCCGGATGAAGGCGCGCGGAGGCGGTTATTTCCTCAACACGATTTCCGCCGCCGGCCTGTTGTCGCAGGTCGGCAGCCCGGCCTATTCGACCACCAAGCATGCCGCGGTGGGATTTGCGGAAAACCTAGCGATCTCGCACCGCGCGCACGGCATCAAGGTTTCGATCCTGTGCCCGCAGGGCGTCGACACCAACATGCTGCGCTCGATCCCGAAGGGCCCGCAGTCCGGCGACGGCGACCTCACGCCCGAGCAGGTGGCGCAGGATGCGCTTAAGGGAATCGAGGAGGAGACTTTTGTCATTCTTCCACATCCGCAGGTGCTGGAGTACATGCGGAGAAAGACGGAGAATTACGACCGCTGGATCGCCGGCATGGCGAAGATCCAGGCGAAGATGCGGGAGAGTTACGGGAAGTGACGGCGCTTTTAGCACCGTCATTCCGGGATGGTCCGAAGGACCAGACCCGGAATCCAGAACATGCAGGGCGCGTCTGGATTCCGGGTTCGTCGCTTCGCGACGCCCCGGAATGACGGTGGACTACTTCTTCTCGTACAGCAGCGGCACCGCGGATTCGACGATCACCTCGACCAGGCTGACGCCGTCGTAGGCGAGGGCGCGCGTGAGCGCCGGCGCAAGCTCCGACGCCTTTTCCACGCGCACCGCATTACAGCCCATTCCTTTGGCGATAGCGACAAAATCGATGCCCGGGAGATCGAGGCTGGGGACGTTGCGCACCTGCATGACCTGGCTGAACGAGCGCATCGCGCCGTAGCCCGCATTGTTGAGCACGACCACGGTGAGCGGCAGCCTGCGTTGGGCTGCGGTCCACAGCGCCTGGATCGAATACATCGCCGAGCCGTCGCCGATCAGGCACACGGTGCGGATATCCGGCCGCGCCAGCGCGATGCCGACCGAGGCCGGCAGGCCATAGCCGAGCCCGCCGCTCGCCATGGTGACGAAACTGTCCTGGCCGCGCATCGGCAGATATTTGTGCATCAGCG
>C688J35102_120989261_pt1 | contig 10601 bp, 10 predicted proteins | sample HopSoiMetagenom2_FD_35102 | JGI IMG/M metagenome (IMG submission 35102) | reverse complement strand
ATTAGAATCTTTATTACTTCGTCACTGCAAATCGTGCTATCCAAAATAACTATTTATATGTACCTAAAATTTTAAAGTTATCTAATAAACACAACTTTCGCTTCATCATGTATACCGCTTTAAGTCCTCCTGACTCATCTATTAAACTATGAATTATGAATTCAAGTTTAGGCGAAATCCCCTTTGATTCTTTGTTGCTATATCGGGAAGAAACTTTTCTGTACTTGCAGCTTTTGGCACTAGGCTCAAGGCTTCCTCTGGTTGGGCCAACAATATATTCAATTATTGGTGTTTGGCTAGTCTTACATTTTTATATAATCCCAATGTTTTCTTTACTTTTGCCATCGCTATGGAAGCTTCTAAAAAGTAATAATAAATGGGAGTATATCTCCCCACCTTGTCTACTTAACATATTCATCTCTTACCACATTATTGAGCTTATTGTTAATATCTGCTTCATACATGAATATATAGTAATGCATATATATACATAGAACTTCCACGTATACAAAATGGTTAAGACAACCATACTCATTGAGACTGAAACAAGAAATAGGCTGCGCCTAAGAGGAATTAAAGGAGATACTTACGATGATATAATTAACAAGCTGCTTAAACAGACCGAAGGATCGAGAAAATGAAAGATGTCATAGCAACTTGGAACGACTGGGTTATTAATATGCTGGGTACTGGTATATTTGAAGACCATAAAGTGTCCGCTATAACTAAGCAAGGTAGATAATAGCATGATTTTGGACAAACAGTCAGTGAATGCATTTGACGAGTCAAAATTCGATTTTTGGTTAATGGAAGAGTTAGCCTTCTTTTTAGCAAGTGTCAGAGATAGCCTCATGCATTGGCTCAGGCAAATTGGAGCCCAGAAATGATCACAGTAATAGTCATGCTAGTTGCGTTCTTTGTTATAGCCTCCTCTTTCCTCATAACTGATGCCCTAGCATAGTACGGTTCAAGCCACCTGCCACTCAGCAACGTCACTGCCTGTAATAATCTACTGATATGCTCTAATGTTGTAACTAGATCTTAACCATAATTACCCTAGCTATTGCCACGATACAAATTCAGTCATCGGGCATAGTATCAATTCTACCAAAATCATGTATTCTTAACTATCGTATTGGAGGACTAGAGACAGTGGTTATGCTCTTAACTGCGTGACTGCGAAAATGATGAAAGAGAGAATTCAACAAATAACTAAATTCCATTTCGGTTTCGATGATAAAAATTTAGTCCTATTGACATACCTACATCACTTTTATCAGATTCACCCTCATGATACCTCGATTAAGATGGAATGACGTACATTTGACACTCTAAAATGATCAGCATTGATCCTGCACGGTATAAGTTTCAAATCCTTGCAATACCAGTCAGGAACTTGTCAAAAATGAAAAGCACGGCGTCTATTACTTCTTATTTCATATCATCGTCACAGTACAATTTCGAATATACTGACCGATTCGTTCTGATTTTCATAACCTCTTACAAGAGGTACTAGATTATTTTTGATTCTAAAATTGATTCGCTTTATATCCAGATAAAGTTTCGAGCTAATTTCCAGACATAACCTGACCAATACTGGATGGTGAAGCAGTACATTCATACAAGTTTAAGATCGTGATACAATTTACGAAGTACTGATTTAAACCGGATGCGAATAGCATTGCATTAATGGAACCTTACTTCGGTACAGCAAACAGGGTCTGATTCATGTCTTTTGACTTAATTGCATAGTTTAAATCAGACTTAGGCTAGTTGTTAGAAAGGACTGCGAGACTAGAAAATATATATGTGCCTGTAAGCAGGTAAATCCATGTTATATGGTTTACATTTCGACAGCTTTCACAAAGATCTGATATTTGGAAGCCAGGCAATTATTTTGGGGATAAATGTTAAAGCAACAATGACAAAGCGGGATATCTGTCGAGCGAAAGAATAGAGTTAAAACTTTGCAGTACAAGTGGATTGCACTTAGCAATACAACTATTGGCACACTCATGGCATCATTGGACAGAAATATTGTTGTCATAGCTCTACCCACCATAGCATCCATGCTACATGCCTCGCTCATAACATTGGTGTGGATAGCTCTCGGATATTGGGTTGTGACTGCTTCAGTACTGTTAAATTTTGGTAGATTGGCAGACATGTTTGGAAGGGTTAGGCTATACAACGTTGGTTTCGTACTTTTTACGGTAGGCTCGGCATTGTGTAGTATATCTTACACCGGTGAGCAATTGATCGTATTTAGAATTGTTCAGGCTATAGGGGCAGCATTTCTATTTTCTAATAGTGCCGCAATACTCACAGATACGTTCCCAGAAAATGAAAGAGGTAGAGCTTTAGGACTCAATCAGGTATCAATTGTTATCGGTTCTGTTATAGGACTTACTCTTGGAGGATTCTTGACTTCATATTTGGGATGGCGATCAATTTTTTGGATAAATATACCCATAGGTGCATTTGCGACTATATGGGCTTATTTGAAACTACGCGAATTGGGAACCATAAGAAGAGAGAGAGTAGATTGGCAAGGTAACGTCACATTGGCATCAGGACTACTTTTTTTATTGATTGGAATAACGTTTGCCTCTTTTCAAATATTCAGTTCTATCGAAAACTATTTTATAATCATATTGGGTTTTGTTTTACTCATAATATTTTATTTTGTTGAGAAAAATGAATTAAGACCTATGTTTGATTTTTCATTATTTAGAATCAAGCTTTTCGCTGGCGGAAACCTTGCCATATTTCTTAACGCCCTGGCCAGAGGAGCATTCACCTTAGTTATGGCATTCTATCTCCAAGGATCCTCAATGAACCTTAGTCCGCTCGAGGCAGGCATTTATTTGATACCAGTATCAGTATCGCTAGCAATTTTTGCACCTATAACAGGATGGTTATATGATAGATCAAAATCTAGAATCTTCATACCTCTAGGTCTTCTTGCCTCAGCAGTAGGTTTCCTTATGCTGACTAGAATTGGACCAACTACATCTTACTCTTCTTCTATAGTTCCACTAATCTTGGTAGGAGCAGGTATGGGAATCTTCGCCTCACCAAATCGTGCCACAATTATGAGTTCAGTTCCTTCTCATAGAAGAGGAGTTGCCGCTGCGATTAGCACTACATTGGTTATGATTGGCAGTGCATTCAGTATTGGTATGGTATTCTTATTATTTACTCAGGTTATGCCATTACACACAGTTCAAAATATCTTTACTGGATCTTCTACGCCAACAGACGCCACAGGTTCTATGTTTGTTCCCAAATTCATGGACTCATTACATCTCATATTTTTTATTTCTGCTATTCTAATGCTAGTTTCAGTAATACCTTCGATCATGCGACCGCATTTAGGAAAAAAATTTCTTTCCTTTCTAGGAAAGTCGTAAAACAGGAGACAGTTTAAAGTCATCAGACTTTCACGATAACGAAAGTTAGTGTCAGTTTATTTGATTTAATCCTAAAGTGAAATCATTAGATATGACTGTCAAAACTCTCGGCCGACGGTGAGTCAGATGTTTGTATTTTTGGATATTACCTAGCTTGCGACATCTGTTACCAATTCCTTTTAGAGTAACACATCTCTGCTTCGCTGTAAATTCTTAATATAGTAGATCAACTCTATCAAATGCGACTACGAACAAGGCTAAGTTGACCTACTACTTATTGCCGAAAATCTCATACGTCATAAGATTATCACATTTTTGTGATCATAAAATTAATATATAGTACATAGTTTTAACGTTGTCTAGCAATGGCTGATGAGGCCGGCGTCCAGCAATTAGGGATAGCCGAGGGTTTGAAAGATCTTCTCACTAATTCTGGCTTTACTACTGCAAGATCAATTATTAAGTATTCTCCAGGCGAAATTTCTAAACTGTTAGGTATAGAAGTTCATGTCGCAAAGATCATTGTTCACGAAGCACTAAAGTTAGTAAATAATCCAAAAAAAGAACAGTAGACAGAGAACAATGGCTATGAAATCTTAGAATAAACAATTCTTGCTATTGATTAGCTCGATTCAATGCTCCGTTACTATCAATATGTATTAATTATGATCGAGAAGTTTACGTCTGCTGTATAGTAGGTATCGAAAATTCCGTTTAGGTCGAGGCTCACATCAATTACTACAATTATTATAATCGATCTCTCACACGTCGAAACTAATAAAAACAAATCGTTGCCTTCGTGATTTATACCCATAAATCATGGCCTTTCTAATAGATTTTTTTTAGGCAGCCCAAAATTGAGTTGGCCGAGGTTTATTCAGACTTGTAATTGCACCGATTATTAGATGCTTTGAATAGATCAAGATTCAGAGTATGTTTTATCGTTCATCATCTTCCAGACGTCGAGGTAGGAGGTTTTTTCTTCCATGCTACCATCAGAAATACAAAGGGAATTGCCATTAATGTTGTTGCAATCAAGATTGGCTGCATGATCGTCATGTCTATATGTTTTCCGACTGCTAGGTAAAATGGGAACGGGTAGAATCCAGAAGTAAAAAACCAGAGAGCAGCAAAAAGCAAAATGAACGGCAAGTTACGTTTAAGGAACTTATATGGTGGTTTTCTTACTCTACCGCATTTTATACATTTGGTTTTATCTTGAACTAGGCAAGAAGAACATACTGAATTAGTACAGTAGCCACAAGTAATATTACCAAATCTCGAGCCGCATATAGTACAATTTGTTGCCAATTTGCTCTATTACAAATAGATAAGTCAATATATATATTATTAATGATGGTACTTAGGCTGGCTATTTGCAAATAAATCTTGGAATTTAGAATATTTTATATAGATATGGTAGGTGAATTAGGAATTCTTGTAGCACAATCTATAGACAGCTGCATTCTGCAGTTGAACAGGCCAATTATATTTTTAGTGTATGAACACGGTTTGAATATTCTCTAGTCAAATATGTTAGCAGCCTGTTCGAACTGGATCAAAGATTCAAACTTCAGAGGATTAATGGTAGGATCATTATTAACAAAAATGAAATGAACTCAAAATGACCGATTGGTCAGTTAAATTTATTAGTTGCCCTATCCTATATATTAATACGAGGTTTATTGTACTTTCAGAAGCATAATAACAGGTGTAGGAAATATTGAAAATGGGCGACGGATACAATAATAAACAATTTCTAGCTAATCAGTTGCTCTGGCTAGGAATATCCTTGGGAATTAGCATTACAATTTCGATTCTTCTTCCTTTTCCCATTTCATTAGTGACCATTATAGGCGTATTCATAGTTCTAAACCTTTACATGAGGAGGAGAGTTATGCAAAGAATGAATATGGAAGGCTACGGGAAACTAGGAATCCTAGATTCAGAGATAACACAAAATAACTCTTTAAAGTATTATTGTATGAGTTGTGGGACTCAACATAAAGCCATAGAATGTCCTAAATGTGGTTCAAAAATGAAAAAAGTGGGATTCTGATAGATAGGATGATAAATATATTTAAGCGTTGGAAACCTAAGGGTCAGATGTATAGTCTGAAGTGTTTCCAATGCGGGTCGGGTTTTCTGTCTAGCTTTAACTTGGAAGCACCAATCTGTGGTAAATGTCTTCAGAAGGCCAAGTCATTAGACTCAACCATAGATCAGGACAAAGTTTGCAGCAAATGCGGAAATAGAGGTATAATTTATGGTAAGGACATGTGTCATTCCTGTTATTTTGGATTCGAGAGCGAGAAGGTGTCTGACAAATGAGCCAACATGGCTTGTACGGCTCCTGCTATTTGAAGGCCCTAAGTTATGATTGGTCTGGAATTGACTCGAGTTGATAGCGATTGGCAGACCAGATTGCTTGTTAAATTTCACCTATTTATATTACAAACACGATCAAAATCTGTTATAGTTCATTTTTAATATTCCTATATATTAAATCAATTTGTTCAGTATTTAATTTTGGCCTGTTTTCAAACATTGAATGAACAGGTCCGGCCCCGTCTTCCTTAGTCCTCGGTATGATGTGTACATGGAGATGTGGTATCTCTTGCCCAGCATCTTTACCATTATGAATAGCAATAGTGGCTGAATTTACATTGACAGCCTTCTCGAGGGCTGCAGATATTTTTCTAACCAATAAAAAAACTGAGACTGAAGAATCACGATCCATGTCTTGAATCTTAGAATAATGAATTTTGGGAACAACTAAAGTATGTCCGCCGGCTAACGGAAATGCATCTAGCATAGCAACTGCAAGGTCATCTTGATTTAAGATTCTTGCGGGAGTTTGGCCTTTGATAATATTACAGAACACACAAGTCAAATCAGATGTCATTAACATAACCCATACATGTTGTGAGTAAAAAGTGTAATGAATTTTGAGGTTTCTTAGAGAATTCTGGTAGTGACTACACCTGGTTAGGAATGTATGAGTTAAGTAGATATTTATGCTAGATTAAGTTAATCTGAGCACCTGTACTGCAAAATATACAAATTTCATTTTTTTAGACAAAGTGTACAACGACTAGCATTTCGAAAAGTATGATTAGGAAAGAAAAATGTTGATTGATTATTGTAGCGATGGTGGTGGTGCTATTGATCGCACTACTAGAATAACCCATGTATTATGAAATGCTTTAACTGACTCATAAGTTACCCATATATTTGTCTTTTTTACTGTATCTATTGCTGCCCCAGACCGCCCATTTATAGCATTATTAAAACTATTTAGAGTAACAAAAGATTCTGGAGTCTTTTATTTATATTAGAACCTAATGAACCCCGCTAGGCATAATGGTCTATACATCACAATCTATTTTGAAAACATAAGATGAACTATCTTCATTGGATCAAACTTGAATACGAAAGACATATGGCTAAGACAGATTAGTTATAATTTGAAAAAGTCTATCTACAATTATGCGATCGGGCTGAGAATTAAGTAAAAAGCTCGATCTATACAATAGCGTAATCTAGTTTAGCAGATAAATTCCTATGCTGGACAAAAATTGTCCTCATAAGTTGGTGTTTAATGTTGTTTTTACTTGATTCCTATCACGTGGGCTTTTTCTCTCTCAAGATAGAATCGGTGGATTTTAGTAACGATCTCATCAAGACAATTTCCACAGGAAAGTGGCCTGAACTATGCCTTTGTGTCTCAGTCGGGTAGGTCCTTAGAATACGATTCGCCACTTCCTGAGCAGAGAATATATCATTTATTTCATTACCTCGACCGCAATTAGAGAGGCAAGTCCATCAAGACACAAATTGAACCTCTAAATATTACAAATATGATGTTTTAAGATGTCATAACTACAAGTACAATTAATACAGATTGAAACGTGAACACATCTACTTATTTTAACTTTTCAAACCGCAACAGCATCGTTAATGTTAATATGGTCCCGAGGACTGAGATTCAAACTGTTGGGTAACTGCCTTGCTAATGCTTAAGAGGTTTATATGGTAATATTGGTTCTAAAAATGTTTTGTTCTCGAATTGAAGCCTAAAATCAATCGGAGCTTATATGTATAATCGGAATTTCTGCAACCAAACTGAATCGATAGCTTATCACAGAATGATATAATATTCACTCTTACAGTAACAATGTGATCCTCATAGAGGATTCAAACGAGTATGTCTATAGTTAGTCAGATTACAATATTAGTTAACACATAATAGTTAAAGGATTAGTCTTTAATTTTAGCTGCAACCACAAAATCTGCATGGTTAGCAAGCCACTCAGAATCCCAAGCAATTAATTCATAGAAATATGAGCTAGCGCCTATAAATAATCCAACTGCCAGCGAGGCTGGAAAGGAAAGTCAAATTTCAGATAATAGAGAGATTGATACTTTGGGCCAATTATGAATTGCCGTGGTGTCTATCATATATATATCACTTGGCTACTTTGAACAAAGGTGCACACTGAATTAGCTCATACCGCCGAACATGCTTTCGTAGGGTCTCTTCAGAAACTAATTGGCGTTACGCTAAGTGTAAGAAAAGTAGAACATAGGGAGAAAGATAGCATTGTATTTATTGATGCTAATTATCTGGACAGTCAGTTAATTGCAAGAGCTCAATCTGATGTTAACCTCCTAATTGGAAATGGAAGGAGAGTTCTAACATACACATTTTCGTCATTGACAGATGCAAAAGAGCGATTTCCGTTGATTAGAGCAAACGAATCACGATTAAGGAAAGATGAATCAATAAGAGTTGTTGAAATCGAAGGGCATGACGTTGCGGCCTGCAGAAGAGAACATGCAAAAGATATGACTCAGTGTGGTTTGTTCTTGGTAACAAATGTCTCAAAGGTAGGCAAGGAATATGAAATAAACTTTGTCGTAGATAGGGAGGCGAGAGACACAGCACTAAAATTGTCCCTAAAACTTGCTAAAATTAGCAGTGAACTAGGAGCAAATGAAAATACAATCGAAAGCACTATAAAAAAGTTAAAGAAAGAGAATAAAATGTATCTCGAAAACCTGAAATTTCTAACAAAAGAAAAGCTTCACACTCTTGTTCCGAACACAGAGATAACTAATACTAACCGTATTTATATTATTAATGGAATTTTCTCAGGATTGCTAGATAAAGAAATCAATTCGTACACATCGCAAAAAATCAAATGTAAGAATACTATAGTTATGATTGCTAACAAGTCGAAGACTTATGAACAGGATCTTGCAAGAATTGTCTTCGCCAGATCTTCGTCTCTACCTTTTGATTGTGTAAAATTATTTCGTGAGGTAGTACCTACGGCCAGAGGAGGAGGAAGGCCGGAATTTTTTACAGGCACTATAAATAGTAGCGAAGTCAATAATGCAGTTGCTCGCATAACTAAGGTTATCTCTGACTATGTAACAGATTCAAATCAGTTCCTTTTGACATAATTGCCTTGGATAGCCGTTTATTGGTATATCGCATGACTAAGAAGAGAAAACCGGGTCATCTATTCCTAACGATTTAAAGGATTGTAGTCTTTCGATACACGCATAGCAGCTGCCACAATGCGTGTTACCATTTTTATGACAACTCCATGTTAATTTTATAGGAACTCCTAATTTTACAGCAAGAATGATTATTCTCTTTCTGTACATGCTACCCAATGGAAGAACTATATTAGTTGATCGTCTTCCCTGCGTCTTAGAACCTTCTCTGAAAAGCCTCGTCAATTTTTGCAAGTAGCTCTGCGTTGCATCTCTGAAGAAATTTCCGTCATGGCGGTTATGCCCACCAATTATCGATCTTATTCTTAGGTTTTCAGCATAATAGAGTGCAATTGAGTAAAACATCAGATTTCTGGCCGGAATATATGCCGACCATCGTGAATCAGAATTCTTCGCTAGAGTATCAGAATGTGTATGAAAATTTTCTCTAATGAAAGGGACGTCCAATTCTATTAAATTTCTGATATTAGCCTCATTAGCTATTGTTAGGGCTGCATTTTTTTCACGCTTTCCTCTATCTTTGTAGTTAAAAGTTATTGCATAAACAATAGAGAACCTTTTTTTTGCCCAATACAGACATGTTGCAGAGTCTAGTCCTCCAGAAAGCAGAACTAGAGCTCTTTGCTTGATCATAATTTATTGCTTCTTTATTTCAGAGATTATGTGAGCCCCCTTGTTCACTCCCTCATAAACATATACTCCCAGTGCTTCAATATTAGGTGGCATCTTAGGTGCCATGAGTCGAATTATCTCTGTCGACAGTGTTTCTACTGTGGCTTCTCCATCAAGGAGAAAAGTTGTCTCTTTCGGGAGCTGCAATCTAAATTCACCCTTGGGTCCAGCAAATGAGACCAAGTAGTGAGTATCATCTGCCTTCTCTAGATATTTCCTACTAATAAAGAACTTGTGGTCTAGAGCTTCGAGTGTCTCTTTTATAATTTTTTTTGCTTCAGCAAAATCAATTACAAGGTTACTGACCATTCTACCGATTATTTCTACCATAACTGTTGATGTATGACCGTGCAAGATTGAGCACTTTTCCACCATGGGTAATATGTGCGCGTAATCGAAGGCCAACGAAGGATCCTCAACGAAAATAGAGCTTGTTTGATTATTATTCGAATCGTAAAAGAAGAAGGAGTCTAGTTCACTTACTTTTGCTGCGTATTTTGATTGACCCACAGCTACGATATTCAAATCTGGCCTAAGGCTCCTAACTAGGTTGAATTTTTCCAAATCAATATCAGATTCAACTATTTCTAGATATTTTTCGCCAGCCTTGAAGTCGATATTGACTTTGGTATCACCATCCAATGCTAGCTCGAAATTGTATAAGTATTCGTGGCCCAGAACAGAAAGCAATTTAGAAATGGATAATTCGGTTCTACTCCTTAACAAATTGCCATTATCATCAATGTACTTCAAATCTTTTTCGAGCGCTACTCTTTCCATTGAAATTTTCCTATAAGGATCTGGTTAGCCCATATATCAGTTATTCTATATTGGGTTTCGCGTAAGTACAAATTCGTTCAATTAGCTTATCTTATGGACTACGCAGCATAGATGGATTTTATATTATGATTCAGGCCAACCCTATACTAGATTTCACACTGAAAATAAAATCAATTTCGCTTAGGTTGTCTTCTCTGGTTATTTTTGTGC
>C688J35102_120989262_pt1 | contig 10602 bp, 5 predicted proteins | sample HopSoiMetagenom2_FD_35102 | JGI IMG/M metagenome (IMG submission 35102) | reverse complement strand
GCGTCCACACTGCACCAGTGCGAAAACACGGGTGGCACCAAACTCGAAACAGCACAACGCTACTCGGACTCGGAATGCAAAACGAAAAGCGTGACCGGCAGCTTCCAGACAGTGCCGCTCTCTGCTGGATCGCATGAAGTCACGACTACAGGGACAAGCGATTTCGTGCTGTCATCGGCGCCTTTGGGCATCAAAAACAAAATCACCTGTAAAAAAATGGGGAGCGTCGCAACCGCGATCAATGAAGAAGTCGGAGGAAAAATGCAGGTCAGCGGCGGCGCAAGCGTCACCGAATTCTCGGAATGCGTCGTAAACGAACCGGCAGGCTGCACCGTAGCCGAACAACCGATCAAAACGAAGGAAATCACCTCGATCACGGAAGACCTGGCTGGAGAAGTGATGAGGACGAAGTACACGCCGAAAACCGGCACTGAATTAGCCGCCATCACGCTCGCCAACTGCGGTCTGTTGAACGGCAAACACTCACTGAACGGAGTGACGCGGTCCGAATCAGAAGGAACCACAACGCAGAAGTTCACGACGACCAGCGGGTCGGAACTGACCTTCTTTGGAGCGGCCGCAACGCTCACCGGCACCTACCACCTCGTTACAACGCTAACCGGTCAGTTCCTCGCCCTCGAGACACCGTAGGAGGAGGCAAGGGATTTGGGCGGGCCCGAGCGCCGGGGGCGGTCCAGGCGAATCCGGTCATCGAGCGGGTTCAGACCCGCTCGATGGCCTTTCAGGTTCAGCGCGGGTTGACAAGAAGCATTGGAGTTGGTCCAATGCATCGTGCAGGGTACGGCTGCAGTCATCAATCGATATGTGCCAAGATTCAACGAGGATCGGTATGGGGATGATTTGGGTCAAGCAAGCCACGGGGGGTGCGGCTGGCGCTGAAAGCCGCGAGATCGGTTTCCGCCGGTACGCTGCGGCGATCGCGGTGGCTGTCGCCTGCGCGTGGACCGTTTTCCCATCCGCTGCCGACGCCAGCCAGACCCACCGTTTCAAGGAAACCTTCGGCAGTTCCGCAAAACCCAGCTTTGCGGAACCGGCCGCGCTGGCGGTCGCCCCGGCTGGTGCGCCCGATCAGGGCGATCTGTACGTCGCCGATGTCGGGGTTGACGAGGTTCAAAGCGTAACGCTGGAAGGCGGTCCCACCGGCGGCAGCTTCAAACTTGCCTTCGAAGGCTGTGAAACCGCTCCGCTTTCCGTCGGCGGGGCCAGCAGTCCGAGTGCGGCGGTCGTGCAAGCGGCACTGGAAGGGCTCACCTGCATCCACGGGGCCAATGTGAGCGTGGGTGGACCGTCGGGTGCGCTGCCGGATCCTGTCACCTACACCGTAATCTTCGTCCGCCAATTGGCGACCACCGACGTGCCGCAGATGACGTGTGACGGAAGCGGGCTGTCCGGCGGGTCGAGTCCAAGTTGCGCGGTTACGACGATGACGGAAGGAATCAGCAGCAAGATCGAGCGCTTCAAACCCGGTGGCGCGCCGGATGAATTTTCTGCCCTGGGCAGTAATGTGATCGAAGGCCTTGTCATCACCTTTCCAGAGTTGGTGCAAATCGCTATCGCGCCTCCCGGCTCCAGCGGCGGAACCGAGGGAGACATTTATATTACGCAGGTTGAATCCGGGAGCACCTTCGTCTTCGCCCCCACCGGAGCCTTTCTGGGCCAGCTCACCGAATTCAAGGAAGGCCCTAGCGCATCGGGAGCAAACTCGCCGCTGGTCCAACCATGTGGCGTGTCGGTTGATGCGAATGGCACTCTGTATGTAAGCGACGCCGCCACTGGCGTTCACAAGTATCTCCCGTCGTCCAACCCCGTAACGGTGGCGCAGAACACGGCGAACTTCACGAGCGTTGAATCCCCTTGCAATATCGCCGTAGGAGCCGGGGAAAGCATAGGATCCATCTTCGTCGACCATGCCTTCGAGGGGCTCTTCAAAGTCAATGCCCTGAGCGGAGCGGTGAGTTACGAGATCCGCCCTGGAGATGAGAAGGCGCTGGCGGCCGACCCGGTGAGTGGCCACGTTTTCGTCGCCGAAGGTTCCGAAGTGATGGAGTTCGATGCGTCGGGCGTCGAACCGAAACTTGCCAGTCCGCCCTTTCTCGCGCCAAGCAGTATCCGCGGCATGGCTGTCGATGCCGCCGGCAACGTCTACCTCAGCCTGGTCGGCGATCCCAACGTCGAGATCTACGGCCCGGCGACCGTGATCGACGTCAAAGAAGAGAACGCGACAGATGTAGGCAAGACGACCGCGAAGCTCGAGGGAGTTATCGACACCGAATCGACCGCGGCAACCCAATGTGTCTTCGAATACGGCAAGACGATCGCCTATGGCGAAAGCGCTCCGTGCTCCGATGTTGACGGCACCCCGATCTCGGGCCCGGGGGAAATCCCGGCCGACGACAACGACCACACCGTCTCGGCGCAGCTCAGCGGGCTGGAAGAGAACACCCCCTACCATTTCCGCCTACGGGTCGCCAACGCGGTGTCCCCTACGGAAGGCAAAGACCAGAGCCTCGAAACCCTGGGGCCGCCGAGGATCAGCGGCGACGCGGTCTCGGGGATCACCTCGACCGCAGCGCGGATGGGGGGTGTGATCGACCCGCGCGGGGAGGCGACGACGTTCTTCGTCGAATACGTCACCGGTGCCGAGTTCGAAGCCAGCGGCTACGCGGGGGCCGCCGTAGTTCCGGCCACGCCTCAAGCGCTCGGCTCGGGGGTGGGCGGCGTCGGGGTGAGCCAGGAAATCGTCGGCCTCGCCCCGGGCACCGTCTATCACGCTCGCCTGGTGGCGAAAAATCAGAGCGAACCGGCAGTGCACGGGAAAGACATCCTCTTCGCGACCTTCCTGGAAGCTGGCGCTCTCCCAGATGGTCGCGTCTACGAGATGGTCACCCCGCCTGCAAAGAGCGGAGAGGTTTTTCCGCCGGAATCAAAGGGCTTTCTCGGCGGCAGTTGCAGCGCCTGCCTGCCGGGCTCCGAACGGGCGAAGATGCCGATGCAGGCCGCCCCAGGCGGCAACTCTCTGGCCTACGAGGGTCAGCCCTTCTTCCCCGGCCTGGGCTCGGAAGCCAACGAGTACCTCGGCCGCCGCGATCCGCTCACGGGTTGGGCCACCGAGGGCCTCAGCAGGCCGCAGTACCGGACCAACACCCCATCCCCCGAGCTACAGCGGGCGGGCTTCGTGGGCTTCTCAGCCGACCTCTCGCGTGGGGCGATCTTTCAGGTCGAACCGACGCTTTCACCGGAAGCGCCGGAAGGCTACGCCGACCTCTATCTGTGGCAGCACGGCAGCGAATCCCTGCAGCCGCTGATCACTGCCAAACCGCCGCACCGTCCCGCGGGCGGACCCTCGCCCCCGCGCTTCCTGCCGATCTACGGCGGCGCCAACGCCGGGACCGGCTCGGTGGAACCGTTCACCCGCATGATCTTCGAGGCAAACGACTCGCTGACCGCCGCGGTCTCCGGGGTCGCACCGAAAGCGCCGGATGTGGAACCCACCGAACACGACGTCTACGAATGGTCGGGTGGGCAGTTGGCGTTGGTCAGCGTTCTTCCAGGCAACTCCAAAGCGGCGCCTGATGCGGTGATCGGCTCTGGGCACCTAGTGGAGGAAGATCTGCAAGCCGAAGGGCCGGTATTCGAAGGGGCGATCTCCGCCGACGGCAGTCGCATCTACTGGACCAACCTCGCCGATCAACGCCTCTACGTCCGCATCAACGCGACTGAAACGCGGCAGATCCCAGACGTCGGCAAGTTCCTGACCGCGAGCGCCGACGGCAACAAGGTGCTGCTGAGCGACGGCCACATCTATGACCTGGAAGCCAAACAAAACACCGACCTGACGGTCGGCAAAGGCGGCTTTCTGGGAACGCTCGGGGGCTCTGCCGACCTCTCCCGCGTCTATTTCGTCGACAGCCAGGTGCTGACCCCCGAAAGCGCGAAAAACCCCAACGGCGAACACGCCGAAGTCGGAGCCGACAACCTCTACGCCTGGCGTGAAGGAGTGCGGACGTTCATCGGCAAGCTGCTACCCGTTGACAACAAAGCTTTCGGCACCCAGCAGTCGATGGGAGCATGGAAGCCCTCGCCCTCGCAGCGCACCGCGCAGGTGAGCCCAGACGGACGCTACCTGGCCTTCACCTCTTCCGCGTCGCTCACGGGCTATGACAACGCCCGGCGCGGAGGAGGCGCATGCGGCAGCAGCAGGGCAGGAGCCGCCTGCTGGCAGGTATTCCTCTACGACGCCCAAGGCGGCAAGCTCACCTGCGCCTCTTGCAACCCGAGCGGGATACGCCCGCTCGGCTACTCCAACCTCTCGCTGATCGAAAACATCAACGGCGCGGCGTTCCTGCCGGCACCGCGCAACCTGACCGCGAACGGGCGGCTCTTCTTCGAAAGCCAGGACCCCCTCTCCTCCGCCGACACCAACGGCAACATTCAGGACGTCTATGAGTGGGAGCCCGCGGGAGTCGGCACCTGCGCTCGCGAAGCCGGCTGCCTGGCTCTGATCTCCTCGGGTTCGAGCGCCAACGACTCCCAGTTCCTCGCCGCCAGCGAAAGCGGCGACGACGCGTTCTTCACCACCCGCCAGCAGCTGCTGCCCCAAGACAAAGACGACTATCTCGACGTCTATGACGCCCGCGTGGGCGGCGTCGTCTTCTCCGAAGAAGGCAGCCCCCCCTGCGGCGGAGAAGAATGCCGGGGCCCGGCAAGCGCGCCGCCCGCGGAAGTCGCCCCGGGCAGCGCCTCCTTCGACGGACCGGGCAACCAACCGGTGAAAAAGAAGCACAAAAAGCACAAGCACCGGAAGCACAAAAAGCACCACCACAAGCACAAGCACGCCAGGGGGGCCAGCAGGTGAGCGCCCGGCGGACGATCCTCGGTCTTGGCCTCGCGCTCCTCCTCGTCGCTTGCCTGGCGCCGGCAAGCGCGCAGGCTGACTTCGGGATCAAGGAACTGAGCGCTGTCGCGACCAACGAAGACGGCACGATCGACAACCGCGCCGGCTCCCATCCCTTTGAATTGACCGTCGACTTCGGCATCAATCTCCACAGCGATGCGCTGGAAACCCCCGAAGGGAAGATCCGCACGATCGTCGTCGATCTGCCGCCGGGGATGATCGGCAACCCGCAGGCGGTTCCGCAGTGCTCGCGGGCGGATTTCGACCGCGCTCCGCCCCTCTGCCCTCCCGCCACGCAGGTCGGCATCACCAAAGTCGCCTTCGTCAACAACGGCGCCTCCAAACAGGTCGTCGAAAGCCCCGTCTACAACGTCACCCCGGCGCTCGGCAGCCCCGCCAGCATCGGCTTCAACCTCGACAACATCGACACCTTCCAGGAAGGCTCAGTCCGCACGGGCGGCGACTACGGGCTCAGCGTCACTGATTTCGCGATCCCCGCCGAACTCGAATTCCAGAACGTGACCGAGCGGATCTGGGGGGTGCCGGGCGATCCCGGCCACCGCCCCGAACGGGTCTGCGTCGTCAACGAACTGACCGTAAAAGGGTGCGCCAGCGAAACCGAATCCTCCCCAGAGCCCTTCCTCACCATGCCGGGCTCCTGCACTGGCCCGCTGGCGACCACCGTGCACCTGGAAGCGCTCGAAAATCCCGGGGTCTTCGTCGGCAAAACCGCGCTCTCCGAAAATGAAACGGGGGAACCGGCGGGGATGAGCAACTGCCAGGCGCTGCCGTTTGCGCCGACGATCAGCGCCCGCCCGGACACCGCCGCCGCCGACTCCCCGACCGGACTTCACGTGAACCTCCGCGTGCCCCAGCACGAAGACCCCAACGGCGTCGCGAGCGCGATCGCCAGGGATGTTTCGGTGACCCTGCCGCAGGGCCTAGCGGTCAACCCTTCCGCGGCCGACGGCCTGGGGGCCTGCACGGCGGCCGAGATCGACCTCAAAGGTTCCGGGCCCGCCCAGTGCCCGGAGGGCTCCAAGGTCGGCACGGTGGAGGTGAAGACGCCGCTGCTAGACCACCCCCTGCCGGGCTCCGTCTACATCGCCAAGCAGGGCGAAAACCCATTCGACTCCCTCATCGCCCTCTATATCGCCGTTCACGATCCCCTCACCGGGGTCGTCATCAAGCTCGCCGGCAAGGTCGAGCCAGACCCCAGCACCGGTCAGCTGACCACGACTTTCGAGGAAAATCCGCAATTGCCCTTCGAAGAATTCGAACTGCACCTCTTCGGCGGCCCGCGTGCGTCGCTGACGACCCCGCCGACCTGCGGCACGTACACGACCTCCACCGATATCACCCCGTGGTCGGCGCCAGAAGGGCGCGACGCCTTTCCGGCGGATTCTTTCAAGGTCACCGCCGGCGCCCAGGGCGGCACCTGCGCGGCGAACGAAGCGCAACTGCCGAGCGCCCCGAGCTTCGAAGCGGGGACGATGGCGCCGCTTGCCGGCACCTACTCGCCCTTCGTCCTCAGGCTCAGCCGCGATAACGGCTCCCAGCGCCTGGCGGCGCTGAACGTCACTCTGCCGCCCGGCCTCAGCGGCAAGCTGGCCGGCCTGCGGGAATGCTCGGAGGCCCAGATCGCCGCCGCCGAAGCTCGCTCGGGCCTGGGCGAAGGAGCGCCTGAGCAGGCCAGCCCCTCCTGCCCTGCCGATTCTGAGGCGGGCACGGTCACCGTCGGCGCCGGCTCAGGCACCCCGTTCTTCGTGCAGGGTCACGCCTATCTCGCCGGTCCCTATAAAGGGGCTCCGCTCAGCTTGGCGATCATCACCCCCGCGCTGGCCGGGCCCTTCGATCTCGGCGCCGTGGTGGTGCGCTCGGCTCTCTATGTCGATGAAGAAACCGCCCGCATCACGGTTAGAAGCGATCCGCTGCCGACGATCCTGCACGGGATTCCGCTCGAGCTGCGCTCGGTGGCGGTGAAGATGACCAGGCCGCGGTTCACCCTCAACCCGACTAACTGCAAGGTGATGGCGGTCGCCGGGGAAGCGGTCTCGCCGGTGCCCTTCGCGGTCCCGCTCACCGAGCGCTTCCAGGTCGGCGGCTGCAAGCAACTCGGCTTCTCGCCGAAGCTGTCGCTGAAGCTCAGCGGCGGCACCAGGCGTGCCCAGCACCCGTCCTTGCGAGGCATCCTCGCCATGCCAAAGGGAGGGGCCAACATCAAGCGCTTCTCCTTCGCCCTGCCGGCTTCGGAGTTCATCGACCAGTCCCACATCTCTAATGACTGCACTCGCCCACAGTTCGCCGCCGGCGCCTGCCCGCCGAGCTCGATCCTCGGCCACGTTCGGGTTTTCACGCCGCTGCTCGAAAAGCCCTTGGAAGGACCGGTCTACTTCCGCGCAAACGGAGGGGAACGTAGACTGCCCGACGTCGTCGCCGACTTGCACGGCCAGGTCCATCTGGTGTCGGTCGGGTTCGTCGACTCGATTCACCACAAAGGCTCTGAAGAGGCGCGCGTTCGCACCACCTTCGCCACCGTGCCAGATGCCCCGTTTGAAAAAATCCTCTTCGAACTCAAGGGCGGTAAGAAGAACGGCCTTCTGGTCAACAGCCAGAACCTCTGTGCCCCAAGCTCAGACCAGCACGCGATCGTGAAGATGAGCGGCCAGAACGACAAGACCCGTGACTTCAGGCCGCTGGTCACGAACAGCTGCAAGTCCAAGGTCAGGTCACGCACCTCGAAGCACAGGTAGCGCTGACCGCAGGAGCTGGGGTTTCCAAGCCGACGACCCCCCGGCACGCGAACTGGACGTGGCGGCTCCTCCGGCACCGTGCTTTGATCCGTCGCCGTATCGATGCCTGTTTCGGACACCACCAGGGCCAAGCCAAGCGGTACGCGACGTCGACCTCCACGGCGGTGGCACGGACATAGAAAACGTCCGGTCAAAAAACTTGACCGATCCCTTTCCAGGTACGAATCTCCCAGATTCCGCGCCGACCGATGGCGCGGAAGCAAGGTAGCGGGGGAGCAAACGCATCTCTACAGGAAACATCTTCCCCGCGGCAGAAGAGCAATAGGCAATAGGGAGAATCAACATGACTCGACTGAAGGTATCCCTCGGGGCCCTCATGGTGTGCGCGGCGTCGTTTGCCGCGTTCGGCGCTAGCAATGCTGCGGCGTCGACACTGCATGAGTGCACCAAAGCTGAAGCAACCAGCACATCAGTACGGTTCGAAGACTCGAACTGTCAGGAAGAATCTGCTAAAGGCGGATTCGCGACAACGCCGCTCTCTGCTGGGTCGCATAAAGTTACAGCGGAAGGGACAACCCCCTTCGTGTTGTCGTCGGCGCCTTTCGGCATCAAACAGAAGATCACCTGCAAAAAGATGATGACCAACGGCGCAACCGCGGCCAATGAAGAAGTCGGAGGAAAAATGCAGGTCAGCGGTGGGGCGAGCATCATTGAATTCTCGGAATGCGAAGTCAACGAACCGGCAGGCTGCACCGTAGCCGAACCGATCAAAACGAAGGAAACCACCTTGGTCACGGAAGACCTCGCTGGAGGGGTGATGAGAACGAAGTACACGCCGAAAATCGGCACCGAATTCACCACCATCACGCTCGGTAACTGCGGCCTGCTCAACGGCGGCCACACCACAAACGGAGCGTTGCGATCCGAATCGAAAGGCGTGACAACGCAGGAATTCAGTACGACCAGCGGGTCGGAACTGACCTTCTTCGGCACCACGGTCACGCTGACGGGTACCTATGATGAGTACACAGAAACTGCACCAAATGTCAAAGGCCCGATGCTGAGCCTCGAGACACCGTAGTAGCAGGAGGTAATCGATTAGCCGGCCCGACCACCGGGGCGGTCCAGGCTAATCGGCCATCGGGCGGGATTCAGACCCGCTCGATGGCCTTTTTTGGCTTCTACGCCGGGACGTCGCGCCGAGGATGGGGGCGGGGTGTCCCTCCGAACGTTTTGCGGAGGAGGAGAGGGGCTCCAACCGGGCGCCAGCGGCACTCCGCCAAACCGACGATGTTCCGAGTGAGGAGGGACACCCCGCCCCCATCCCCCTTGCGGGAGCTCTACGGTTTCTTGACCAGCGTCGCGGTGTAAAGCAACCGCGCGTTGGAGTAGAAGCAGCCGTACGCTTTGGTATTGCCGATCACCTGTTGGGGGTGGCCGTTCTTGATGTCTTCCTTCGAGGCGCAGTGGTCCTTCGCCCGGCTGCCGCGCCACTTGTTTTCGGCGGAGACGTTGAAGGCGAACATCGGCGCCCAGGTGGGGATGGTCAGGGCGACGATCTGGCCCTTGAGGACGACCAGCGGGTGCTCGAGGACGAAGATCGGGGTCGAGCCGAAGTAGGGGTTGAGCACCTCGGTCGGGCTTTGGCGGACCAGTTTGTATTTCGGCGGGTTGCTGTCGCCGACCGGCCGCAGGATGCTGATCCGCGCCTGCGCCGGCGAGCCGAGGAAGTCGTTGAAGAAGCCGATCTCGTCGGTGGTCGTGCCGGTTTCCCTGGTAGACGGCTTGGCGAGGGTGATCGACCAGGCGACGACTTTGCCTTCGAAGGGCGCCTCGTAGGGCTTGGCCACCCCGTCGGCGGCGACCTGGAACCCGGTCACGTGCCCCTCGACCCGGCAGGGCTTGATCTCGACGTTGTTGACGACCTTGCCCGGACACGAGGCGCGCGGCATTTCCGGCGTCTGGCCGAGGACGACCACGCGCAGCGGCGCCGAGTCGGCGGCGCCGGGGGCGAGCAGAGCGACCAGCAGCGCCAGCAGGCAGGCGGCGCCGGCCAGCGGCATCCAGGCGCGAGTTCGGCTTGTGCTCGGGGCGGAGGGCATCAATGTAGGCAACACGGGGCCAGAACCCCAGTTGCGCCCACGATTCTCCCTTCCGCGGCCGCGGAATGCCGCCGGGCCGGGGCTTTTGCACGATCGCGGCCAGCGGCGGCCGGTAGGGTTCGGCCTCGATGCAGGGGCAGAGCCAAGCAGACGAATTCATTCCCGCGGCTCTCGCCTCCTTCGGAATCGAGGCTGACGAGATCGAGCTGGCGGTGATCGGCGCCGCCCACGCGATGTTCTGGCCGGCGATCCTCGAGCTGCTCGAGCTCGACGCGGGGCCGCGGGCCGCCGAGCGGTCCCCCGACCTCAGCCGGGCTCCGGTGGCGCCGTGAGCGAGGCCCTCGACCTCACCCTTTCCGGCCAGGCGGCCGCGATCGCCGCCGGCGACGTCGACGCCGCCGAGCTGCTGGAGGCGGCGCTGGAGCGGATCGAGGCGCGCAACCCGGCGATCAACGCGGTCGTCGAGACCTTTCCGGAGAAATCGCGCGAGATGCTCGAAGCGGCGCCGGACGGGCCGCTGCACGGCGTCCCGGTCGTGATCAAGGACGAGTGGCCGCTGCCCTGGCGGGCCCAGCGCTTCGGCGCCGCCGAGATGCTCGCCCCGAGCGCGCCCGGGGAGTCCGGCCCCTACCGGGCGCTGCGCGACGCCGGCGCGACGATCGTCGGCGTCGGCAACATGCACGAGCTCGGCTCCGGCAGCACCGGCAACGTCTCCTTCTACGGACCGGCCCGCAACCCCTGGGACACCGATCGCTGCCCCGGCGGTTCCTCCAGCGGCCCCGCCGCCGCGGTCTCGGCGCGGCTGGTCGCCGCCGCGGTCGGCGCCGACGGG
>C688J35102_120989263_pt1 | contig 10604 bp, 8 predicted proteins | sample HopSoiMetagenom2_FD_35102 | JGI IMG/M metagenome (IMG submission 35102) | reverse complement strand
GGCCGACGCCGGCGGCGGTGGCCGTCCCGCCGCAGGTCATGGCGGCCGCAGCGGGAGCACTCGCCAGGGCCGCGGCGATCACGGCGAACAACGCAGCCCGGCCGATCAAACGCAGGCCTCGCCGCATGAGCGGACGGACCGGTCGCGGCCACCCGGGCGCGCTGCTGCGTCGCGGGATGGTTCTCGAATGCGCGGGCGGGACAGACAAGACCTTCGTATCGTAAGTCCTCGCGCTGGGGGGTCAGACGCTGGCGAACCATATGCGCGCCGGGGACCGCTGACGTCACAGACGGTCGAGTCCCTTCGCCAGCCGTTGCGGCGCGCGAGCGCCGGCAGGACTGGGGCGAGCCCGGACGGGCCGCGCGGGAGTAGTGCGGAGCGTGCGGTGATGGCGTTCAGGCCATCTCGACGGCCGGAGGGGCGCCCCGGTCTCGCGCCGGGTCACCGTCGATCGCCGCTTCTCGACGGTCACAAGATGACCCGCGACGGCCCGCCGTGACAGCCACCGATCGCTAGACGGGCATGCATGGCGGGCCCGGGGAGCCGCCGGTACTGAGCTCCTGCCCGCTGACTCGTCGTGTCGGACGGCTTGGTGGTCCCCGAGAGAGCGCCACACTGCTAGTCACGCTGGTTTCGGAGCTAACCGATCAATCGGCTCAATCGTTGGTTATCCGCTATGAGAAGCGGCTCCGCCCGGTCTCGCTGGATTAGCACGATGCGCGTCATCGGCATGATTGGTGCGCAGAGCCGCCTTGATGACGCGGGGGGCAGAGCGACTGCGCTCTCGCGTGGGTCCGGCGCGAGATGTCAGTTGTTGTCGTGGCCGTGCGGGTTCCAGCAGGAGCCGTTCCGGGGCGCGCTACCAGCTGAGCCGCGTGAAGCGTCGCCAGTTGGCCGCTGCCCAGGCGCGGCACTCGGGGGGCGGATGCTCCGCGCGCCAGTACATTACGTTGCGCGGGTCCGAACTATGGTCGAGGCCGACATTGTGGCCACGCTCGTGCACGACGTTCAAACATACCTGGGCCAGGACTTCCTGCTGGATGGCGGCGCGGCCGACGATCGGATGCGCCGTGCCGATCCGGGCGCGCCGGCCGTAGCGGTCGGCGATGCGCTGTGTGGAGCGCACCCAGCGGAGCCACATGCGGTTGAGCCCGATTTCGCAGCCTGGCATCTGCCCGATCGCGGCGGTGTTGGGGTCGGTGTCGCTGTAGATCCACAAAGTCGCCGGGCAGGCGGCGCGAAGGCCGCGCCTGGCCCAGTAGGCGTCGGCCAAGTCGGTCAGTTCGACCCACGGGCGGCCGGCGATACGAGCCTCGCTCGGGCCGAAGTCGGGATCGCCGGGCTGGGCGTCCGCGGTGGCCCTGGTCAGCAGCAACAGCAGACCGCACAGCAGCGGGATCGCCGTGCGGACGGCAGTTCGGCGCGCGGCGGCGCGCCGCCTAGAGATTGGCAGATCATCCATGATTTAAGCCTTGCGTTGTTACCCACGCGTGGCGACGTTCCGTGTCCCCACTCGGGCGTGGCGCGGACCCCTATCGACGGGGTCACTCCGCTTGATCGGCGCGCCGGCCGGCGGCTTGAACGCCGCACACAATTCGAGCGCTCGGTGAGACGGTCAGCGGCCCGCCAACGCCGGCGCCGCGGTCGAGGAGGCGAATCGGAGCCGGTCGTTTGGTGGACGGTCATACCAGCGATAGATGCTGGTGACGGGGCGGAGACGTGCGCGGACGAGGCGAGGGCGCCGCGACGAGCTGCTTGGCGGGGTCGCGGAGCCCGCCCGGGTTCTCAGAAAGGATCCTCGCTCACGAGCGCCGCACTGGCACGGAAAAGGCCGTGGGCGGCGTCACCCGCCTGGACGCTCGTTATCGCTGACCGCGAGCCTCAGAGAGGGGGATGTAGCGGGTGGCGATGACGCGTCGGGCGGTGCGGCTGTTGCGCGCCCAGCGTAGGAACCGGGCGAGCGCGGCGGGGGGCCGGCCGCGGGTGACGATTCCGAGCGGCCGCCGCGCGGGGTAGCGGCCGTCTTTGATGGTGGCTCGGGTGCAGCCGATGCCCTCGTAGGCGATCGCGTGCACCGGGTCCGTGAGCGCGAGGTCGACGTATCCCAGCCCCGCCGGCGTTTGTTCGACGTAGTCGCGGACTTGCGGGGAGGTGGGCAGCGTCACCGGCTGCCACGCAACCGGCGTGGCGACGTCGACGAATACTGATTGGAAGACCTGTCCGGCGCCGGTGGCCAGGGAGCGGCCGACCGGCACGATCGCGTCGGTGCGCGCGGCGCCGGGGATCTGGCTCCAGCTGGTCACGCGCGCGGCCACGATGTCCTGGATCTGCGCGCGTGTGAGCTGCGGCACCGGGTTGGCGCGGTTGGAGATCAGGCAGATGCCGCTGATGGCCACCGGGGTGAGCACCAGCCGCGGCGGGTCGTCGGGCAGCAGGTTGCGGGAGACCAGGCCGGCGGTGGACACGCCGCGTTGTGCGTCGGCGATCCCCGTGCTGGTGTTCCCGCCCGACAGCGAGAAGCGCGGCGCGCGCGTCACGGCGTGCCGGTAGAAGTAGGCGAGGTCGGCGACCAGAGCGCCGACGACTACGTCGCCGCTCATGGTGATCGTCGGGGCGGCGCGCGCGGGGGCGGCTATGGCCAGGCTCGCTGCCACGGTCAGCAGCGCGGCGGCGCGCCTCATGTGCCGACCCGGCCGCCGGTGCGGACGTCACGCTTGCCCTTGCGCAGCTTGGTGACTCGCCGCTGCGCGCTGGCCAGCGTGCGCCCGGACGCGTCCAGGGCCTCGACGCGCACGCGCGCGGCGCTGCGGCGGAGCTCGACGACGAACGGGGAGCGGCGGGCGGTGAGCCGCGCGACGGTGCGGCCGCCGAACGTGATCCGGTAGGTCTTGATGGCGGCGGTGGCGCCCACCGCGGCCGCCTGGATGTGCGTGCGCCGCCCCTTGCGGCTGGCGGTGAGGATCTTCAGCGTCGGCGCGTGGGTGGCGTAGCCGGCCGCGGAGCTGGCGGCCAGCACGGTGTGCAGCGCATCCACGTAGCCGGCGGAGACCGGCAGGTTCGACCGAGCGGCGTACTGGATCAGCAGGCCGCGCAGGTCGACCGCGTTGATGTGCGGGTTGGCGCTGACCGCCAGGGCGGCGACGCCGGCGACCATCGGGGCGGCCATCGAGGTCCCGCTCATGAGCTTCCAGCCGCCGTCGTTGGCGCTGGAGAGGATCTGCGCCCCGGGGGCGGCGACCTGCACCGCGAGACGGCCGTAGTTGGAGAAGTCGCTGATGCCGCGCCCCTGGTTGGGGTCCGTGGAGGCGACGGCCAGCAGGTTCGGCTCGGGCAGCGCGGCCGGATACGCGGGCCGGCGGTCGATGTCACGCCCGTCGTTGCCGGCGGACGCCACGACCAGCGCGTTGGCCGCCCCGGCGGCTCGCACCGCCTCGGCGACGCGCGGGTCGTTGACGTCGCCGACCAGTGACAGGTTGATCACGCGCGCGCCGTTGGCGGCGGCGTAGCGGATGCCCTCGGCGACGCCGCCGGTGGTCCCGGACCCGTCGCCCTTGAGCACCTTGACGATCATCAGCTTCGCCTGCGGGGCGACGCCGACCACGCCGGCGTTGTTGGCGGCGGCGGCCACGATGCCGGCGACGTGCGTGCCGTGCCCGTATCCGTCGGAGAGATCCTGGCCGGGACGGGTGGAGGACAGATCGACGCCGTGCACGTCGTCGACGTAGCCGTTGCGGTCGTCGTCGACGCCGTTGCCGGGCACCTCGTCGAAGTTCGTCCAGATGTTCGGCGCCAGATCCGGATGCTGGACGCGGGCGCCGGAGTCGACAATGGCAACGGTCGCGCCCGCGCCGCGGGCAAGCTCCCAGGCGCCGGGCAGGTCGAGCACGCTGCCGCTCGCGACCGCCCACTGCTCGCGCTGGCGCGCGTCCGCGGCGCGCGCGACGGCGGCCGCTCGCCCGGTTGCCGCGGCCGGCCAGTAGCGCGCCAGGTCCGACAGTTTGCTGACGCCGAGCTGGCGTGCCACGTCGCGTTTCATGGCGAAGCCGTTGCGGTCCTGTGCGGGGGAGCGCCGCAGCGGCGTGGCGCCGATGCGCGCCAGCGCGCGCGGCAGCGACGGGCCGCCCAGGTAACCGAGCAGCGAGCCGGAGTAGCCGGGCCACAGGTCGATCCGGCCGGCGCGGAACGCCTTCACCGTCTCCGGCCGCAGCCCGCCGACGGCGCGGACGCGCACGCGGAAGCCGGCGCCGCGCAGCGCCTCGGCGTACAGGTAGGCCAGCGTCTCGTTCTCGTCGAACGCCTGGTAGCCGATCACGATCCGCGGCCCGCGGCGCGTCCGCGGGCGTCCGCCGAGCCCGTTGGCGTCGACGAATTCGCCGCCGACCGCCTCCGGCAGCCGCCCGTCGATCACGCGCTGGTTGAGGCCCCGCAGCTCCAGCGTGGACAGCAGCCGCGACGCGGTGTTCAAGCGCCGCCGCAGCGCCCGCCCGTACCGGCGCAGCACGCTGCGGCGCACGATCGGGACGACATGATCGGCGCTGACCATGTGCTTGTCGTCGCGCAGCGTAAGGATGTCCGGCCGCGACAACTCCGGATTGGAAGTGAACGCCAGGGCGACCTCGGCGCGCCCGTCATCGAGCGCCCGCAACCCGGCGTCCGCGACTTGCAGCCGCACGTAGAACGGCGACGGGTCGACGCGGTAGACGCGCTTGAAGCCGGGGATGCAGTTGGCGTTCACCGGGCAGCTCGTGGGCGCGGCAAAGCGCACGCGAGGCGTCTGGGCGCGAGCGTCGGCCACCCAGACCAGCGCCAGCAGTACCCCTACGCATGCGGTGACACGCGCCATGCGCGGCACGCTACATCACCGCCTCGCCCCCGGTTAAGTAACCGCGAAACGGTGCGGCGGGTCGGACGTGCGCAGAGAGGCCAGGCCTCCGGCTGCGCGCCTGGGAGCTTGCTCCCGTTGCTTGCATGGGGCAGGGCCGGTGGCCTAGCCTCCGACCATGGCACGTTGGGCGGGGCTGTTGGCTTGCGTCGCGGCCGGGTTCGCGGTCGGCGCCGCCGGCGTGCTCGCGTGGCCGGCCGGACCGCTGGCCGCGCCCGGGCCGGCGGCGAGGGCCGCGTCCTGCGCCGCGCTGGGCGTCGCGGACGGCTTCGTCGTCTTCTCCGACGGTGCGTTCCACGCCACCCGGGGCGGCGGGACGATCACCGGCCGGATCGCCGCCCGCGGCAACGTCAAGCTGGACGGGGTCTTCGTGGGGCCGGGCGCCGGCGACGAGCCGCCGACGGTGATCACCGGCGCCAGTCTGTCGGCCGGCAAGGCGCGCGGCGACGGCGGGACGCTCAACGGCGGCGTGCGCTACGCCGCCGACCTGGACGTCGCGCGGAACTTCGCCGTCACCGGCGCTCGCAAGCGCGGCGCTCCGCCCTTCAGCTTCGCTGACGCGTTCCAGGCGCTCGGGCTGGTGTCGGACCGCTGGAGCGAGGTCCCGCAGACCCCCGGCGCGCAGGTGACGTTCAGCGCCGGTGCGCTGACCTTCCGCGGGACCTCGTCCGGGCTGAACGTGTTCCACGTCGGCGCGGCCGACGTCGGCGGATCCGCGGCCAACGTGGGCGGCGTGGTCATCGAGCTGCCGGGGCCGAACGCCAGCGCGCTGATCAACGTCAGCACCAACACCGATCTGACGATCGCGCCGCAGTACCTGAACGTCACGCCGCCCGCGGCGGCGGACCGGCTGATCTGGAACTTGCCGCGCGCGACTGCGCTGAATGTCGCCACCGGAGTTGCGTGGCGCGGCCTGATCCTCGCGCCCAACGCGACCGTCAACGGCGCCAACCACCCCCAGCTCGCCGGCCAGCTGATCGCCAGCTCGGTGCCGGGCGGCGAGTGGGTGCTGACCCACACGCCTCTCGCCGGCTGCCCGCCGAGCGAACCGCCGCCGACGCCGCTCGACCTGCAGCTGACGGCGCTGTGCGTCGACCCGTTCGGCAACCTCGCGATGCGCCTGCGCAACACCGGCGCGCACGACGTCGCCGTGCACTGGGACGACCTGGGTGGGAATGACTTCGGCGGCCTCGTCGCGCACGCGGAGCGCGACGAGTTCTTCAACGTGCGCGGCGGCGGCGCCCGAAGCTCGATCCGCGTGAGCGCCGGACGGGCGTCGCTTGACCCGGTGGCGGGCACGGGCGAGCGCTGTGCCGGCGAGATCACGATCACCAAGCGGGCCGTCGGCGACGCGCCGGCGGGCCGGTGGACGGTGCAGCTCACCGGCGGCGACGAGACGCTGACCCGCTCCGCGCAGCTCGCGCACGGGCAGTCGGTCACGTTCGACGCGCTCGGCGGCTACCAGCCCGGTACGGCGCGGTTCGGCCAGGTGGTCGGCGGCATCGCCTACACCGTCACCGAGCCCGACCCGCGCGGCGCCACCGCGGCGATCAGCGTCAACCCCGTCGAGATCCTCACTGGCCAGCACGAGGCGGTCGCCGTGACCAACACGTACCCCGAGATCGGGAACGGCGGAAGCCCCGTGGCGCGATCGGCGCCGGGCGCGCCGGCCCCCGTGCCCCTGCGCGAGCCCGCCGCACCCGAGCAGCCGACGCTGCCACCAGGCGCCCCCAAGCCGCCGCCGGGCCCCGATCTGGTCGTCGCCGCGCCGGCCGCGCCGGCCGCCGATCTCGTCGTCACGCACGCCCTCAGCCCGCGCCACGCCCAGATCGGTGTCTCGATCGGCACGCTGACGCGCGTGCGCAACCGCGGCGCGGTCGCGGCCACCGGGGTGGTGCTACGCGAGCTGCCGCAGTTCCGGGCAGCGGACACCAACGCGGTCGCGCGGGTGCTCTCGATCACCACGACGCAAGGGCGCTGCACGCACCGGCGCCCGGTGAACTGCGCGCTGGGCACGCTCGCCCCCGGCGCCGAGGTCATCGTCCGCTCGCGCGCCCGCGTCCAGGTCGCGGCGGCGCTGCACAGTGTCGTGCTCGCGTCCTCGCACACGCCGGAGTCCAACACCACCAACAACACCGGGCTGTCTCCGGTCACCGTCAGCGAGCCCGCCCCGCACCTGCGCGTGTCCATTAGCGCGCCCTCGTCGGGACGCGTCGGCGCCCCGCTGCGCTACCGGGTCACGGTGACGGGCACGGGCGCCCACGGGGCGCGCTCGGTCAGGCTGTGCGCGCCGCCCGCACCGACGCTGACGGACCTGCGCGCGCCCGGGACCTTCGCCTATCGCGGCGGGCGCTGCCACGGCATCCGTCGGCTTCCCCGCGGACACAGCGTCAGCTTGGCGGTCTCCGCGGTGCCCGCCGCCGGCGGGTCGCTGACGCTGAACGCGCGCGCGACCGCGGTGCGGCTGTCACGTGCCGCGCGCGCCAGCACCCACGTGCGGATCGCCGGCCCGACCGCGTGCGATTCGGTGCTGCGCCGGCCACGCTGCTGAATCACGCAGCCGGGGGGAGGCGTGGGCTGCGCAACGCCCAATGTGACCTGTCGCCGTTACGTCGCGACCGCGTCGGCCATGACCACCGTCAGCGGGATCCCGAGCGCGTCCACGCGCGCAGGCAGGCCCTCGTGCAGCCAACCCGAGCCCGGCCCGGACAGGATGGAGAGCATGATCTCGTCGTACTCGGCCCCACGAACCGCCGCCGCGATGCCGGCATACGCGTCATCGCCCTCGGCGACGATCCCGTCCACGGGAGCCCCGATCGTCTTGGAGAGCATTCGCCGCGCACAGCGCAACGTCCACGCAGCGACGATCGGGTTACTGGCGTCGGGAATCAGCAGCGCAAACTTGCACGGTCCAGCCTCGGTGCGCCGCCGAACCGACTCGACCAGCGCCGGCGTGGCCACCGACCTGTGGGCAACGATCAGAATCCGCCTGCTGTCTCGCGCTTCCACAGCGCTCCCGTCGTAGAAGGTCTCCAAGAACACTCCCACAGCGCCGCCCCCAACGCGAGTAACGCCAATCGGTTCGGCCCGCCACCCGCCGCGCTGTGGCGTCCAGCCCCTGCAACAGCCGGCGGGCGCGTTGCACGGGGACGGGCGGCCGCGACCGTGGGCTTCTTCCACGCTTCGCCGTGACTATTGCTCTGCACGCGAGCGACAGCGACCGCCGCGCCCGTTCGCGCCGCCGCAGCGAGGCGGGGGCAGGAGCGCGTTGACCTGCCGCCCTGGAAGAGCGGATCGCACTGGACTACAAGCTGGCAAGCGCGGCATAGTCGGCGGCGATTCGCTGAAGGTGTTCGCGGGCTTCGTCGTCGAAGCTCGCGAGTACTTCAAGCGCGGCGAACAGCTCGTGGTAGACGGCGATGTCGGTCGATCCGGTGAGGGTGGCGGTCGCGGTTTCGGTTTGCGGCGATGACCGCGTCGTCGTCATAGATGTGGAAGCCGTGGCGGGGGAAGAGGTGGACTGGCGTGGTCCACGGGATGAGCCCGATCCGGACGTTGGGACGGGTAGTCGCGGTGGCGATGGCGTCGAGCTGCTCGGCCATGAGCGTGGGCGAGCTGGCATGCCACCGGAGAGCGCCTTCGGTCATGATGAGCGTCAGGCGCTTGGTCGGTCGTCGAGGACCGTCTGGCGCTGCGTGCGTGCGGCGACGGCTTGCTCGAGCTCGCCTTCGGGAAGGGCGTGCGAGTCGGGGGTGCCGAACACGATCCGCTGGTATGCGCGCGTTTGCAACAGGCCGATGACCATCGTGGGCTGAAAGCTGTGGAGGCGTGTGGCTGAGCGTTCAAGCTGCTCGATGCGGCGCTGCGTTTCGGCGACATTGCGCGCGCGGATGACCTTCGCGGACGCTCCCTCGCGGAGTCCGGTTACGAGCGCGAGCAGCTCCTCGCGGGCGCGGCCGGTCGACTCCCCGAGGTGTCCGGGCCGCGGCTCGGCGACGCTCGGACGCGGTTCATCGAGGCGGCGCGGGACGGTGTCGCGCTGAACAAGTGGGGTCGGCGTTACCGGCGTCGCGCAGTCGACGATCTGGAGTCGGCGCTGCGCCAGGTGCCGGATCGGCTCGCGCGTCGACAGCTGGGCGATGTTCGTCGCGGCGATCTGCAGCAGTTCGTGGACGACCTGACGCGCCGCGGGCTTGTCCGGCTCGCGGGTCCGCAGCGTCGTCAACGCGCTGCGTCGCTCTATGGGTAAGCCGTGCACCGAGGGTCCGGATCCCTCCCCCTCCGCTTCCGAGCCGGAATCCCGCCCCCGGCGCGGGGTACCGGCTCTTCGTGCGTCTGGGGGGTCCGCGCTGCGGTGGGTCATCGCGATCCGGCCGCGGTTGCTCCGGCCGACCCTCGAAGCGCCACCGGGAAGCAACCTCGGCACCGCGGCGCTTGACGCATCGGATCGGCGACCCCAGCCAGGGCACCGTACGATGGCGACCGTGCCGTTCACGCTCAGGAACCTCAAGGAGGACCTGGAGGACGTCGGACCCAACTTCGACGGCGCGCCGGACCTCCAGTTCCGCTTGGCCACCAAGGCACTCGAGCTCGAGCGATCCGGCCTGAGCTACCAGCGCGTCCCGCCCGGCCATCGCTTTCCGTACGGCCACACGCACAGGGAGCAGGAGGAGGTGTACGTGGTCCTGCGCGGGAGCGGGCGCATGAAGCTCGACGACGAGATCGTCGAGCTCAGGGAATGGGACGCGGTGCGCGTCCCGCCCGGTACGTGGCGAGGTTACGAGGCGGGGCCCGACGGCCTGGAGATCATCGTCATCGGCGCGCCCAACCTCGGCGAGGATCCGCGCGAGGACGTCGAAGGCCGGCGCGACTGGTGGGCCGACTAGCGCAGGTAGGCGAACATGACGCGCGGACAGGTAGCTCAGTGGCGCTCTCTGTCGTGGCGCGAGCCCAGGTCCTCGCCGTCGTCGACGCGGAGGCTGAGCCCTCGGCGCGCGCGGATGTAATCTGGCGAGTGGGATGGGGAGCGCGGCACCCGCGTCGGAGGAGGGCCGGTCGGGAGTCGTCCCGGGCGCAGACGGTCGGCGGATGCTGCCGCGGCGGGTGCGCGAGGACATCGCGGCGAGCGCCCGGTTCCAGGCCACGGTCGCGCGGCTGGCCGCCGAGCACGACCGCGACGTCGAGGAGCTGGGTGTAGAGGCGGTAGGCGCGCTCGACGAGATGGTGGCCGGTCAGAGTCGCCTCGCGATCAACGCGTGGGATCATTTCGGGCGCTGGGTCGGCCGCGCCTACGCGATCGAAGTGGACACGAGCCGCCTCGAGGAGCTGCGCCGGCTCGGCGAGCGCAACACGCTCGTGTTCCTCCCGAGCCACCGGTCGTACATGGACCCGATGGTGCTGCGTCCGGTGCTCCACCGGCACGGGTTTCCCCCGAACCACGTGCTCGGGGGCAACAACCTCGACTTCTGGCCGATCGGCCCGGTCGCACGACGCAACGGCTACGTCTTCATCCGGCGGAGCATGAAGGATGCGCCCGTCTACAAGGCGATGCTGCGCGAGTACCTCGGCTACCTGCTGCGCAAGCGCTTCAACGTCGAGTGCTACATCGAGGGCGGGCGCACGCGCACGGGGAAGCTGCGCAGGCCGCGCTACGGGGTCCTGGCCTTCCTCGTCGACGCCTTTCAGGCGAGCGGGATCGAGGACGTGCTGCTCGTCCCGGTGT
>C688J35102_120989264_pt1 | contig 10606 bp, 10 predicted proteins | sample HopSoiMetagenom2_FD_35102 | JGI IMG/M metagenome (IMG submission 35102) | reverse complement strand
GGCCGAGTAACAGAGCGTCTGCCGCTTTGTTGGCAACACGGACAAGATCCGCCGAATTGCGGGCAAGAAGCCCATATCGAGCATGCGGTCCGCTTCATCGAGCACGAGGATCCCGACATGTCGTACGTCAGCAAACTTGCGATCCATGAGGTCCTGCAAACGTCCCGGCGTGGCGATCACCAGTTCGGCGCCGGCACGCAGGCTCTGAATCTGCGCTTTCTCGGATACGCCTCCAATGACGAGCGCAGCCTTCGGCATGTTCTTCGCGCGCAGCTGTTCGTACTGCTCATGCACCTGCATCGCGAGTTCACGAGTTGGCAGTAGCACCAGGGCCACCGTGTGGCGCGAAGGTTCGCGGTTGAGAGTCTCGATTAGCGGGATCAGAAACGCCAAGGTCTTGCCCGTGCCCGTCTGGGCGGTGCCAATTACGTCGCGGCCTTCGAGAGCCGGCGGGATGGCACGTTCCTGGATCGGGGTGAGATTTGTGAATTGAGCTGCCTTCAACTTCTGCTGAAGTGCAGAAGATAATGGCAGTTCTGAAAATGTAGTCATTCGAATTTCTGTTCTTTCTGGAGGGGGCCTTTGTCACGCATACACTGACACACGTCAGGAGCCGCAGCGCCGCTCACATTCAATTATTGATTTCACGCAAAGTATACGGCGGGCAGGATAGGCGGAGATGAATCTGGTCTACAGAACGTGACCACCGCGCGGCAAGCAAACCGTGGAAATAGCGTCATTGATAGTGTAACAGAGAAACGTGGATAAACGAGTTACGTCAGTTACCGCTCAGGTACCGCATTTGTAGCCTATTTCTTGATCGTCGTTTCGAGTGAATCCAGCCTCTTCTGAGCCTCGCTCATTCCGGGCGACAATTGCAGGGCTGCGCGGTATGCCCCTTCCGCCTGCTCAATCTGCCCCTTCGCTTCCAGAGCGCGTCCTAGCCAGAACTGCGCAGCCGCCAGAGGCGCGATCTGAGTCGCACGAACCAAGTCGATGACCGCAACATCCAACTTCCCTTGGTCAAATTCGGCCATGCCTCGGCCAATGAGGCTGTTCTGTTTATTGGGATCAATCTGCAATACAGCCGTGAACTCCTTTTCTGCCTCAGGGAGCCGGCCGAGGTTCAACAGAAGAAATCCCAGATTGTTGTGCGCCTGCACGATCTCGGTCGGATCCATGCTGTATTTCAGCGCCAGTTGATATTCCTGCTCCGCGGCTTCGCGCTGGCCCTGTTGCTGCCGCAGAACTCCCAGGTTGTAGTGCGGAGTAGAGAGTTGCGGCATGAATTCTTCCGCTGCCTCAAAGTGCGGCAGCGCGAGATCGGGTCGTCCCGTCTGCATCAGAGCCGCGCCCAGATTGCCCTCGGCCACACCGTTGCGGCTCGTCACCGCCACCGCATGCGAGAACAAGGTGTAGCTGTTGTGCCAATACGAGGTTTGCAGGAACGCCACTGACGCGTATGCGACCAACACTGCGCCCGCAATGATGGCGCTCGTACTGGTCTCCAGCCTCGCCCGAGCGAGGATCTCAGAGCCGCCCCAACTCGCAACCAGAAAAAGTCCAACGAATGGCAGATACGCATAACGATCCGCCATCGCTTGCCGTCCGACCTGGACGATCCCGATCATTGGGAACATCGCAACCAGGTACCACAGCCATCCCGTAAGCAGCCAGGGGCGGTCTTTCCGATAGAACCACACCAAGCCAGTGATGATCAGAAGGATTGCTCCGGCCGAAAGAACCTTCCAGATTGCCAGCGATCCCTCAGGATGCGGATAGAACACCGCCAGACGCGACGGCCAAACGCCTTTTCCAACGTACGCAACATAAGAAAAGATTGCATTTCCAATGCGCTGACCTGCCGGCAGTAATCCAGTCGAGCCCAGAGCACCACCCCTGCGCTGCGCGTCCAAAGTGATCCACGCACTCGCAGCCGACAGAACAAATAGCGGACTCTTCTCGAGCACGAGCCAGATAAACGAGCGGCCCTCCCCGGAATCTTGCGTGCCCAGCCGACGCATCGGCCAGCAATCCCAAAACAAAAGCAGGACGGGCAGGGTCACCACCATGGGTTTGGCGGCAAGTCCCAGGGCAAAACAGAGCGCAACAACCGTGTAGCGCACCCAACTCCGATTCCTTGCGTACCAACTGTACGCAAGAAACGCCAGCAAAAGAAACAGCATGGATAGCAGGGTTTTACGTTCCGAAATCCATGCGACGGACTCCACGTTCAGCGGATGGACTGCAAACAGCGCGGCCAGAAACGCGCTCGCCGCTGACGAGCCGGTCGCCTTCCTGAGAAGCAGGAACAGCAGCACGACGTTCAGGCCGTGGAGAACGATGTTGTCGAGGTGGTGCCAACGTGGATTCATCCCGAACAGTTCCACATCCAGCATGTGCGAAATCCACGTCAGCGGGTGCCAGTTGGCTTCGCTGGTAGCGGTGAGAGCCCACTTGATGTTGCTCCACGAGAGCCCCTGCAACACGTGCGGATTCGCCGTAACGTACGCGGGATCGTCATAGTTGACGAACCCGCTATTCAAGGTGTTGATGTAAACAATAAGCGTTGCCGCGAACAGCAAAGCTGCAATGATGGCAGGTGATCGAAGAATCTCGGACAGAGAGGTCCGGCCCTTGGTCATCGTCTCGTCAGACTGGGTCATCGCAGGAATGGGCATTGCATCAGGAATTTGTTCTTTCCTATGTTGGGCTATTCCCCGGAGATCAACAAGTTACCCCTACGCTTCCGGAACCCGGCGAGATTATCTTCTGCAGCCGATTACCCCAGTACCTTGACGCCCCGCTTCCCTGACAATTAACTTCGGCTTACGCACCTTTTTGTCTTCCAGCGAGGGGAAATTGCCGCATCGTCCAATCATTACTCTGACCACTGATTTCGGGACCAACGATCATTTTGTCGGCGCCGTGAAGGGCGTCATCCTTGACATAGTGCCTGAGGCTGCCATCGTCGATATCACGCATGCCATTCAGGCCTTCGACGTGCTCGATGGCGCGATAGCGATCTCACAGACCTACTCCTATTTCCCGACGGGAACGGTACACATGGTCGTCGTCGATCCCGGCGTGGGTACGACACGGCGTCCCATCATCGCATCCAGCGACGGCTATCATTTCGTCGCTCCCGACAATGGCGTGCTCTCGATGGTCTATGCGAAAGAGGAACGCATTCATGTACGCCATGTCACTTCGGACCACTACTTCCGTCAGCCGGTAAGCAACACCTTCCACGGACGCGATGTGTTCGCCCCAGTCGCGGCGTATCTGGCCAAGATGGTCGACTCACACAAGTTCGGGGACGAGATTGAAGACTACGTCAAGTTTGCCGCGCCCAGGCCAAAGCCGGCCGGCGACAATCGCCTGCGCGCCGTGGTGCTGAAGGTCGATCGCTTTGGCAACCTGATCACGAATTTGACTGCGCAGGATGCCCCTGGTCTGTTCGGCGCGAACCCAGGCCCGTTCAAAATTGTTGTGGGAAGTAAAGAGATCACCGACATTCGGACGAACTACGCGGAAGGTGCGCCAGGAGAGGTTTTCGGGATCCTGGGCAGCATGGGATATCTCGAAATCGTCGCGAACCGCTCTGCCGCCGCACAACTCACCGGGGCCGGTAAAGGCGCTGAAGTTAGCATTTTCCTCGGCGAAGCCGCAGCCGCTGGCAAGGGTGCTTAAGCCCTTCAACACAACGGACGCCGAATTTCACAAGTGACTCCTCTGTGAGACCCTGCGTCCTCTGTGTTGATGTTCTTACGAACTCTTAGGCCGCGGATGGACGTAGCGTTCCATCTCTCCAGTCCATTTGAGAAAGCGCCACAACTCCCGCCGCTCGCGCCACAAGAATTCCCAAAACTCCAAGAACCCAATCTGCTTCATCTTTACGCCAGTGTAGGTTTCAATGCGCCAAAGCAGATAAGGACTTCGCCAGGGTGTCAGCCGGTGTCCCTTCGTGGCATTCCACAGAAACCGGATCTTGTAGCGCATGCCGACATCATAACCAGAAAGCCCGCGAAGATACACGAACGAAAACAAGCTGGCATATATCCAGCGTTCAAAGGAGAAGTTCGAGCCCGGTCCCATGCTAGAATCCGAATTCCGCCTGGGACCTTTTCCATGCCTGACGACAACGCCCGCCAGAAGGCGGAAGACCATTACTACGCCGCTCTCGACCTGATGGCAGATGGCAAGCTGGAAGAAGCGGTGGCCGCGTATCGCGAATCGCTGATCGCTGACCCGCAGTTCACCGAAGCCATGCACGGACTCGCACGCGCGCTGCAGGACCTCGAGCGCTACGACGAAGCGATCTCAGTTGCGAAGCAGATAGCAGAAGTCGATCCCGATGACGTCCTGGCGCATACCAGCCTTTCTGTTCTTTACCAGAAAAAGGGCATGATCCCGGAGGCTGAAGCTGAGGGCGCCAAAGCTCGCGTCCTGGGATGGAAGCAGCAGTTGAAGAAGGGCAGCTCTTAGCTGCTCAGGTTGATGAAGAAGCGCTCTGCTGAAAGGCGTGAGTGCACTCGCGCCGCACGTACTTAAAGTGAGGACGGGGCTCAGCCCCGAGGGATGTCAGTAATGTGGGCATCTCTAGCTGCGTGTCTTTAGCATTCGTGGATCGTTTGCACAGGCCTTCTGCCATCATGCCAAGCTCACAGTTGCGGCTTTGCGAATTGCGAGACGCTGACCTCGACTCCGTTCCCGAAGCGCTGATGTCTGACGTTGTTCACCTTTGGCAAAGATCTCTGCGCACAACAGAGGAGTCAATTCATGCCTGCCACGAATTGCTTCTCCCTGAAGAGCGCGAGAAAGCGGCGCGCTATCGCGTTGAAGGTCCGCGCAGCAATTACATCCTGACGCGCGGCACGCTGCGATCGCTTCTATCGAAATACCTGGTCGCACCCGCAAGAGAAATATCTTTTGCTTACACGGAGCACGGCAAGCCCTTCCTGAAAAATTGCGGCCTGCATTTCAACGTCTCGCATACCGAAGGCCTCGCTCTCATGGCGTTCGTCCTGAACCGCGAGATCGGAGTCGATGTTGAAATGGTTCGTCCCCAACGCGATGTCAAGAAAATAGCAGAGCGTTTCTTCTCGGACCACGAACGTCGCAGTTTGCGGGATATCACTGGTGACGAACTTCACGAAGCCTTCTTCCGCTGTTGGACGCGCAAAGAGGCTTACATCAAAGCTGTCGGAGAAGGCCTCTCCATGCCTCTTCATCAATTCGACGTCTCAATTGAACCGGCCCCCAGCGAGGCGCTAATTGCGACGCGTCCTGATGCGAACGCGGTCCGCCGCTGGACCATTCGCAATGTGACAGTCGCTTCAGGATACGCGGCCGCTCTCGCCATCGAAATCACGACGCAATGAACTTCTGAGTATTTATAGCTGAGCAACGGAGAAGAAAGTCTCTGCGGCAATGCAATACGTCGGCAAGAACTTGCATAGTCCTCAATTTTCGGGGAAGAATTCGTCCGCATTCTGCGCAACTGTTTGCACACAAGTTCCCAAAATGCCCGCGCCGCCTGAGGAAATTTCACATGAACCTTTAATCCTTATCGTTTTACAGTACAATGACAAAACCTTCATCGGCATGGCACGTGCGTGCCGGTAGAACAGATAGTTCTGTGGTGTAGACTGGGATCAACTTTTTGGGTCAATAGAACCCGCAATTTTAGGTCTCGTGAGCATGGCCCCCCTTTACATGTCAGGAAGTCATCACTGATTCCCTCAGCGAGACACGAATATTTACATGCAATAAAACTAAACTGAAGAACCTGGGAGGCTCATACGCTTGTCCGCTTCTACTAGTCACTTGATTGCTCCGCACGGCGGCGAACTCGTTAACCTGATGGTGCCCGCTGACAAAGCCGCTGAACTGAAAGCCCACTCGCGCGAGTGGCCATCGTGGGACCTTACTGCCCGCCAGATTTGCGATCTCGAACTGTTGATGACCGGAGGCTTTTCTCCACTGACGGGCTTCATGACCAAAGCCGACTACGAGAGCGTATGTAAAGACATGCGCCTGGCCAATGGCCTGATCTGGCCAATGCCGATCACGCTCGATGTCACTGAAGAATTTGCCAAGAAGTTGACCCCGGGCAGCAGCAAGATTGCGCTGCGCGATCCCGAGGGAGTCATGCTCGCCGTGCTGCACGTCGAAGAAGTCTGGCAACCCGACCGCGCCGCGGAAGCGAAATCTGTTTTCAAGACCACCAGTAAGGCACATCCTGGCGCCGACTACGTGATGAACAAGTCCAACCCGTACTACGTGGGTGGACGCGTTGAGGGTCTGCAGGCTCCTTCTCACTACGATTTCCGAACGCTTCGTCTCACGCCCGCGGAACTTCGCGCGGAGTTTGCACGCCTCGGATGGCGCCGCGTCGTTGCCTTCCAGACGCGTAACCCTATGCATCGCGCGCACGTGGAACTCACTTTCCGCGCTGCGAAACAGGTGGAAGCGAACCTCCTGATTCATCCCGTCGTAGGCATGACCAAGCCCGGCGATGTGGATTACTACACCCGCGTCCGCTGCTACCAGTTGCTCAGTTCGAAGTATCCGCAGGGAACTCAAAAGCTGTCGCTGCTTCCTCTTGCCATGCGCATGGGCGGCCCGCGCGAGGCGATCTGGCACGCACTGATCCGCAAGAATCACGGCTGCACGCATCTCATCGTTGGCCGCGATCATGCCGGCCCGGGCTCCGATCCTGAGACGAAAAAACCCTTCTATGGTCCCTACGAGGCGCAGGAACTCTTCAAGAAATACGAGTCCGAAATTGCAGTCACCATGGTGCCCTTCAGCATGATGGTGTACCTCGAAGACGAAGACCGTTACGTCCCTGACGACGAAGTGAAGAAGGGTGATCGCGTTCTGAACATCTCCGGCACGGAACTCCGCCAGCGGCTCAACGAAGGCCGTGACATTCCGGGATGGTTCACCTATCCGGAAGTCGTTCACGAATTGCGGCGCAGCTTCCCGCCTCGCGCTCAGCAAGGCGTGACCATCTTCTTCACCGGACTCTCTGGTTCCGGCAAGTCAACCATCGCCAACGTACTACTCACCAAGTTCCTGGAAGTCGGCGGGCGTCCAGTCACTCTGCTCGACGGCGACCTGGTTCGCAAGCATCTTTCGTCCGAACTCGGCTTCTCCAAAGAACACCGCGACATCAATATCCGCCGCATTGGATACGTTGCGTCGGAGATCACCAAGAACGGCGGCATCGCGATCTGTGCGCCCATCGCACCCTACGATGCCACACGCAAGCACGTGCGCCAGATGATCGAGCCTTTCGGCGGATTCATCCTGGTTCACATCGCGACCTCTGTCGAGGTGTGCGAGCAGCGTGACCGCAAGGGCCTGTACGCCAAAGCCCGTGCCGGCATTCTCAAGGAATTCACCGGAATCTCAGATCCTTATGAAGTTCCGGCGGATGCCGAAGTCACGATCAACACCGGAGAACGTTCGCCCGAAGAGGCCGCACAGGAAATTATTCTGCACCTCGAGCGCGAAGGATTTATCGGTGTAAGCGGAGCCGCAGCCTAAACCCTAGAACGATCTAAAGCTGGAACGGATCTACTATGGAAACGCTGGTTCTTAAAATCCTGGTAGGGTTTGTCGTCGGCATTCTCATCGGATTGAGCGGCGTGGGGGGCGGCGTGCTGCTGCTCCCCGTGCTGATCTTCGGATTGCGTGTGCCCGCGATTATCGCTGTCGGTTCCGACGCGCTCTTCAATTTCTTTACAAAAATCCCCGCCAGTTTGCTGCACCTCAAGAAAGGGACAGTCAAGGGAAAGGTTGTACTCGCACTCGCCCTGGGCAGCGTTCCCGGATCAATCTGCGGAGTGAAGTTGCTGATCCACATCCGCCATCTTTACGGCGATGGTGTCAATAACTTCATCAAGACGGCCGTTGGTGCGCTGCTCATCATCGTGCCGCTCCTGCTGCTTTTTCAGAAGCGGATCGAAGACAAGGTTGCGCATCGTCCGCCAACCATGAAGGGCTTTGCCGGCATGTCGCTGATTGGCCTCACAGCCGGCTTCCTGGTCGGCATGACTTCGGTCGGCTCCGGCAGCATCATCATGATGTTGCTCCTGCTGTTCTACAGTTTCTCGCCCAAGGTGAACGTCGGCACGGACATCGTTCACGCCGTCATCCTCACGGGTACAACCGGTCTGCTTCACTTTAGGGCACACAACGTGGATGCTTCGCTCGTGCTGACACTGCTGATCGGCTCCATCCCAGGCGGCTTGATCGGATCTCACCTGGCCACCCGCATGCCGATGATTTGGCTGCGGCGTCTGCTCTGTGCACTGCTGCTGATTACCGGCGCGCGCATGTTGTGGCCAGCATTCTAGAACCAAACTCAAGGACATCCATGACCTCTGCCTACGCTGACATTCTCAAGCGCATCGAATCCGCAATCGAGGCCGCCCGCGCCGTGTTCGCACGTTTCACTCCCGGTGCAATCGAAACCGAATACAAGATCGGGCATGATCCCGTGACCGAGGCGGACCGTGCGCTCGACGCCGTATTGCGCCAGAACCTGCTCCGCGAAGGCGAAGGCTGGCTTTCGGAAGAAACTGTGGACGATCTCGCCCGCCTGGACAAAACCCACGTCTGGGTCGTCGATCCACTCGATGGCACGCGCGAATTCGTCCAGGGAATCCCGGAATTCTGCGTTTCCATCGCCTATGTCGAAAATGGACGCCCGGTCGCTGGCGGCATCTGCAACCCGGCAACAAAAGAAACCATCATCGGGGCGATCGACTGGGGGATCTTCTACAACGGCAAACCTGCGCAGCCAAGCCAGCGCACAACGCTGAAAGGATCCCTCATTCTGGCAAGCCGGAGCGAAGTCAAACGCGGCGAATGGCAGCAGTTCCAGAGTGGCGAATATCAGATACGTCCGATGGGTTCAGTTGCATACAAACTCGGGTTAGTCGCAGCCGGCAAAGCAGACGTCACCTTTACGCTGACACCAAAGAACGAGTGGGACGTCGCCGCAGGCGCAGCACTGGTCGCCAGCGCCGGAGGCTTCGTCAGCACACTCGAGAACACTCCACTCCAATGTAACCGGAAGGATCCATTGCTGACAGGTTTGCTGGCAAGCGGTCCATTCTTGAAAGAAGATCTCCTGGCCGCAGTTCAATCGCATCTCCCGGTCTCGGCAGCCGATTCCAGTGAATAAATGCTTCCGTAGAGACGTTGCAACCTAGGTCTCTACGATGAGAGTTGTACGCGCTCCGGACGCGCGCGTTCCTTCACCGAATACTTCAGCAAGCACCACAACGCACGCACGCCATCCTTCCACCCGATCTTCTTCCCTTCCGCGTATGTCCGTCCCCAATAGCTGATGCCCACTTCGTACACGCGCAGCTTGCGCTTCGCAATCTTCACGGTAATCTCAGGCTCGAATCCGAACCGGTCCTCCTCGATCGCAATCGACTGAATGACCTCACGCCGGAACACCTTGTAGCACGTCTCCATATCAGTCATGTTCAGATTCGTCAGCATGTTCGAGAGCAGCGTAAGAAACCAGTTGCCAACAGAGTGCCAGTAATACAGAACGCGATGCGGACCACTGCCCAGGAAGCGCGATCCGTACACAACGTCGGCCTGCCCCGACTCGAGCGGCCGTAGCAACAGGTGATAATCCTTAGGATCGTACTCGAGGTCCGCATCCTGGATGATGACGTAATCTCCAGTCGCCTCTTGAATGCCGCGTCGCAGAGCTGCGCCCTTGCCCATGTTCTGCGGCTGCAGCAACACGCGCATTTGCGGGAATTGATGCTCCAAATCCGACAGGATTTGGCGAGAACGATCCTTCGACCCGTCATCTACGCACAGCAACTCAACCTCAATGCCGACAGCGAATACGCGCTCGACTACCTGCCGCAAAGTCGACTGCTCGTTGTACACCGGCATTACTACCGATAGCTTCATTGGAAACGGTTAATTTTACTGTGGCCGCCTAAGACCCAGGAATCCAGCCACCTGCGCCAACTCTGTGGGGACGGTACCGCGCTACTATTTCAGAATAGTAGGAATCATCGCAACAAAGCCGTATCAGCCAAGATTCCCATTACGAAACCGAACAGCCGCGATTTTTCTTGCAAACGCTGTGAATCACAGAATGCCTGCGCCATCTCCGCCATATTCGCTTCATGGATGCGAAACCGGGCGCCACTACGATTCTTCTCGCGGCGCTAGTCGCATCTCTCGTATTCTCGAAGGCATCGCTCGCGCAAGCGATGCCCGACTCGCCATCATTCTCACGCGAGCGATTTGTTGATAAGCCGAATATCGCCCTGCTCAGTTCGCTGACTATGTTCCAAGCTCTAGACGCTTACAAAACGGATCAAACCCTCAATGATGGCGGACGCGAGAATTGGCCTGTGGCCCGTCACTTTTGCGAATCCCGCCAGGGGCGCGTGGCTTACTTCTCGGCAAGTTACGCGATGACGATCGGAAGTAGCTACCTGCTCCACCGAAAAGGCCGTCGCAAGCTCGCGCGAATGGTTCTTATCGCAGGGACCGTCTCGGCTGCGTCAGGATTCGCCTACACGCTCGCACACACGCGCTAGCTCGAGTA
>C688J35102_120989265_pt1 | contig 10608 bp, 6 predicted proteins | sample HopSoiMetagenom2_FD_35102 | JGI IMG/M metagenome (IMG submission 35102) | reverse complement strand
ACGCACGAAGTGAATGCCGGCACGTTGTCGCCATCGATCATCGCGCTGCACAACCGCACCGTGTCGACCGTGATGCAGGCGCTCAATCTCAATCTCCTGCCGCCGACCCGCGACGACGAACAACTCCTCACCAACTCCACAGTGATGAACACCGGATTGCACAACCACGTCACCGCATCTGGCGCGAGCGGGGCGGTGTGGCGGGTGGGGACGTAGAGCAGGCGTCCCGCCTGCATCCGGCGTGGCGTCTCGCCCGCCGGTGGTCTCCGTGACATTTCCCGCGTATGACCGATACGCCGTCCGCGCATTCGAGGTACACGCACTCGATTCCCTCCTCAAACCGGTCGACGCCCCGCCGTTTCGCGGAGGCGCTCGCGCGCGCGAAGGAACGCGCCCGGGGCAGACAACGCGGTGAGATCGATCACCGCATCGCCGAACTGCTCGCCGAACGCCAAGTGTCGCGCACGCGCTTCCTATCCCGGGACGCGAGAAAACGATCGTCCTCGATGGCGCCAGATTGACTGGATCGAAGCGGCCGATTACTACGTCACGACCGCGTCGGCGAGATCCACCCGCTCTTCCGCGGCGACTGCGCGTTGCTCCTCGCGGACGGACGCCGGATCAAGTTGAGCAGGAGCCGGCAGAAGGATTTTGAAGCGCTCTTCGCGAAGCAGCCTTAGTGGGCGGCGTACGTTGCGCAATCCGCCTTCGGACCTCGCTGTAATCGGCTCGCTATGCATCCTGAGAGAGAACCACCATGCTGTGTGGCCCAACTGGAACCGAAAGTGAGCGAGTATCCCGGTCAACTTCAAAATCCGGCCCGCAAGCCCATGAGCCGAATTCATCATCGTATTCTTCGGAGTCAGCGTTGAAGCGAACACGCCATGCACCGGCGTTCGGCAGATGGACGCGATAACCGGCATGTCCCGTGTCACCGAAATTGGCGATGACAACGACATGGTTCCCGGGAGTTCCGCGGTCCACGCCCGATGCCATCGCCCATCGCTCGACGACAAAGATCAAGTTGTCATAATGAACTGATGATTCGTGTCCGGTGAGACCCTGGGTGTTACCATCTTTGTTGAGCCGCAATGCAATCAAACGTTGGAGCCGCTTTTCAATGCTCGGCCGCCTGTCCTTGTCGCTCCAGTCAAGTGATGTCGAGGCGTTCAGAGGCTTGTCATTCCATAGTTCCTGGCCCTGTAGCAGCATGGGAATGCCCGGCGTGACCAGCGCGAGAGCGGTCGCGAGAAACGCTCGTTTACGGGAATTCAGAAAACCGCGGCCAATCTCGTCAGTAATCCGCCCGCGCATTCGAAGGCTGTCGTGCGACTCGGAAAAAATAATCCGCCGGAACGCGTCGTACCTGTCACGGTTCCAATACCGACGTACGACCGCCGCCCGGAGAACCTCGAGGTTCCTGTCACTATGGAGAACCGCCCGCCGCACGGATTGTTCAAATCCGAAGCTCCACTGAAGTCCGAAGCCAGCGCAGCCCTGCTCCCGGGTGACAATCGAATCCATACTTTTGAGATCCTGCGCAATGGTTAACGCTTCGGGTCGGACTGCCGCGATATGATCCGTGATTGAGCGAAGGATCTCGAGGTCCGCCTTTGTGCGGGGACGACCGGCGACACTTCCGCGCCTGCGCGCGACGTGCGTGTGCGCCCAGCGCAAGCCGTCGAAGCCGATTTCCTCGATCAGGCGACGAACGTTTTCTTTCATTAATCCGATTACCTGGGGCGTTCCAAATTCAGGAACGAGACCGAAGTCAGTACCACCATCCGACTGGTGATAGCGGTTGAATTTCGACAGATCTGTGACAGGAAGTCCGAGCATGTCCTGAGCGGCTACTCCGAGGATCACGGCGAGGTCATGAGCGTGAGCAGCGTCAATGAGCTTTCTAAGGCCGGTTCTCTGACCGTACAGGAGGTTGCGCCGCCGGCTGACTTCCGGGTCATACTTTATTGCGGCGCTTGAAATGTCCTCACCGGGGCCGACGATATCAATTGCGCGGACGCCAAGGCCACGGATATGGCCAAGCCGCTCGATAATACCTTCATATGTTCCGTCAGCATCTACCCCGGTGAAGGTTCCTGGATAGATTTGGTAAATTACCAACTCGTGCCAGCCCGGCAGCTTCGCGTATGGGCCAGCCTTCTCCGGTTCGGTGACCAGGCTGTAGCCGCCGCTCGCATCTAACTGGCGCGTATAAGGGTCAGCAGCTTCGACCGTACTATTGTTGCTGTCAGTGAGCTGATACAGGTATCCTTGCGTAACATCGAGCGTCTTAATCTCGCCGGAGAACGTTCCCTCGTCCTCCTCCTGCAGCAGTTGAGGTTTTTTGTCAGACTGCTGGTGAATGACCTTGGCGCTTTTGGCATCTGCCGCCCATACCCGAAACACTGTGACATCGGAATACGCGTCGTAAAAGCGTCGGGCGCCCATCTCTGTGGTTCTCATGACTGCGTCCAGGCTATAGACCTGACGCTCCTCGCGTTCCCACTCGGCTTCCAGCTTCTGTTGTATCGCGCTCACGATCGCGTTCACGGCGGTGCCCGTTGTGGGGAAGAGCGACGCCGCCTGCTTCTTACAACCTTCGCTTGTTCGTTCGAAAGCAAACGCGAAGTGCGCAACCTCATTGATTAATTCCGGCGAGGGCGGCTTCCAACGCTTGACATCCACGTAATGCGACTTTGCGTCCTGAATCTGGCCGCGCAGTTCGCGCAGCTTCGAATCGATGAAGGTTAGCAGGCTAGGGTATGCCGCCCGTTCCCTTACGACCACGTCGCAGAGGCTGTTGAAGAGGGGCCACGGCCAGCCGGCTGTTTTATCGACGATGTAGGCCCGGGTGCGGTCTGAAAATGATTCTTCGGCGTGATTGCTTGCGATGAGACGATCGAGCGTATTGTCACGGCTCCAGGGATCAGGATATACGACCGGAATCGCGGCGTCGATGCGGCCCGGCCGAATCAAGGCCGGCTCGACATTATCGACATAGTTCATCGCGACGATGAAACAAAGCTCCTGCCGCGGAGCAGCGTCGCGGAGGTCCTGCAGCCGGTTCAGCATCGCTGGCACTACCATCTTCAGGAACTCCGGGTTGCCTTTCAGCTCACGTCGTCTCAGGAGGTCGTCAATTTCGTCAAAAATAATGGTGATGCCGCGAACGTGCGAGAGCAACTCGAAAATGAATCGAGCCTCGGCGTCCAGGCCGGCTTCTCCCTGTCGTGTGAAGTCGGCCGGTGTAATTCGGATGACGCGCCGAGGGCGGACCTCGCGCCATAGCTCGTGGCCGAGCGCTTCGGCCATGGCGGTTTTGGATGACCCCGGAGGACCATGCAACACAAATGAATATTCAGCAGTTCGATATTCGGGTCCGCTGCTCCGTCGAACCGTAGTGCGCAACCGATGGTGAATGCGTTTTCCATGGATCGCACCGAGATCCACAGGGTCGATCTCATCCAGGTTTTTGAGCTGCCGGAACACGAAGAACCGCCGCTCACACAGTTCCCAGAGACGGTATTCAATGACGTCGCGAATCTCGAGCAGCGCGTTGACGGCGCCTGCCGTAACCCAGATATCGATTGTTTTCGCTTCCGGCGGCTCCGCGGACCAGCCCACGAAAGGCGTCCTTTCTTCATTGTCATTCGGATGAGAGGTAAGGAAGCGATCGAACCGGGTCTCCGTTCGCTTCAGCCAATCGATGAACGAAATCATGGCCGCATCGGCGCGCCGGATCTTGGGTGTGCCGGTCACTGCACCTGTCAGGAGCCAGGCGATGTCGGAAGTGCTGGGCCATACCCCGAGCACGCGTTTTTCGACGTAAATCGGCTGCCCGGCCGTCCAACTGCCGTCAGCGCGCACCGCTCGCAATGCCTTACCGATTGCGTCCTCAACCTCCAATTCAGACATGGAGCCGGAGCGTTCTGCGATTGCGACCGCACTGAGCAACTCTGCCACATCGAATTCGGTATCGTTGCCCGCACTCGCATAGGCGACCTCCTGGCGCAGAACAAAGCGGCACCAATTGATCGTGCTGGCGATTGCTTCCTCAATCAATTCAACCGTTCTCTCATTTGCGGAAGCCATTCGCGCTAAAGCCCATGAGACGTGATCTGCGCCGTCGGGTCGGCACCGCGGCGCGTCACGGGGCGGATCGAAACTGGCGACGAATTGGTCCAGCATTGTCCGATGCTGCGGATCGGTCTCCTCATTGAGGTCGCGGCAGCACATTACTGCTTCTACAAGTGTCGCCACAATGTCACGGCATTCGCGGAGAGCGGATTCTGCCGCGTTCCCGATGCGCTTGTTGTGTGCTGCCGCAGTCTCGTGGGGAAGCGCCCGCCGAAGGCGCGTCCGGAGCGAATCGTCGCCTGTCTTCGACCTAGGCAGCACGATGTTCTCGATTGCTTTGAGAGTTTGAATCGACTCAGCCATCAATAATTCGTTCTCATCGCGAACGCCGATTACGGCCTTGGCGAGGTGCCCTCGCATCGTCTCGTAGGGCGTCGCATCTCCCTTCGGCAGCATTGTCTTAGCTAGCTTGGAGATTTCCTCCGCGGCGGTGGCGAACGTAGTCCTGTTGACCGCCAGCTTCGACATCTCCAGCATCAATCCACTCAGGCTGTCTGCGAGCGAGGCGAATTTCCAACGATTATTCGGCGTCGGCTTCGCGGCGAGCTCTGCCATCGCTTGGTCGACAGCCCGTATTTCCCGATACAGCCGGCCGCGGTTGCGAAACATCGCCTGCAATTGCAAGATCGGGCGCAGGCACTTCGCGACCACCGAGGCGGACAGCATCCGTACATCGCCCGCCTGGCGGCCGCTCGTGTCACTTCCCCGCAATGCCCACAACATGCCAAAGAGAGCCAGAACCCCTGTTGCGCTGATGACGCGCTTTTCATCTGCGTGGAGCAGAAGCCAGAGCACTTCGGCCGCGGCAAATGCGTTCAGATTTCCGAAAACAGGATCGCTTATTGTGGAGATTATCGAATGAACATCGCTGTTATCTCGCAATATAGGAATCGCGCCGGATGAAATGCCAGGACTTTGAATGGCGACAAGACCGATGTTTCTGACCATTTCCGTGATCGGAGCTTGTAGAGCTTCGAGCGAACTCCGTGCATCCTTCGAGAGCCAGCCATATCGGCGCGATGTTTCCCATAACCGCTGGAGAGTAGAGCCACAGAGAGAACCAACAAGAAGCGATCGTTCCGGCGCGCCTGCCGTCGCATCATCAACGGGCGAATGGCTGGAGATCCAGGACGGAAGAGGCCTGGAAGGTCCCGCGCTCGGCAACAGGAAGAAGTTGCCCAATGTGATCAACGTCTGAACGGGTTCGGCGAGGACTCCGTCCAACTTTTTCAATTGTTCAAGCCAGAAGGCGAGCTCTCGCTCCATCTCCTCGCGGGGAGTGTTTGTAGACCTAACGGGAGTGGTCGGCGTTTCGATCACATTAATGGGAGTGACGCAGGGCTCGAAATCCCTACCCTTTGTCGCCCGTCTTGAGGTGCAGACCGTCAGAAGATGCCGCGGCGGGGCACTCTGAGATGGCCGCCCTGCCGCCCATTTCACCCCCCTTCCAATCCACTTGGCTGCAAACTTGACGACACGGCGTCGCGCCGGACGCATCCTCATCATCGAAGGAGACCTCGATGAAGAAGATGCTTTTGGTGCTCGCGTGTCTGATCGCGGCGGCGGCGATCGCCAGTCCGCGGCAGAACCTTGTCGTCGATGCCGGCTGGTTGAAGGCGCATCTGGCCGATCCCGATCTTGTCCTGCTGCACGTTGGGGACAAGGCGGAGTACGAGGCGGCGCATATCCCTGGGGCGCGGTTTGTGTCGCTGCAGGACATTTCGATTTCGGATCACAGCGGGAAGGGGCTGATGCTGGAGATGCCGCCCGCGGACGATTTGCGGCATCGGCTGGAGGCGCTTGGGGTTTCGGACAAATCGCGCGTCGTCGTTTACTACGGGAAGGATTGGGTGTCGCCTTCGACGCGCGTCATCTTCACGCTTGATTACGCGGGGCTCGGCGCGCGGTCGTCGCTGCTCGATGGGGGGCAGGAGGCGTGGGTTCGCGCGGGCGGCGTGGTGACGAAGGAGGCGACGGCCGTGAAGACGGGATCGTTGTCGCCGCTGAAGTTACGGCCGATCGTCGTCGATGCGGAAACCGTGAAGGCGCGACTCGGGACGGCGGGAGTGGCGGTCGTCGATGGACGCGATGCGGCGTTTTACGACGGCATCCAGAGCGGCGGTTCGCATGGAACGCCGCACCGGACCGGACATATCCGCGGCGCGCTGAGCATTCCGTTCACGTCGATTACTGACGATCGGTTGCTTCTGAAATCGAACGACGAATTGGCAGCGATCTTTGCGAAGGCGGGCGTGAAGCCGAACGACACCGTCATCGGCTATTGCCACATCGGGCAGCAGACCACGGCCATGCTGTTCGCGGCGCGCACGCTTGGGCATCCGGTGCTGCTGTACGACGGATCGTTCGAGGATTGGTCGCGCCACACCGATTACCCGGTCGACAATCCGTCCGAGAAAGCGAGCAAATGAGCACGCCGCGCCGCTACGCCGATCCATACCTGGCCGGCGTCTGCCTCGGACTGGTGCTCCTCGCGGCGTTCGTCTTCGCCGGACGCGGCCTCGGTGCGTCCGGCGCGTTCGCCAGCAGCGCGGCCGGAATCGTGGCCGCGGCATCGCCGGCGCGCGCGGCGGCGAATCCGTACTTCGCGCGTTACCTCGGCGGCGACGGACCGTGGCGCGAATGGCTGCTGTTCGAAATCGCGGGCGTGATCGTCGGCGGATTCCTCTCCGCGCTTTTTGCCGGACGATTGCGCGCCGCGGTCGAGCGCGGACCGAACATCAGCGGACGATCACGCCTCGCGTATGCGTTCGGCGGCGGATCGGTGATGGGGATCGGCGCCGTCCTCGCGCGCGGCTGCACGAGCGGACTCGCGCTCACCGGCGGCGCGCTGCTCAGCGCGGGCGCGTGGCTCTTCATGATCGCTGCATTCGCCGGCGCGTACGTCTTTGCGCCGTTCGTGAAGAGGGCGTGGCGATGAATCCATTCGTCATCGCAGGCGTGATCGGAATCGCCTTCGGCTGGACTCTCGAGCGCGCCGGACTCGGAAGCGCGCCGAAACTCGCCGGGCAGTTTTACTTCACCGATCTGACCGTATTCAAAGTGATGTTCAGCGCGATCGTCACCGCGATGCTTGGCGCGTTCTGGCTCTCGCGCATCGGCATTCTCGATCTGTCGCAGGTCTACATTCCCGAGACGTTTCTCCTGCCGCAACTTGCCGGAGGTCTGCTCTTCGGCGTCGGGTTCGTCGTCGCCGGTTTGTGTCCCGGAACCTCGTGCGTGGCAGCGGCGACCGGTCGCGGGGACGGCGCGATGGTGATGCTCGGGATGTTTGCGGGCGTGCTTGCGACGGGACTCGCGTTCGCGCCGTTGCGCAATTTGTATGAAAGCACCGCGCGCGGCGCGCTGACGTTGCCGGAGTTGTTGCGCGTTCCGGCCGGCATTGTCGTCTGCGCGATCGTGGCGATGGCGTTGATCGCATTCCAGTTCGCCGAACGATTGGAGAAGCGCGCGTGAGACGCGTGTTCGCCGCAGCCGCCGCGATTCTCGGCGTTCTGGCGCTGTTCGCCGGGAAGCCGCCTTCAATGAAGAGCGTCGCGCCGGTCGAGCTGGCGGAGTGGATCCGCGAACGCAAGCCGAATCTGCGCATCGTCGATGTTCGTCCCGAGGGGGAGTTCGATGAGTATCACCTGCCGCGCGCGGAGCGGTTCGTATCGTCGACGACATTCGCGCCGGATGACATCGTCGTTCTTGTTGCCGGCGGTTCCATTCACGCGCGAAACATTTACGTTCTCCGCGGCGGAATTCAGGCGTGGATCGACGAGGTGATGAACCCGACGATTACCGCGGCCGCGCCGCCATCCGCGCAGATCGCGTTTCAACGCGCGAGCGTCGTCAGTCGCTACTTCGGCGGCGTTCCGCGCGTCGTCGATAAACTTCCGAGCGCGCGCGCGAACGCCGCGGCGGTTCGGAGGCGCGGATGTTGAGCGCGGCCGCCGTCGACACGCGCACGCTTTTCGACGAGGTGCGCGATCGCGAATTCAGCCGCCTCGACGCGCAGCATCACGCGTATCTCGATTACGGCGGCAGCGCGTTGTACGGCGATTCGCAGCTTCGCGCGCATCACGAAATCCTGCGCGGCGGCATCTTCGGCAATCCGCATTCCGACTCCGCGCCGTCGCGTGCGAGCACCGAGGTGATGGACGGCGCGCGGCGACGGCTGCTGCGGTTTCTCGACGTCGACGAGTCGACGCACGACGTCATCTTCACCGCCAACGCCAGCGCCGCGATCAAGCTCGTGGCCGAGGCGTATCCGTTTTCGAAGGAGCGGGGGTGCTTTCTCGCCGCCGACAACCACAACTCGGTGAACGGCATCCGCGAATACGCGCGGCGCGCCAGTGCACCGGTCCGCTACCTGCCGCTCGATCGCGACCTGCGCTTGCTCGATGCGGAGCTGTTGCTCGCCGAGGCCTCGCTGCACGGGGAAGGGCTGGTCGCGTTTCCGGCGCAGTCGAATTTCTCCGGCGTGCAGCATCCTCTCGATCTCGTCACGAAAGCGCGCGCCCTCGGCTTCGACGTTCTGCTCGACGTCGCCGCGTTCATCCCGAGTCACGCGTTGAGCCTCCGGCGATGTCCGGCCGATTTCGCGGCGCTCTCGTTTTACAAACTCTTCGGCTATCCGACCGGCTTCGGCGCGCTCGTCGCGCGCCGCGACGCGCTGTCCCGGTTGCGCCGTCCCTGGTTTGCGGGCGGAACGGTGATGTACGCCTCGGTCGTCGCCGACGCGCATCTGCTCCGCGCGCGTCACGAAGGTTTCGAAGACGGTACGCCGGACTTTCTCAGCATCGCCGCGCTCGACGCCGGCTTCGATCTGCTCGACGAAGTAGGAATGCCGCAACTCACCGCACACGTGCACGGACTGACGCGCGATTTCGTCGACGATCTGCGCGATCTTCGCCACGCGGACGGCACGCCACTCGTGCGCATCTACGGACCTCACGATCGAAGCGCATGCGGAGGAGCGGTCGCGTTCAATGTCTGCGACCGCACCGGCACGCCGCTCCCGTACGCCGTCGTCGAAACGCGCGCGCGCCGCGCGAACGTCTCACTCCGCGGCGGCTGTTTTTGCAATCCGGGCGCATCCGAATCCGCGTTCGGCCTCGACCCGACGCGTATCGCCGCCTGCCTCGCCAGCCTCGGCACGGAGTTCACTCCGGAGCGCTTCGCCGAATGCACCAACACCGCCGTCGGCGCCGTCCGCGCATCGATCGGATTGGCGAACAACGCGGACGACATCCGGCGTGCGGTCGAAGTCGTCGCGTCGTTCGGGACGTGACAGGGAACGGTTCACGCGGAGGCGCGGAGACGCGGAGTCACCCGAGCAACTCGCGCAGGATCGCATTCGCCAGCTCCGCATTTGCTTTGCCGCGGGTTTCTTTCATCAACTGGCCGACGAGGAAGCCGAAGAGTTGCGACTTTCCGGCGCGGTACTGCTCGACCTGCGTAGCGTTGCGTTCGATGACGCGGAGGGCGACTTCGCGAATCATTTCGGGATCGCTGATTTGCGAGAGGCCCTGGCGTTCGACGATGACGTTCGGATCGTCGCCGCTCATCGCCATTTCGTCGAAGACGGTTTTCGCGGACTTACCGCCGATCGCGCCGGTGTCGATGAGGCGGATCAGTTGTCCGAGCATTGGTGGACTCACGCGCGATTCAGCGATATCTGCTTTCTGCTCGTTCAGAACGCGCAGCAGTTCGTTGCGGACCCAGTTCGCGGCGGCGCGAGGATTGCCGCTCGCGTCGGCGACGGCTTCGAAGTATTCGGCGAGCGGACGTGACGTCACCAGCGCCTCGGCATCGACGGCGCTCAGCGCGAAGTCGCGCTGGTAGCGCTCCGCGCGAACGTGCGGCAGCTCCGGAATCGAGCGCGCGATCTCGTCGATCCACGCGCGCTCGATGACGAGCGGAGGGAGATCGGGATCGGGGAAGTAGCGGTAATCGTGGGCCTCTTCCTTCGAACGCATCGGGCGCGTTTCGCCGGCGGCGGGATCGTAGAGCCGCGTCTCCTGCGTGATCGCACCGCCCGATTCGAGGATCGCCGTCTGCCGCGCGATTTCGAAATCGATCGCGCTGCGCAGGTAGCGGAACGAATTCACGTTCTTGATCTCCGTGCGCGTGCCGAGGGGATCGCCGGGATGGTGAACGGAGACGTTCGCGTCGCAGCGCAGCGAACCTTCCTCCATGTTGCCGTCGCACACGCCGGTGTACATCAGGATCTGGCGCAGCCGCGTCAGATACGCGTCCGCTTCGTCGGCCGATCGGATGTCGGGCTCGGAGACGATCTCGACGAGCGGCGTGCCGGCACGATTGAGATCGACGTGCGAAACCTCGCCGCGATGAATCGACTTGCCGGCGTCCTCCTCCATATGAATGCGGAGGATGCGCACGCGTCCGATGCTGCCGCCGGTGGCGAGCGGGCGATCGAACTGCGAGATCTGGTAGCCCTTCGGCAGG
>C688J35102_120989267_pt1 | contig 10612 bp, 9 predicted proteins | sample HopSoiMetagenom2_FD_35102 | JGI IMG/M metagenome (IMG submission 35102) | reverse complement strand
CCGGGTCACCGGCCGCGGCGTCGAGCTCCTCTTCGAGCGCCACGACATCGCCAACGAAGAGGCCCTGGCCTACCTGGAGCAGCGCCTCAACGAGATCGGCGTTGTCGCGGCCCTGCGCGCCGCCGGCTTCGAGCCCGGCGACGACGTCCGCGTCGGCGAGCACGAGTTCGAGCTGTATCCATGATGTTCAGGGGGGAGAGTTCCGCGCCCTGGGCCCTTGTAGGGGAGTGCATCTAGAGGCGGCATCCATCAGCGCTGGATCTCTTCTGCAGGGCGTCCTCGTCGGCGCGGGCGCGGGCGCGGGCTCATTTGCGGGCCGGCTGATTGTCCATCGGGCAGAGCGATGCCATGGAAAGGAGTTGTCTGCACAGCGGGTGCGGCAACTCGAAGCAACCTGGATATCCGCTGGGATCGCGGGTGGTCTCGCCGTACGGCTAGCATTGGGCTGATGACAACGCTTCGCTTTGCTCGCATAACGCTGGCGATCGTCGTTTCCGGGCTCGCAATGGGGACGGTAGAGCGCGCTCTTGGCCTCAACGGCGAAATCGCCAGCGTCTTCTTCATCGTGGCCGCGATGCTTCTTGCCAGCCTTAGCGACCGCGAGCTGTTCTGGGTTACGCCGCCGAAGCGCCACCGCCGATAGGCGGCGCGGGGACTCATACACTTGAGCGGCAATGACCCTGGTCGTCAAGCTCGGCTCCTCGATCGTCGCCGCCGACGACGGCTCCCTGCGCACCGATGTCCTCGACTCGGTTTGCGAGCAGGTCGCCACCCTGGAGCAGGGCGGCGAGCGGGTGGTGATGGTCACCTCGGGCGCGATCGCGCGCGGCATGCGGCTGATGGAGATGCAGGTGCGCCCGCGTGCGATGGACGAGCTGCAGGCGGCATCGGCCGTCGGCCAGGGCGACCTCTTCCGTGCCTACGAGGGTCGCCTGGCCGAGCACGGGACGCGCGCCGCGCAGGTGCTGCTGACCGCCGCCGACATCGGTGCCCGCACCAACTACCTCAACGCACGCCAGACTCTGCGGCGGCTGGTCGAGTGGGGGGTGGTCCCGGTCGTCAACGAGAACGACACCACCGCCACCGACGAGATCACCTTCGGCGACAACGACTTCCTCGCCGCCCAGGTGGCGATCCTGCTCGACGCGCGCCTGCTCGTGCTGCTGACGAATACGGACGGTCTTTACACGGCCGATCCATCGGTGGATTCCGAAGCGAAGCTGATCCCGAAGGTCACAGACTTCTCTGAGCTGGATGGCATGGAGATCGGCGACCGCACCTCGACCTTCGGGTCGGGCGGGATGCGGAGCAAGGTCGCTGCAGCCGAGATGGCGAGCGAGGCGGGAATTGCGGCGGTCGTCTGCAACGGAACGAGCAAAGGGACGCTCGTCGCGGCGATCGGCGAGGAGCCGGTCGGAACTCGGTTCGCCGCCAACGCTTCACGCGCGTCGAGCTTCAAGCTCTGGCTCAAGTACGCGAAGCCGGCGCGGGGGACGCTGGTCGTGGACGAAGGTGCGGCGCAGGTCCTGCGCGAGCGTGGGTCGAGCCTGCTGCCGGTCGGGATCACAGCGGTCGACGGCGACTTCAAGGCCGGCGACGCGGTTGACGTCGCCGCGAACGGATCGACCGTCGGCAAGGGGATCGTCGACTACTCGGCGGCGGAGCTGTCGCGCGTGATCGGGTTGAAGAGCGGTGAGGTGCGCGAGCTGTTGCCGCACGCCGCCGATGAGGTGATTCACCGGGATCGGTTTGTGTTGGTCTGAGGGCCGGGTGGCCCCTCCCAAAACGCGCGGCAGAGCCGCGCTTGAGTGTTTTGGGAGGGGCCACCCGGCCCTCATGGCTACCCTTAGCGGTCATGGCCGTGACGACGAAAACTGTGGCGGAGATCTGCACCGCTGCTCGAAGGGCTTCTCGGGAGCTTGCCGGTGCCTCTACGGCTGGTAAGGATGCGGCGCTGGAGGCGACTGCGCGGCTCCTGGGTGAACGGACCGAGGAGATTCTTGAGGCCAACGCTGCCGACCTGGCCGATGAGCGTGCCGCTGGGCTGACTCAGGCACTGCGGGACCGGCTGACGCTGACCGAGGGCCGGATTGCCGCGATGGCCGATGGTGTGCGGGCGGTCGCCTCGCTAGAGGACCCAATCGGCGAGGAGCTGGAACGGAAATCCCTGGAGAGCGGCTTGGACATGCGCAAGGTCCGAGTCCCCCTCGGAGCCGTGGCTGTTGTCTACGAGGCTCGGCCCAACGTGACGATCGATTGCGCGGCCCTGACGATCAAGAGCGGCAACGCGATCGTGCTGCGAGGGTCCAGCTATGCGGAGCGCTCTAACGGGGCGCTTGCGGGTGTGGTGCGAGAGGCTCTTGCGGAGGCCGGGTTGCCGGAAGACTCGGTGCTGCTGGTTGCCGGGGGAGGTCGCGAGGAGCTGGTCGAGTTGGCGACGCAGGATGGTGTGGTGGACCTTTTGATCCCGCGCGGGGGCGAAGGGCTGAAGAACGCTCTCAAGGACGTCGCGACGGTGCCGGTGATCTACGCCGCCGCCGGCAACTGCCACGTCTACGTGCACGCCGACGCCGATCTGGAGATGGCGCGGCGGATCGCCTACAACGCGAAGGTGCAGCGGCCCGGCGTCTGCAATGCTGCCGAGACGCTGCTGGTCAACGCCGAGGTTGCGGCGGACTTCCTGCCCGGCGTGCTGAGCGACCTCCACAGCGCCGGGGTCGAGCTGGTCGGCGATGAGCGGGTGCGTGAGCTGGCCGGCGGGGTCGAGGTCGGGATCGCCGAGGATGCCGACTGGGGGACCGAGTACCTCGACCTGAAGATGGCGGTGGGGGTGGTCGACTCCCTCGACGAGGCCGTCGATCACATCAATGACCACGGCACCAGCCACTCCGAGGCGATCGTCACCTCCTCCGAAGAGGCTTCGGCTCGCTTCAGCGCCGGGGTCGACGCCGCCGTCGTCTACACCAACGCCTCGACCCGCTTCACCGATGGCTTCGAGTTCGGCATGGGGGCCGAGATCGGCAACTCGACCCAGAAGCTGCACGCGCGCGGGCCGATCGGGTTGCGCGAGCTGACGGCCTACAAGTACGTCGTCCACGGCGACGGCCAGGTTCGTGAGTAGCGCCCCGGCCGGCGGCATAGGAGTGCTCGGCTCGGCCTTCAACCCGCCGCACCTCGGCCACCTCGCCCTCGCCCAGGAGGCGCTCTGGCAGCTCGGCCTCGAGGAGGTGGTCCTGGTCCCGACCGGCACCGCCCCGCACAAGCGGATCGCCGACGACCCCGGGCGCGAGCTGCGCCTGGCGATGACGCGGCTGGCCGCTGCCGACGACTCGCGCTTCTCGGTCTCGACCTCGGAGGTCGAACGCGAGGGGCCGTCCTACACGTATGAGACGTTGGAGCAGCTTGCAGAGGAAAGAGGCGATAGAGAGCTCGTCTTCGTGATGGGGGCGGACGCCGCGGTCGGGCTGGAGAGCTGGCGCGAGCCGGGGCGGGTGACCGAGCTGGCGCGCCTCGCCGTCGCCCGCCGCGCGGGGATCTCCGACGCCGACGTCGCCGCCGTGCTGCGCAGCCTTGACGCCGAGGGCAGGGCGACGATGCTGGAGATGCCGCAGTTCGGTGTCTCCTCCTCGTCGGTGCGCGAGCGGGCGGCGGCGGGACGGCCGCTGCGCTACCTCGTGCCCGAGTCGGTCTCCCGCTTCATCGAAGAGAAGGGGATCTACCGGTGAGCGTGGAGCGCAAGCCCGACGTCTCCGAGGCCCTCGCCAGGCGCCTGGCCGAGCTGGCCGACTCGAAAGCCGCGACCGAGATCGTCATCCTCGACATGCGCGGCCTCGTCTCCTACACCGACTTCCTGGCGATCTGCACGGGGCGCAACGAGCGCCAAGCGCGGGCGATCGCCGACGAGGCGAAGCTGCGGCTGAAGCAGGAGCAGGAGCTGCTGCCCGCCGGCTCCGAGGCGGCCGATGCCGACGGCTGGATCGTGCTCGACTACCTCGACTGCGTCCTGCACGTGTTCACCGAGGAGGCGCGACAGCGCTACCAGCTCGAGGACCTCTGGCGGGAGGCGCCGCGGCTCGAGTTCCAGGCGCCACGAGATGGCGTCCGAGGGCACCTTTACGGTGCCGCGCATGGGTAGCTTCAAGAGGGCGTTCCTCGGCTACCGTCGCAGCGAAGTAGATGCGGCGTTTGTCGGCTTGGACGCACGGGGCTGGGCACTTGAGCGCGATGCGCAGGAAGCGCTGACCGGCTGGCGCGACGCCGCCAAGGCAGCTGCACACGCAGAAGAAGAGCTCTCCTCGCTCTCGGCGATGGTGATCGACCGCGAGCGTGAGATCCGCGTCCTCAACGAGCGCCTCCGCGAGGCAAACGAGCGCCACGAACGCAGCATCGGCTCGCTGGAGTCGGTCTCCGCCAAGCTGGAGGAGATCCAGGCCCAGGCCCGCGGCCAGGCGACCCGCATCCGGATGAAGGCGCTGCGCGAGGCGGTCGAGGTCGGCCGTCGGGCACAGGAGCTGACCGACGCCCAGGTGGGCCTCGACGCAGAGGCACCGAGCCCGAACGGGAGCGGCGAGAGCGAGATAGAGCGCGCCGCCCGCAGCCTCTACGAGGGCATGGTCAAAGTCGAGATCGGCCCCTTCGACGACTTCTCCCAGCTGGTCGGCTTCGAGGATGCCGCCGGCCAGATCGACGCCACCGCCGAGATCTCGGTCGAGCGCTTCTCCGAGGGGCGCGCCACCCTCTCGATGCGCCTCGACGAACCGGTCGACCTGCTGCGAGAGCTGGAGGAGCGATCCCCGCTCGACTTCCGCGTCCGCCGCACCGCAGACGACAACCTGATCCTCGACGTCGACGACGACGCCGGCCCCGAACAGCACGCGGCCTAGCGCTCCCCGCCAAGCCCGGCCCGCCGCTACGCTTCAATCCGCCCGGCGCCCTGGCGGAGTGGTTACGCAGCGGCCTGCAAAGCTTCCCGGTTTTCGCCCATTTTTGCCTCTATGGAGCCAAAGGCAGCGGATTCGACATTTTCGACTGGATCAGATCACGCGGGGGATCACGCATGATCACGCACTATTTCGGCAGGTTTTGGCAGTGACTGCCAATTGATTTTCGGTGCTTTGCCCTCCGATCCAATCGGCGGTACGACATATGGCACAATGGGTGGCATGCGTAAGACGACCGTCTATCTGCCCAATCAGTTGAAGGACCGCCTCTCGCGGCTGGCGGTGGACTCCGGGCGCTCGGAAGCTGACCTGATCCGCGAGGGGATCGAGCTGGTCAGCGGCCGGGTTGGCGGGGCGAAGCCGCGGCTGCCTTTGTTCGAGAGCGGCGAGCCCGAACTCGCCGAGCGGGCCCAAGCGCATCTCGCCGGCTTCGGCGAGCGGTGATCCTGCTGGACACGAGTGGTCTCCTGGCCGCGATCGATTCGAGCCAGCGAGACCATCGTCGGGTGGCCGCCGTCCTGCGGGAGACGACGGAGCCGCTGCTCCTCTCTCCGTTCGTCCTCGCGGAGCTCGACTATCTCCTCGCGACCAAGGTCGGGCTGCAGGCCGAGCTCGCGCTCCTCGCCGAGGTCGGACGCGGCGCCTACCGCCTCGAGCCGTTCGAGGCCGCCGACGTCGCCATCGCCGAGGAGGTGATCGAGACCTACGCCGACCTTGAGGTTGGCCTCGCCGATGCCTCGATCGTCGTCCTCTCGCGGCGCCACGAGGTGCTCGACCTGCTCACCCTCGACCAGCGCCATTTCCGCACCCTCCGCGGCTCGGGCGCCCAGCCCTTCCGACTCCTACCCGCGGACGGCGATGCGGGGGTTGGTCCTTGATCCCCGCATCGCCGGGATGCACGGTCTCGTCGGGTCGGGGTTTTGCCGGGATCCCTGATCGCCGCTGGCCGGTAGAAAAGCCCGGCGCCGGGTCAGCGTTGATCAGCCGTCTCGTCGGGAAAGAGGCGTAGCGGGACGGAACTGGCGGCCCTTCCAAAAAAGGGCCCCAGTGCTTGGCCGCTGTGAGCTAAGAAGATCTTATTGTTCAGCTAGGCTCACGCTCGCGAGGTGGGATCTCGTGCCACTTGGCGGTTCCGCACGGCTTGTTGGCCGCCGCCATCAAAGCGATACGAGGCAGGAGAGGTGATGCAGCAACTCGATGACGGCACTCTGGTCCTCTCCGCCACCGACCTGACCAGTCACCTTGCTTGCGCGCACCTTATTCAGCAGAAGCGGGCGGCGGTCGAGAGCCGGCGCGGATCTCTGCCCGCGGGGGCCGATCCGCACGCGGCGCTGATCCAGGCACGTGGAGCAGCACACGAGTCGGAGCAGCTCGAAAAGCTGCGGGGTGAGGCAACGCGGTTCGTCGACCTGTCGACGCTTGCGCCGCCCACCGACCGAGCGGCGCTGCGGGCTGGGGCGGATGCGACCCGGGAGGCGATGGCGGAAGGGGCCGACCTGATCTACCAGGCACCGCTTTTCGACGGTCGTCGTCAGGGTCGCATCGACTTCCTCCGCCGAGTTCCCGGCGGGTCGGACCTCGGCGACTTCGCCTACGAGGTGCTGGACACGAAGCTGGCGCGCCAGGTCAAGCCACCTTTCGTCCACCAGCTCTGTCTCTACAGCGAGCTGCTCGCCGGCGTTCAAGGAACGGCGCCCGAGTACGCGCACGTCATCCTCGGCGACGGCACGCCGGTAACGGTCGAGCTCCGTCGGTACTCTGCGCTGCACCGCCACGTGGTCGCCCAGTTCGAGCGGTCGCTCTCCTCACCGCCGCTCGACACCTATCCCGAGCCGGTCGCCCACTGCGATGTCTGCGAGCTCTTCGCCGAGTGCCGACAGCGCCTGGTGGATGACGACCACCTCAGTCTGGTCGCCACGGCGCGCCGCGAAAATCGCGAAGACTTGGTCCGGGCAGGGATCTCGACGGTCGCGACGCTGGCCGGCACCACCCCCGCGGACAGGGCGGACTCGTTGGGCGCCGAACGGTTCGAATACCTGCGCCGGCAGGCTGCGCTTCAGGTCGAGTCAAGGACCACGGGCGAACCCACCCATCTCAATTTGGAGCCGATGGGGGGCTCCGGTTACGCCCTGCTTCCCGCGCCGAGCTCCGGCGACGTCTACTTCGACCTCGAGGGCGACCCTTATGTCGGTAGCGGGGGTATCGAGTACCTGTGGGGCTGGTGGACCGGTGACGGTTATGAGCACCGCTGGGCTCATAATGCGGCCTCCGAGAAACTCGCCCTGGAGCACTTCGTTGATCGGGTTATCGAACTGCGAACCGCGCACCCGGAGATGCACATTTTCCACTACGCGCCACACGAGCGCGCAAAGCTGCGCTCGCTATCGATGACCTACGCCACCCGGGAGGTCGAGGTCGACGCCCTGCTGCGCGGTGAGGTGCTCGTCGACCTCTTCGCCGTGGTGCGGCAGGGGCTCCAGATCGGGGAGGAGACCTACTCGCTGAAGGCGCTGGAGCGCCAGCACGACTTCGTCCGCTTGGAGCGGAGCGTGCGCGAGGGCGGCGGTTCGATCGTCACCTACGAGGCCTGGCTGCAGACCCGCGACGAGGATCTGCTCGAGTCCGTCCGCGCTTACAACGAGGAGGATTGCCGCTCCACTGAGTCCCTGCGGCGCTGGCTGGAAGGGGACATGCGCCCCGAGGCGGAAGCCCAGTTCGGGGTCGACTTCTCCGAGCTCGCTCCGGAGGAAAAAGAAGATCGAGGCCCGCCTGACTGGATGCAGGGCGTACTCGACCTGATCGCACGGCTGGCCGAGCCGCGCCCCGGCGACGCCACGGACGCGCAGGCCCCGGCCGATCGCGAGCTGCTCGGGAACCTGCTCCTCTACCACTACCGAGAGAGTAAACCGGACTGGTGGCGCTACTTCGACCTGCGCGGCAAGCCGCTGATGGACCTGGTTGAGGATCGCGACGCGGTCGCCGAGCTGAGGCGGCTCGACGACATCGCGCCAACCCCGTGGAAGCAGTCGCTCGACTACACCTTCACCTTCCCGGCCCAGGAGTTTCGGCTCAAGATGGGCGCCGCCGAGGACCCGACCACCGGTGAGAAGTTCAAGGTCGTCGCGGTTACCTCCGACCGGATCGTGCTTCGGCGCGGCAAGCGGCAACCGCCGCCCGAACCGGTCGCCTTGGTGCCCGGCTCGCCGGTCGACATCAAGGTCTTGCGCGAGGCACTGATCGAGCTGGCGCAGCGAGTGCTTGACGACGACCCGACGACGTTCACCGCCGCCCTGGAGCTCTTGCGTGGGTCGCCTCCGCGCACGTCGGCACCGCTCGGCGAGGACGTCGACTCGCTGGTCGCGGCGGTGCTCGGGCTCGACCTGTCGATCCTGCCCGTCCAGGGACCACCCGGCACCGGGAAGACCTATCGCGCGGCTCGGGTGGTCGTGGCGGCGCTGGCTGCCGGCAAGCGGGTGGGCATCACCGCCCCGAGCCATGCGGCGATCCAGAACGTCCTCGATGCGGTGGAAGAGTTCGCGCACGAGGAGGGACAGGAGTTCTCCGGGATCTACAAGCCGGGGGAGGGCGGCGGTTACGAGGGCCCCCACGGGATGGTCAGGGTCGCGAAGAACAACGACGACGTCACTGATGAGTTCCGGCTCGTCGCCGGGACGTCCTGGCTACTCGCCCGTTCCGAGCACCGGCGTGCCTTCGACCTAGTCCTCGTCGACGAGGCGGGGCAGTTTCCCCTCGCCAGCGCCGTCGCCGTCGGCCTCGCGGCCGAAAACATGGTCCTGCTCGGCGACCCCCAGCAGCTGCCCCAAGTGACGCAGGCGGATCACCCCGGCGGCTCAGGCGCCTCGGTCCTCGAGCACCTCCTCGACGGCGAGCAGACGATCCGCGACGACTGCGGTGTCCTGCTCGTTGAGAGCTGGCGGATGCACCCGGATATCTGTACCTTCGTCTCCGAGCGCAGCTACGACGAACGCTTGGGATCGCTATCCGACTGCGCTCGGCGCAGGGTGGACGCACCGGGCGCGATCAGCGGCGTGGGCTTGCGGACGATGCCGATCGAGCATGAAGGGCGCAACCAGTCCAGCCCCGAGGAGGCGGAGGCGATCGCGACGGCCTGCGCCGAGCTGCTCTCCGGATCGACCGTCACCGACCGCCAGGGCGAGCAGCGTGCCTTCGTGCCCAAAGACATCCTCGTCGTCGCCCCCTACAATCTTGCGGTTCGGGAGATCGAGGCGCTGGTTCCGGACGGGGTTCAGGTCGGCACCGTCGATCGCTTCCAAGGTAAGGAGGCCCCGGTCGTCTTCTACGCGATGACCTGCTCGGCGGGAGAAGACGTCCCCCGCGGGATGGAGTTCCTTTTCGACGCCCACCGGTTCAACGTCGCCATCTCCAGGGCGCAGTGCCTTGCCGTTCTGGTTCACAGCCCTCGGCTGCTCGATGCAGACTGCCCCACGTTGCGAGCAATGGAATTGGTTGATGGAGTCTGCCGCTTTGTCGAGCTTGCGAAGCCAGTTGACTAGGCCTCACCGCCACATGCTGCCTTTCTCGTTGCTGCGGCTGTAGTCCGAGTATCAACTCTGCCCGAGGACTTTCATGGCGCTAGCAGGCAATTTCACTTCGTCCACACGGTCGCCTTGTCGCCTACGCCCTCGCCGCAGCATGCCTCAGCTGGTATGTCCAATCTCCTGCAGGCACCAAATGGTGAAGCAAACTCGACGTGTACCAATATAATTCCCTGCATCACCCGATCACGCTTGGAAGGTTCCAGTAATGCCAAAACCTAGTACCGGTCGTACACCATCCGTCCCCCGGCGCACCTGCTGCTTGCAGTCTCAAACCTCATTGGCGGGATTCACGGCCGCTCCCCAGTCTTTGCTGGCTGAGTCGGTAGGGGCAGAGGAGAGGTAGGCCGACGATGGCCGGCTCGCTGCGCAGCGAGGAAATCAAGCCCTACCGTTCAGTGCTTGTCGCCCGGTTCGATGAGGGTCAGGCGCTTTCGGCCGAAAAGGTGTTGCGGAAGCTCAAACGCGTCCTTGGCGTCCGGGTGCAAGACAAAGGCCGCAAAATCATCGCTGACGGCACCACCAGAGATCCCGACGGGGCCTTCGTTCACTACCAAGATCGCCACCGACCCTTGTGGGCACCAGAGGGTGTGCTCGATCGAGTCAACTACCTCGCTGTGGTCATCGTTAGAGGGAATTGGGTGGCGATCCACACGACCGAGAAATCCCGCCGGGACTCGATTGCAGGGGCCCTGCGGAAAGGCAAACTCGGCGCGCTGAGGATGATTCCGTCTGCACAACTGAAGGCGGCTTTTATCCAGGGCAAAGCCCGCACCCTCTGGCTGCGCGGCACCCATCGCTCAACTTCCTCCAAGCCTGATACCAAGGTGATTGGCGGAACCGATCTCTCTGCTGCCCTCGATCCGATTGGCGATCAGACTTACGCATACTCGGCGGCTCGTTGTGAGCCGGAAAACGAAGCGATCGGGACAGTGATGGGCGTCGCCGTAAACAAGTCGAGTCTTTGGGTCGGTCCTTCGGCCGATTGGGAGGAGTTCGAGGTGACGGTCATCGCCACCCTCGACGCGCTCGAGGCGAGCAGCGGTCTCGCATACGAGCCTCTCCCTGTGTTGGCTGATGCGGCCAACGACTTGA
>C688J35102_120989266_pt1 | contig 10612 bp, 6 predicted proteins | sample HopSoiMetagenom2_FD_35102 | JGI IMG/M metagenome (IMG submission 35102) | reverse complement strand
ACTAGTTTAGTTTTGACTAATTGTTGTCGCTTAAAAAAAATTGATGCTAGTTATAACTTGTTAGAAAACGTTGTTTGACCCAACCAAGCTCGGCGGTTGCAAAACATCTGCCTAACTAATAATAATTTTTCTGCCCAAGACTTGTCTTGCTTCGCTAATTTTACTAACCTTAAAACTTTATTTTTGGGAACTGAAAACCAAGAAAGAATTCGGCAAAATATCTATAATCGATGAAATGGCTCTTTAACTCGGATTAGTAATTTAGACCGACTACAAGAATTAGATATTAATGCAACCGACATTAATGATGGTTTAATTGATTTACCTACTGATGAATTATTCCACTTCACCTTTGGTAATTGTGGACGAATAGGAGCAGGGGTAGATGAGTTCAAGCGGATTAGTGAAGTGCTTGAGTTTGAAGAAGACGAAGATATGGAAGCCTGAGCCTATAGCGGAACTTTTTTTAACTATGATGATGTTGATGGTGGTTTCAATAAGGTAGAAGATGTTCGCAAATGACAACACTGACAAAGGCAAAATAGTGAATACGAGGCTCAAGTTGAAGTCCCAAGCAATGATTAAAATAACTGTAAAAATTTCGAAAAAAGGGGGAGATTTCTAAGTAAATAACTCTCTATTGGTTTAAAAATTATAAGCAATTACCTGAAATATTTTCTCTACAAAATATTTCTAATTAGTTTTTAATGTTCGACAATAATAGTAATAGTCTTGCGATTTTTAGTTAATTTTTCTACTTTTTCTTTTCACTGCTCGCGATTACTCTGATCCATTGAATTTCAAGCTTCATCCAAAATTAAGATTTGGGTAGTTCTTCCTTTGTCATAAAAGGCGTAATTATCTTTTAAAATGGTATCTTCTAACTCCTTGATTTGCTTTTCTCCTTCGGAACCCTTTTTCAATAAAGTTTGGTTAGAGGAATAGGAGATTTGCTTGCGCCAGTGTTCTAAATCAATTTCCTGTAATTCATGATGGTCATTAATAACAATTTTTCCTTTTTGGGGTTTCAGTAGTCCTAAAATAAGCAATATAATAGTAGATTTACCGGTACCATTTCGTCCTTCCAATTTGGTAGTTTCATCTGCTGTAAAAGTTTTGTTAAGGTTTTTTAAAAGATAGTTTTTTTGGCTAGGGTAGCGAAAATAAATATTATGTAATTCAATTTTTTTAATTGGTTCTAAAAACCGAGGTTTTGCTTTTTTCTGTGGTGTCAAAATTCTAGTTGTTTGATAAAAATCAGTTAGACGGTGATTAGAAGCTAGTACGCTTGGCAAGTCTCAAGTGGCTACTAAAACACTTTTTAGTTGTTTGAGAGCATTATCGGTTAATGTGGCAGCTTCAATGTTTAAAGTAAAGAAAAACAGAACTATTCCGGTGGCTCGGGGCAGAAATTGACTAGGATAAACCCCATTGGCTACAATTAAAATTTTATCTTTAATCCTCCTTTTAGTATTCTTTTTTATTACTTGTTTAACTTCTTTTAAGAAAATTCCGCTTAACTCTTTCTTCTTCAATAATTCAACATTATCCAATAAATTATCAATTTTTTGATTCTCTTGGTCTAGTGCTTGCTTAAATTTCTTTTCTTTTTTCATTATTAGCCATTGTAAGGAAGCAACTAAAAATAAAGTAAAAAAAACTGCTCCTAACACTACCAAAATGCCTTTTTTATCTTGTAGAGAAATAATGGTTAATCCAAGGGTAAGTAAAGTATCCGCACTTTGATAAAAGATTTGGTTAAAGTTTTGACCTTTATTACCACCAGCAAAGTATAAACTTAACAGAGGAATATCTAATAAAAGAATATTCCGCATCTTGTTTTTCATTGCTTGGGCTTCTAAATAAGGAAGTTTGATGTAACGGGTCAGGGAAATTTTAATTAATTGCTCCCGAATTTTGTCTTCCAACACATATCCTAAATACATGTGAAGATAAGCCAAATGAGTGTAAACTAAAACCGCAACTAAATAGCAAATTATAAACCTTTGAAATTCTAATTGATAATTTTTCCACGGTAAGGGAAAAGGAAAAGTGCGACTTTGGATAATTTTTCAATTCTCGGCAAAATCTCCTCTATATTTTAGTCCTTCGAAAACTTTTAAACCAGTAGTCAGTAAAAAAAATTTTCCAAGAAGGGTTAGAATGGTTGCTCCCCAATGGGCTAATATTCACCATTTTAGTTTTTTCTTAATTATTCGGAAAGTAAAATTTTGATTTAAGCCATTAAGAAAAAAAACGGCAAAGAAAGTAAGAAAAAGAAAAACTAAAAAGAAATTCATATTTAAGTTTATTTTAAAACAGTTTGGAGAAGTTTTTCAAACATTCCCATTATTCTGCCACTGATAAACCTTGGAATCTCCTTCTCATCCCTCATCATTTATTTTAATTTTTAAGTAGTAATTATTTTTCAATAATTACCTCATCTAGTTCAGCAATTTTTTAAGCCCCCGTTTCTTTAAAATTAACTTTTATCGTTTATTTCTAATTTTTTCGCTAAGTTTTTGCTTTTATACTTTTTTATTAGTGATTTAGCACTATTTTTTACAGTTTGCGTAAAAATGTATTCGCTTGTTAATTTTTCCTATTTTTTTCCTTGCTGTTTTCATTAGAGGAGTTTTCTTCTTTAGTTTTGTTGTCCGTTAAACCCAAGAATAAAAATAGGAAAAAATTCCCTAATTTCTGCTAAAAATGAATAATTATTATTTATAATAATTAAACTTATATTCTTGTCCTTTTTAAATTTATTTCAGTCCTTAAAGTATAAAAAAAGGAGAATTAAACTAAGGAAATGCTAAAACCTTTATTTATTCCTGACTTAATATACCCTTTTGAGAGAATTAAAGTTTTAGAGAGGAAAAAATCTATCTAAGGAGAAGTTTAAGCAAAAAGCAAACGAAAATAATCCCCGAATAGGAAAATAAAGAAAGATTAAAAATTTAATAAAATTATCGTTGATTATGCTAACAAGGACAATTTTTGCCACAATTGACTACTATTTGGATTGTTATGAAAAAAACCTTGACTTTTCAAGATAATTCTTAAAGATTTTTTTTTTTGTTGCTGTAAAATATAATGTAAAAGTAAAAATATTATGTCAAATCCACAAAACGACGTTGTTAAATTTTTCCGAGAAAATAAAGAAAATGGCTATCTCAGCAACTTTTTTCCAATGAGTAATAGAATAATTGCTCGCCTGCCAAACCAGTTAGACAGCAAGGGAGAGCCGGTGCTAAGTGCTGGATTTATAAATATTGATGGAAAAGAAGAATTAGAATGGTATACTAGCGAGCATCTTTTCCAGGCATTAAAATTCACTGGAACTAATAAAGATATTGACTTAGTTAAGCAAATTTTAAATCAAACAGATACTATGAAAGCACTTAAACTAGGCCAATCAAAATTGGCTAGAAGTGGTTGAGTAGAACCTGACAATTATCGATTAATAGCAATGAAATATGCTGTAAGGCAAAAATTTTCTCAAAACGAAAAATTAAAAAACGACTTGCTTGCTACTGGCAATAAAACGATAATAGAAGATACTAAAAGTGCTAATCAAACTCAATATCAAAACGATTTTTGAGGCAATGGTCCTAATGGAAAAGGAGCAAACCACTTGGGTAAAATATTAATGGAGGTAAGAACAAAGCTTCAAAATGAAGGACCTCCCCTTGATCCGCTTAAAGACTTAAAAGGTAATACCATAAATCAGATTAATCAGAAAATGGCAGAAGGTCCTGAAATTAAGACTTCTGAATTGCAAAGCAAGAACCAAAATTGAGAAAATGACATCCAAACTGCTACTCAGAAAGATCGGATTACATCTATTTATAATGAATTAATAGCTGATATTGAGGCTAAACGAAAGGATAAAAAACTTGCACAAGCTTTCCAAAAATTAATTAGTCAAGCTCAGCAGGCTAGGCAAGGTGATAATATTGATACCCTCACTCAATTACTAACTCAGATCTATAATTATCACGAACATAGCGGGCTTTATTCTCAGCACGAGAATGAAATTAAGCAGTGGGAAACCTATGTGAATCAGCAAGATGATAACAATTTTAAGATTTTAAAAATTAGTGCGATTAATAATTTACTCCAACAAGAACCAAAAGTAACGATTTCTGAATTAAGGGAATTTAATCGTGGTTTTAAAAGAATTATTTCCCAAACTAGTGATTTTGCTAAAATTAGGAATTTTGAAAGTATAGTCAGGGATAATGTTATTGAAGTAAGGACTGAGAAAAAATTTAACCAACTTCTAACTAGTGCTCAAAATGCTAAATCTGAGGAGGAAAAATCGTTAGTTGCTCAGCAAGTTTATAAATGACGAGATTCTACGGACAGGTGAGAAAGTGAGACTTGGCAACAGAGGAAAAGTGAAGCGGAGGCCTTTCTTAATAAGTGAAGTAGGGGTGAGGATAATGATAATAATGATGAAAATACTAAGGACGAATCTCATTGGTTAAAGCAAGTTTTTCAGATTGCCGCTGTTGGTATTTCCTTAGCCTTAGTTATTTGATTGCTAGCAAAATTAGCAAAGAAGGAAAGGAAGTTTAAATAATACGCCGAGAAAATTTTAGTTTTTAAGAAAAGAAGTACTTTTTTAACATTTGTGGTGTTTCTAATTTATTTTCTTTTTCGTTATAATAATACTCACAGAGCGTAACGATTAGGCGGTCAATTGCAAGGGCTGAACCATTAAGGGTGTGAGGATAGTATTTTTCTCCTTTTTTGTTTTTTGCCCTAATTTGAGCACGACGACTTTGAAAATCTTCACAATTACTACACGAAGAGATTTCGAGCCACTTTTTGCTGGCTGGCAATCAAACTTCAATATCAAAAGTCTTAGCAGCCGTGAACCCTAATTCTTTATGACAAAGTTCAATTACTCGGTGCGGAATCTTTAACAGGTGGAGAATATTGCGAGCATCATTCAGCAATTTTTCTAGTTCTTGGTAAGAATTTTCTGGTTTAGTTATTTTTACTAACTCAACCTTATGAAACTGATGGAGACGAATTAAACCCTTATTTTCTTGTCCTAGAGCCATTCTTTCTGCTCGAAAACAAGGACTGTAAGCACATAAATTCAAGGGCAATTTTTCTTCAGTTAGTATTTGGTTTTGGTAAAGGTTAACTAGACTGACTTCGGCAGTGGGAAGGAGGTAAAATCCGCTTTCCTCTACTTTGTAAAGGTTATCTTGAAACTTATGAAATTGTCCGGTATTATAGAGATTGTGAGTATTCACTAAATATGGCGTATCGAATAAACGATAGCCGCGTTTGCTATTCTCGAATCTCAGAAAATTAATTAGAGCGTGTAATAATTCACTCCCGAGCCCTTGATAGACAGAAAACTTGCTTCCAGAAAGAAGGATGCTTTTCTCTTCATCAATTATCTTTAAGTTTTTTAGTATTACCTCATGAGTTAAATTGTGCTTGATATTGTGTTGATATTCAGTGTTGTCAATAACTTTGTTGCCTTCCTTGTTAGTAGGGACATCAGGAGCAGGAAGGCTAGGTAGTTGACTGGTTAATCCATTTAATTCTGCTTCTAATCCATTTAATTCTCTTTCGTGAAGGCTAACTTCTTCATTAATTTTTTTAACTTTTTCCCGGTTTTTTATCCCTGCTTGACTTAATTCATTTCTTTTTTGTCCCAGTTGATTAATTACTCCAATTAATTCTTTTCGTCTAATTAGTTTTTCTTTAATGATCAGCAACTGTTCTTTACTTACTCCTCTAGGTGCTAAGTGCCGGACTAAAACTTCAAAATCAGTGAAAAATTTTTGTAATTCTAACATTTTATTTCTTTTGTTCTGGAACTATTTTAGCCAATACTTTTGCTGCCGCTTCTTGCTCGGCTTCTTTTTTTGATTTTCCCGTTCCTGTTTCCTGGAAAATTATTTTCTTTTTCTTGACTTGATCGCCTTCCTTTCATGATTGGTCTTCTAAAATTGCTTCGACTATAAATAATTGCTGTTGCTTAGATCTCTTTTCTAATTTTGCTTGATAAGAAAGTTTTATCTTGTGAGCTTGGCAATATTCTTGAAGTTGACTTTTGTAGTCTCAGGTCATGTTTTCTTTTCCTTTACTTCAGGGAAAAAGGGTTAGATTAAGGAACTTTCAAACAGCCTTACCACCTTTTTCTAAATATAAAGCTGCCACAAAAGATTCAAATATATCAGCTAGTATGCTATCTTTATTACCTCCTTGGTTTTTTATTTCTCCTTCTCCTAATTTTAAGTATTCAAGTTTTCCTTTTTCATCTGTTCTATTCAGTCCAATTTCTTTGCTAAGTTGAGCTAGAGTGCTTTCTTGAATCATTAACTGTTTCAACTTACTCATTTTTCCTTCGGAGTACTCGGGAAAAGATCGGTAAATAAACAAACTAACATAAAAATTTAAAATACTATCTCCTAAAAACTCTAGAGTTTCGTAAGAAACTAGTGGTTCTGAGTTATTTTCGTTGAGATAAGAGGTATGAGTGAAAGCTCGTTGGAAAGATTCGGTCTCTTTAATACTTTCGATTATTTTTCTAAGTTGTTTCATGAGCATAACTTACTCCTGTTTCTTTTAAATAAGGACTTAACAAGTAATGATTTCATTTGCTGAGATGACAGTTTATGACAAAAACTGCTTCGGCTTGACTTTCTCCTTTTTTGCGATAAACAACGTGGTAAACCGGAGAAAATTTTTCTAATATTTTCAAGGCCTTATTGCGATTTTCTTCAGTAAATGAATAAAGGCGAAGAAGGATCATACGATCACGAGGAAAGATTTGGCTAATCAGGAAAGAAGAAAGGAAAATATAAACCACAGTTGCTCACAGCCTTTCGTTGTTACTAACATAGCTTAAATATCTAACAAAAGCATTTCTACCTGTTTCTTTTTTTAACTTTTCAACCCTTTGTGTTAAATTATTTTTTCTTTGTAATTTTTCTTTTAAATCTTCTGTTGTTTGATTAATATCAATGTCTACTTCAAGTTTTTCTATTTCACTATTCAAGGCATTTATTTTTGTCTTCTCGTTTAATAAATAGTAATCTATTTCATCGGGATACTTTTCTAGTTTTGACTCGTTAATCTTGTTTTTGAAGAATGAGGTAATAGGGTAATTTTTTGCTCTGATTTCGGAACTTTCTCTTAAATGTCCTTCTTGTTCTAATTTATTAGCTTGCTCCATATTTTTCTTTCATTTTTTAATGGTATCTTCTATTTCTTCTTCCCTGCTAAGTGCTAAATTTTTTTCTTGAATTTCTCTTTGAAGGATGCTTCTTTTCATTTTAGGACTATCTTCTACCCAAAGAAAGTTAAATATAGTAACTAGTAAAGTGATAACAATTCCAAATATTTTCATCAAAGAACTAATTGAAATTTTACTTTTCTTTTGGGAAGAGAAGTGAGAGGTAAAAATTTCTAACCCGCCCGGAGTAGCTTGGGCTTGGAAGATTAGGCTATAACCATAGGTATGGATGATGGCGGCAACTATAGCAATGACTATGTAATAAGGCAATGTAAAAGATAATTGACTTTGAGAACTTAGCCCTTGTCAACTATCCGGATTAAAGCGACTAAAAACATATTCCCGCAATCTAAAAAATTTAAAAACTTGGGTTCAAGCAATTTGGGAAAAAACGTAAAAAATCGAAGTGCTTATAATCTCTAACTTAGAGTTGAAAAAGAGTCATAAGGAAAAGATAAAAACGAAGTTAGTCAGTAATCCAAGTCCATAATAGATAAGGTAGTAGTTATTTCATCCCATGTTGCTGTTTCCAACAATGTATTTGGAAAGCGCTTGAAGAAATCCGTTCAGACCACTATTGTAGATACCATTAGGGTCTATTAGAAAATAGAAAGTAAGGGTAGTAAAAAGTGATCCAATGAAAACAATTGCTAATTTGCTCAAAAATTTTAAAGTTAATTCCCGGCCACTTGGTTTTTTGATCGGCTTATGATAAAGACTACGAATAAACGTGCTATATCGTTTTCAAATATAAGCTTCTTGAGGATTGATCTGTTCTGGTTGGTTTACTTTTTTTTTCATCATTATTTAATAATATTAGTTTAGTAAAGGGGTAAAAGGAGAAATTTGGTTGATAAAAATGAAGTCAATTTCTTCTTTCCGTAGAGAATTTTTCTTTAGAAGTTCTTCGGCTAGTAACGATAAGATCTTTTTCTTTTGTCGAAGGATAGTTTTAACTTTTTTCCAACATTGACTAAGGATTTTTTCTCTTTCTGCTTCGATTTTTTGCTTAGTAGTTTCAGGTAATTCAGTGGCGATTTCTTCGTTGTTAAAAAAGGACGCTTGAGTGGGAATAATTCCTAAATCAGACATCCCATAACGGAAGATTAGGTCACGAATTATCTCGGAGGCTTTCTTGAAATCATCATAAGCACCAGCTGTAATTTTTTCAGCACCAAAGATTAATTCTTCACTGGCTCGTCCTCCTAAAAATGCCATAACGTGAGCCAGCATTTGACTTTTACTAATTAGATGATCATCACCTTGATTATCTATCAAGTCAATTCAAGTGTAGCCACCAGCCATTAAACGGGGGATAATAGTAATCTTTCGCACTTTTGTTTCAGGTAAACTAGCTCCAATAATAGCGTGCCCGGCTTCGTGGTAAGCAATTAGTTTTTTTTTACTTGGAGTGAGGACTTGGCTACTTAGCGAAGGACCCATCAATGTTCGGTCATAGGCTTCAAAAATCATCTCTTGGTTAATCTCTCTTTTTCCTTGACGAATACTTAAAATTGAAGCTTCGTTAAGCATGTTTACTATTTGTGCTCCGCTTAGTCCTTTAGTTAATACAATGATTTCTTCTAAATCGAAGTCTTTGCTTAGTATTAGTTTTCTGGCTTGTAAAGCGATGATTTCTCGGCGTCCATTTTGGTTCGGTAAGGAGATATAGATTTGGCGATCAAACCGCCCCGGTCGCAACAAGGCACTATCCAAAACGTTCAAGGCATTAGTAGCGGCTAGGATGATGATATTTTCTCGTGGACGAAAGCCGTCTAGTTCGTTTAATAATTGGTTGAGGGTAAGTTCAGTATGATTGTTTCCGGAGTAACGTTTGCGACCGATTGAATCTATCTCATCAATAAAAATAATGCAACCTTGGGGATAACTGCGGGCTTGTTGAAAAAGTTCTCGTACCCGACGGGAGCCTAGTCCCACTACCATCTCTTCAAAATCTGATCCGGAACGAAAGATGAAAGGTAACTTGCATTCTCCCGCGACTGCTTTAGCTAACATAGTTTTTCCATTTCCGGGTGGTCCAACTAACAAAAACCCTTTAGGAATAGTGGCTCCCTGTTGTCAGAAAGCTTGCGGGTTACGAAAATAAGTTACAATTTCAGCCAACTCTTCTTTGGCTTCGTGTAGTCCACCAACATCTTTAAAGGTTATTTGGGAAATATTACTTTCTTGAGCACTTTTTTTCCAATTTTTGAAAGGATAAGCAAGAATTCCAGTAAAGTTAGTAGAAAACATCATGTCAATAACTCAGAGGGAGATGATTATAGAAATAATGTAAGTTATTATGCTAAGCAATTTCTCTATACTTCATGAATTTTCGGCAAACAAGTTGCCTGATTTTTCCAAATCAAATTCGATTTTGGGTATTTTTATATCTTCTATCTCGGGAAGACTTTCAAAATTAATAAATTTATTTCTAATTTGTTCTGCTTTTAAGTTAGTAATAGCACTATAAAGAGTGGGCTTTCTAATTAAACTTCAAAAAAGATTTTCTTTGCTACCTAAAAGATACTGATAAAATTCTTGTCCTCGATAGTGAAGAGCGTACCTAGCACCCGCTTGTCAGTCGATTTTATTTTTTATCTCCTCCTTTGTTAAACCATGAATAAGTAATTTTTTTTCGTCGTTAGGGTCGATCTGAATTTGAAAATTTTTAGTCTGGGTAGGGGAAAAATAATTAACCAAAACAACTCCTAAAAATGCTAATGTTACCATTATCAAAAGGACAAAAAGGGGATTTTTTTTCAAACTTTTCTTTTTCATTTCGGCTAGTTATTGTATTAATAAGTTTTTATAATATAATAGTTCAAACAAACATATTACACGGCAAAAGGGTTAGGTTTTTAATCTTTCGATTGTCTTATCTTTCCCTAGTAAAAAAATGACTTTTGGCAATTCAGGACCTTTCTCTTTTCCAGTTAAGGCACTCCTTAATGATAAAAAAATTTCTTTTTTTTTTTCTCGAACATCAGCAAAAGATTCTCGGAGAAGATCCTTAATCTTTTCAAGCTCTCACTCTTCGGTTTTTTCTAATTTTTTTACCAATTTTTCTAACCATAAATGATTGCTCTGGTTCTTTACAAATGATTGCTGATTAGGTTGTTGGAAAAAATAATCGGTTAAATTAACTAATTCCTGAAAATAATTTAATTGGGGGCGGAATAAAAGGGAAATTTGGAAAACTCATTCTTTTTTTTCGACTGATAATTTGTACTTTTTTTTTAATACTTGCCAAGAATATTCAGCAAATTCGTTTTCTGCTAACTTTTGGATATAGTAATTGTTATACCAGTTAAGTTTTTCTAAATCATATACTGCTCCGCGGGC
>C688J35102_120989268_pt1 | contig 10621 bp, 7 predicted proteins | sample HopSoiMetagenom2_FD_35102 | JGI IMG/M metagenome (IMG submission 35102) | reverse complement strand
GCGCCCGCATTGAAAGCGGCAAGGTCGCGGTGCGCGCCGAGCTCCCCGCGAAGGATTCGGCGGGTGATCTCGGCGTTGTGTTGCGGCGTCCCGCCGCTCACCGCGTCGAGACTCGCGCGCCGAAGGCCGACGTCCTCGGGAGCGATGTCGTAGCACCTCAGCTCTTGTCCGTCGATCTCGGCGACGTGCGTCACGCCCGACGTGCTGATCTCGTCCAGACCGTCCGCGCTCGAGACGACGAGCGCTCTGCGCGCTCCCAGCCGGCCGACCGCCACCGCCATCGTCTCCTGGAAGCGGCGATCCGACACGCCGATCACCTGGCGCGTCGCCCCGGCGGGGTTGGTCAGGGGGCCGAGAAAGTTGAAGATCGTACGGACCCCGAGCTCCTTCCGGACCGGCACGACCCAGCGCGTCGCCCCGTGGTGCGCGGGCGCGAACATGAAGCCGAAGCCGACCTCGGCGATGCACTGGGCGATGTCTTCAGGCGCGATGTCGATCCGTACGCCCAGCGCCTCGAGCAGGTCCGCAGAGCCCGACAGCCCTGTCGCCGAGCGGTTTCCGTGCTTGGCCACACGGCACCCGGCGCCCGCGGCGATCAGCGCAGCCGTCGTGGAGACGTTGAAGGTAGGCCGTCCCCCACCCGTCCCGGCGGTGTCGACCAACTGGCCGCGGGTGTGCGGGGACACCTCTACGGTCCGCGCGAGCGCGCGCATCGTCCGCGCGAGGCCGGCGATCTCCTCGACCGTCTCGCCCTTCGTACGGAGTGCGATGAGCACCGCCGCGGTCTGAGCCTCCGACGCGTTGCCGGACATGACCTCATGGAGCACGCCAGCCGCCTCGTCCATCGAGAGATGACGCCGGGAGGCGAGCGCGTCGAGCGCGAGGGTGAGAGTTGAATTAGGCAAGGAAGTTCTCCAGAAGACGCTTGCCGTCGGGCGTGAGGACCGACTCCGGGTGGAACTGCACGCCGTGCGCGGGCAGGTCGCGATGGCGCACGGCCATGACGACGCCGCCACCGCGCGCGGTCACCAGCAGGACGTCAGGCAGGTCGGGGTCGACTACCAGCGAGTGGTAGCGCCCAACTGTCAGGGGGCACGGCAACCCGGCGAACAGGTCCCGGCCGTCGTGCTCGATCACGGTCGTCTTGCCGTGCACGGGCATATGGCGAACGATGCGACCTCCGAACGCCTGTGCGAGGGACTGATGACCGAGACACACGCCGAGGGTCGGCACTCCGGCCTCGGGAAAGGCCCGCATCACATCGACCGACACGCCGGCCTCGTCAGGCGTGCATGGGCCGGGGGAGACGACGACTCTGTCGGGACAACGGGACAGCAGTGCCTCGATCGGCTCACGGTCGTTGCGCACGACCTCGAGCTCCGCGCCGAGCTCCCCGAGGTACTGGACGAGGTTGTAGGTGAAGGAGTCATAGTTGTCGATGACGAGGACTCTCATGGCCACGCTCCTTGGCCGACGGCGAGCTCGACGGCGCTGATGCTCGCCTGCGCCTTCGCGCGGGATTCCTCGTACTCGAATTCGGGACGGGCATCGGCCACCGTGCCCCCGCCCGCCTGGATGTGGACAACACCGTCGCGCACGACGATCGTGCGAATGCAGATGCAGGTGTCGAGCTCGCCCCCACCGTAGGACAACCAGCCGACGGCACCGCCGTACGCGCCACGCTTGACCGGCTCAAGCTCGTCGATGATCTCCATCGCGCGCACCTTGGGCGCACCCGACAGGGTTCCCGCGGGCAACACGGAGCGCAGTGCGTCCATCGCGCCGACGCCGTCACGCAGCGTCCCTACGACGTCGGAGACGATGTGCATGACGTGCGAGTACGTCTCGACCGCCATGAACGTCTCCACGGCCACCGAGCCGTACTTGCAGACCCGGCCGAGATCGTTGCGCCCGAGGTCCACGAGCATCACGTGCTCGGCGCGCTCCTTCTCGTCGGCGAGGAGTTCGGCGGCCAGCCGCTGGTCCTCCTCCAATGTCGCCCCCCGTGGCCGAGTGCCTGCGATCGGCCGCGTACTGACGCGGCGGCCCTGGACGGTGACCAGCGGCTCGGGGGACGCGCCGACAAGCTGGAAGTCCTCGAAGTCGAGAAAGTACATGTACGGGGACGGGTTCACAGCCCGCAACCCCCGATAGAGCGAGAAGGAATCGACCGAACTGGCCGCACTCCAGCGCTGGCTCCCGACGACTTGGAAGATGTCTCCGGCGTGCGCGTATTCGATGATGCGCGCAACCATCGCCTCGTACGCCTCTCGCGGCATGTTCGCCTCGAACTTCGGCTCGGGCCGCGCCGGCCTCGACGCCCGCAGGACCGGCAGCGGACCGGCGAGCCGCGTGCGGACCTCGCCGATCGCGTCGAGGGCGCGCGCGTAGGCCTCTTTCACGCTCGGCGCCTCATCCACGTACGCGTTGGCGAGGATCGTGACCGTGTGCTTGAGGTGGTCGAAGGCCACCACCACGTCGGAGAACATGAGCGCGACGTCGGGGAGCCCGATCACGTCCGGGTTCGGCGCGCCGAGAGGCTCCACCGCACGCACGCAGTCGTAGCCGAAGAACCCGACGGCGCCACCGGCGAACGGCGGCAGACCGGGGACCGGGACCTGGCGGTGGCGCGCGACCTCGGCGGCGGCGAGCGCGTAGGGATCCCCGCCGTCCCGAAGGCGCCAGCGGACGACATTGTGGGGCTTGTAGCCGATGAACGACCAGCGTCCGACGCGCTGCCCCTGGTCCGCGGACTCCAGGAGGAACGCGGGCCCGGCTCCACGCAACTTGAGGAACGCCGACACTGGGGTCTCCGTGTCCTCCACGAACGTCTGGCGAATGGGGACGAGGTTGTGCGAGCAAGCCAGCGCGCACGCCGTCTGCAGCGAGGGCTCGACGACGGAGCGCCCGAGATCAGCCACGACGCTACTCATCGCGGCGCCCCGAGGGCCCGTGCCGGCGAAGCGCTCCTGATCGGGCGCTGAAACTCCGGCGGGGTCGAGTGAGACGCCCCGCCGTCGTGGTCGATGTACGGACTTTCCCCATGGTGCGAAAGCCGACGATCGCTCGGTCGCATGTCGGTCGTTCCGCTAGTAGCGGAGCGATCCCGTGTAGCGAAATTCTCCCAACCTCACATCGCCGGTGAAGGTGCCCTTGCCCGAGACGCCCTTGTACTTGCCGGTGCCCTTGGTCGCCTTCCACCCGCCCTTGACCGACGTTCCGGAGTTCTTCCCGATGGCCCTGATCGTGATGGATCCGCCCGTCTTCGGCCTGAGAACGATGGTCTCTGTCGGGATCGCCACCTTTGACGTCGTCGCCCCCCGCCCAAGCGGCGTTCCCGAGAACGTGCCCGTGGTCGCCGCGCCCGCAGACCTCGTGGACTTCACCTTGATGCTGAGCTTGTAGGCCTTCGCGGCGGCCGCCGTCTGGGCCGCCCCGACCTGTGGCATCAAGAGCGTGGCACCGATCAAGGCCGTGCCGATACAAGAGACGACGGTCCTGCGAGTGGAGATGATCATCGTGTTTCCTCCTTCGTTCTCGCGCTATGGCGCATCTGGGTGGGAGTGTGAGCTGATGTGTGACCACGGCCCGTGCGTAGCGGGAGGCGGGCGGGACCGTGGAAAACCAGGTCATCGGCATACTCCGGCGGCTCGTCGCCCGGTCCGAGGCCTGGAAGCTCGCGCACGAGCGTCGACAACGCGATCTCGCCCTCGAGTCGAGCCAGCGGAGCACCGAGGCAGTAGTGGATTCCCATGCCGAAGCCGCAGTGCCGGCTCAACGTGCGGCGGATGTCGAGGACGTCGGGGTGCCGGAACTGGTCGGCATCCCGGTTCGCGGAGCCGAGAACCAGGACGACCTTGGTTCCCCGGGCAATACGCCGGCCGGCGAGCACCTCGTCCTGGTACGCCCACCGGGTGACCATCTGAACCGGTGAGTCGTACCTGACGAGCTCTTCGACCGCGCCCGGCATCAGCTGCGGCATGCCGCGTAGCTCGTCGAGCGCCGTGGGATGGGCCAGCAGCCCGAGGATGCCCTTCGAGATCAGATTTGTGGTCGTCTCATGGCCTGCCGTCATGAGGTGCACGCACGTGGCGATGATTTCTGGATCACTAAGCCGCGCACCGTGCTCCTCGGCGCGGACCAGCAGTCCGATGACGTCATTCCTCGGCTCGCGCCGGCGCCGTTCGATCTCGCCGAGAAAGTAGTCGGACAGGCGACGAGCCGCCGACTCGGCCCGCGCGTAGCGGTCCTCGCCGGCGCGCGCGCGGGAAGAGTTGGCCTCCTGTAGGGCGATTGCGCCTTCTCGCAGCCAGCCCCATTGCTCGTGCGGAACCCCGAGCAGCGCGCAGATCACCAGGATCGGCAGCGGGGCGGAGTAGTCCGCGACCAGATCGGTGTACGGCTTTCGGCGCACGTCCTCGACCAGCGCACGGGCGATCTCGGTGATGCGCGGGCGAAGACCGCTGACCGCGTTGGGGACGAACTCCTTCAAGATCAGCGACCGCAGCTTGGTGTGCCGTGGCGGGTCCAGGAACACGAGCCAGTTGGCGACCATTTCGCGCAGCACCGGATACGCCGCCGGAACCAACGGGGCGGCGGCAGCCTGACCCTGCCGCGCGAGCGCGCTGCTGCGGCCGAACGAGCGGCTGGCCATGACGCGCGTCACGTCCGCGTAGCGGAAGACGTAGCATGTCTGGGGCCCGTCGACTCCGGACGGCGACACCAGGTGAACGGGGTCGAGTTCCCGATAGCGACGGTAGATCGGATACGGGTCTGCGATCTCCTGCGGACGCGCAAGCGAGAACTGCGGGACGGCGGTCGGCGCGGTCATCGGTCGCACCTACCGCGCGAGTTCGGGACGCCGGAAGTAATCGGCGTAGAACGAGTACATCTCCTGCACTCGGCCGGGGATGGGGTCACACCGCTCGGCGGCTGCCGCGAGGTGCTCGAAGCGCAGCGCGACCGACTGCATGGCGATATCGGGCCGCGAGTTGTACCGTGGCTCGTCCTCGAGCTCGAACGACGGCCCAGCGGTCTTTCCACGCAACCCGGACGGCATCGTGACGAGCAACTCGGCCAGCGGACTCATCATCCCCGTCATCACGTCGATGGCCGCATTCATGAGCTTCGACCTCCGAAGGCTCCCGTCCGGCGTATGACCGAAATGCTGCACCATCAGCTGAAACATGAGGTAATAGGAGCGGTTGAACAGGCGCATCGCAGCCTGCGCTTCCGGATCGGTGACGAGCTCAGAATTTGGGTTGCCCGCGAACACGGTGGGGTTCCGCGGCACCGGATAGGCCGGCGACCACGGGGGACGCGGCTCCGGCGGGCGAGCCATCTGCTCGGCCATCAAGAGGTCGGAGAGGCGAAGGAACGCCTCGAAGTGTGAATCCCCCGAGTCGCTGACCGATGTCAGCTTGTTACCCTCGCCCTGCTCGGTGACGAAGTCGATGGCGAAGAGCGCGCTGTTGACGTCGTCGACTTCCAGCTGGTAGTCGGGGTGCACCGCGTTGACGGATTCGCGAAGGAACAGGTGGTGCTCACCGCCGCCGCGTCCCTTCTTCACCATGAACAGGTCGGGGACGCGCATGATCCCCTCGCGGATGTCTCCGTACAGTTCGCTGAGAGTCGCGTACGTCCGAGGCTTGACGCCCGGTTCTATCGCAGCTGCTGCCGGCGACACTGTCCCGGCCCCCGCGTCGATCTCCGGCGGTCCCGCGAACTCACCGATCTGGGACTCCGGCCGCTCGATGGCGATGAAGCGCTGGAGACTGCCGACGCCCAGGGGCTCCAGCGAGAAGTCCAGCGGGACGGGCAGCGTGCTGTTGATCGTGCTGAAGTTGACCATCGGCACCAAGAACGGCTCGCCCATCGCCATGATGATGTTGTTGACCGTCAGGAAATGGATCATCTCCTCCCGTGCGACAGCCAGCAGCGTCCCCCGTATCCCGCCCGAGGTAGTCTCGCCGCCATCCCCGCAGGCCACGCGAAGTTGATCTTCAGTCCACAGCCCGCGCCGGACATGCTCCTGCGCCGCGCCGTACGTCGGAATGGAGTAGGCGGCGTAGAGATACTGCAGCATCACCGCCACTTCGATCGTCGCGCCCCACTTCAGCGCGGTCCAGAGCTCACCGCGCGTGGTGATGGCACCGTCCGTCCGCCTCGGAGCGGGTGATGCGACGGGAATCCCGCTGACGGCCTGCTGCTTTCGCATGAACTTCAAAAGCAGGCGCGCCTTCGGCTCTGACATGTCACGGGTAGGCGGCATGTAGTACGTCCGCCCCTTGTTTCGGGGATCGCACATCTGCCAGATCAGGCGCTGATAGGTCTCGACCTTGCACTCGTCGGCGAGACTGAACACCTCCGCCTTCATGAACGAATAGAGCAGCTCGTAGTAGGCGAACACCTCCTGATACACGAGTTCGAAGGTGACGTCCTCGGTCGCCACGTCGTCGAGCCACCAGTCGTCCGGGAGCACGCGGACCGCGACGCTGCCCGCCCCCGACCAGTACTCCAGCTCGTCGTCGTTGTCGTATGCGCGGATCGCGGACCCCGGCGCCTGCGGGTCGCACGGGAGATCGTTCGCGCGTGCGGCGAGCAAGATCCGAGTCGCTCCGGGAAGAGCGCCGCGCAGCGTGAACCAGCCACGGCCGGCGTCGTCCGTATCGATCACACAGGTTGCGGCGTAGTCGTCCTGGTCCCCATCCAGCCGGCCCGGGCGCAGGTCGACGATGTTGACGTCATCACACCGGGCCATGCCGTGACCGCCGGCGTTGGGTCCATCCACTTCCTCGCCCTCCACGACACCGACGGCGCCGGTACTGGACGCGACGAGCGCCGGCTGCAGTGGCCGGGACCGGGGATTGAAGAACTGGCGTACGTGCACGCCCTCGACCGGACCCGGTCGCCCGCGGATGAATGACCGGATCTGCACCTCGTTCGCGCAGTCCTCGCCGCGCGCGCGATCCGGGTGCTCGACGAGCAGGCACGCATCGTCGGTTTGCAGGTTGATCTCCTCCTCGTCGAGGAGGACTACGCGCTCGCCGTCGACTGTGCCCACGACGCACAGCGCTTCTCCCTCGATGGCGCTCTCGGGCAACTCGGCGGGCACGGTGACGACGCCGCTGGTGAGGTCGTAGCCCTCCCCGCGATAAGCCGCGGCAGGGATCGCGGCCACGAGCCGCCCGGTTCGCGACGTGCGCAGCTCCAGATCGCCGACGTCGACCCGCCCCGCCAACCGTGGCGTGCCGCCGGGACCCGTGCCCGGCTCGCGGCCCGACACCGGCACGGCGGCGATCATGTTGAGCGTCGCCCGGCCACCAGCGATCCTCGTCGTCAAGTGGTGCAGCGGTGCCACCCGACCGGCGCGGCGGGCCGCACGCGGCGTCAAAAGCCGCCCGGCCGGATAGCTACGGAGCTCGCCGTTGCGCCACGGTGCGACCGTCCCGCGCACGTCCCAGCGATTCGGCGCGTCGTTGGCGACGGGCGGAGCCATGTTGCTGAGGGCGAACTGGACGACGAGCCCGTCGACGTCCGGCGATTGCAGCGCGCAACGGAGGCGGGAGGCGAGCGGCGACGCAGAGGTCTCCTCCAGCCACGTGAGGCCCTCGTCCTTCGTGACCACGAACTGGTAGACCACCGCCCGGCTCATTTCGCGGGCGAGATAGTGCTCGCCCGCGTCCTGGATGTGGCGCGCGTTCTGCCACCGCGGGGGATGGACCCCGGAGACGTCGCCGACCAGCATGTACCCGGTGTCGTGCGACCGCCCCGCCCGCCCGAAGCAGAACTGCCCCACCATCAGCGTGGTCGTCCAGTTCGAGGTCGGGTCGATGTCGAATACGCGGGCCCGATTGACCGTCGTGGCGAGGTATTCGTTGTAGTGGCCCCACATGTCGACCGCACGGCCCACCACCGGATCCGCGACCTCCACGCCGTCCGGGCCCTCCCCGCTTACGATGGTCGCCTCGATCCAGAAGTGACCATTCCCGCCGAAGTTCCAGCCCTTCGACGCGTTGAAGACGCCATCGGGACTGACCCGGCCGTCGACGTCGAACCGGGGACCCCGTGCGGCGAGATACTCGTGATACTCGCTCGGTGGTTCGCCGACCGGGAAGGGACCCGTATCGGTGAGCGCCTGGTTGGTGGCCAGATCGATCAGGCCGCTGCGTGGCCCCGTGGGAAGCCGGGTCACCCCCGCGCCGCGGAAGTGCAGGCGCGGCAAGTCGAAGACGCTCACTGGTCAACCTCCGCCAGTGGCGCCGGCAAAGCGCCATTAGAGCCCAACGCCCCGTGACCCAGCGGGCTTGACAGAGGGAGTCTCATGCGTGCGCCTCCACCGTCCCGGAGAAATCCTGTTCCGTCACCGCGGGGCCGTCTTGAGCGTCACTCCGGACGAGCTGGCCGACGGCCTCCTTCGCCGACTCGATCGCGCCATCGATCCACGCCGGCCGCGAGGAGCAATGCTCGCCTGCGAAGAACAGGCGCCCCTCGGGCTGGGATACGCAGGTCCGTTCTATTTCGCACGTGGCCGCGTCTTTACCCCAGCGCACCGCACAGCCGCCGCGGCTCCACTTGTACTGCCCCCACGCGACACTTGCGGCCCGCACCACCATCCCGGGCCGCAACAGCTCGGGGTGCATCTCTCCCAGCTCGGTCACGATCGCCGAGTGCCGAGCCGAGGCCGCGAGCCGGCCGAGCACGTTCGCGTCGTCTCCAATGGTGTAGCTCGCCAGTAGCACCGCGCCGAGCGCGGGATCGCCATCGACGGGCGGGTAATACGTCTGCCGAATGCGCCCGCCCGGGCATGAGGCACCATCCTTGATGCCCGAGCTTTGCCAAAACGGCTCCCGGCAGTAAAGGGCGACTTTGGTCGCGGGCACGTACTGGACGTCCCTGATGAGGTCGGCTTTGTCCTGCGACACACCGCTCAGCCGCATGCTCCTGAGCACCGAGAACGGCACCGTACAAACGACATAGTCGCTGTGGCGAGTGACGATCCGATCGCCCTCGCGGCTCTGGATCCGCACCGCTTCGGGCCCGACCTCGAGCGCGAATACCTGCCTGCGGCAGAGAATGGCGCCATGGATCCGGCGCGAGAGGCGCCGCACGATCCGATCCATGCCCCCGCGAACCCGCACCAGTTCAGGGCTCGTCTCGGTCAAAATGTCGTCGAGGAAGCTGTTCAGGTCCCCGCTGCACGCATCTCGGAGGTGCGGATATCTAGCGAAGACGCCGTGCAGATCGATCCGGCCGGTGTTGGGGTCGCCGACGCACGGCCGCAGATCGAGCTCATCGACAAGGTCGAGTAGGCACCGGTTGAGGTCCTCTCGGAGACCGTGGCGCACGGGAGGCGGGGCAATTGCCTCTACCACGAGGCTCAAGCCGGCGCCAAAGAGAAGGGTCTCGTCGCTGTACCCGTTGTGCGGCAAGCCTGCCCGAAGCTCGGCCAGCAGCGCGTGCGGCGCATCGCGGAGGCGCACGTATCCGCGCTCGGTGCTGAGGAAGGCATTCTCGTCGGCGAGCAGGCTCTTGAACGGACGCACCTCATCGCCGAGGCCGAGGCGCTCGATATACCGAAGCGTGTGGCTGTGCTTCGTCGGTATGCGCATTGCGCCCAGTTCCGCAACCGGCGCGTCCGGATCGTTACTGAACCGGTAGGTGTAGATGCGCCCGCCGATGCGTCGGCTGGCCTCCAGGACCTGAACTTCGTAGCCGAGCTGCTCGAGCTCGTAGCCCGCCACCAGCCCGGCGATGCCTGCACCGATGACTGTGACGCTCCGCCGACGAGTGCTGTGCCTCCGTGTGCGGCCGAGTGCGCTGACCGGGCCGCGGACGGGGTAAGGCGCGACGTATTGCACAACATGTCTCTGTGCCTGCGGGTGGTGCGGCTCCGCCGCACCACCGACCGCGCCAGATGTGGCAGAGGTCTCAGTCTGCATGTCAGTTTCTCCGAAGTAGCGCGCGCGTCCGGTTCGACCGTGCTCGCACGCTCGACACTGGACGGCGCTCGACACTGGCACCCTTACTCGGTGCGCCCCGCTCGAACGATCGCTGCACATGCCCGTGCCACGCGGGCGTGCCGCGACACGGTGTCTGACACGTCATCGGGTACCTATCTTTCCGCGAACCGACTAGCGCCGGTGACGTGTTGCGTCACATAGCGCAGCAGCCCCGCCTCACTATTTGCGTTACTGCGACGGAACGTGGATCCGCGACCGAACGCTCCGTTGTTGACCTCGTCGTGGACAGTACAAACGGCGTAACCCGTCGATGAGTCGCCGAGCCGTCTGTCCACGGCGCGGCCCGACCCTCGCATCGGGCTCAGACGGGTGTCAAGCCACATTCGCCCGCATCCGTCCGCATTGTGACTGACCGGCGGCGCAGGTATCCGGTCCATAAGCCTTCAGCAGTAAAGCCTAGTTTTGTGTGCACTGGCGGAAGTCAGGACACCGACAATCCAGGATTGCGAGACTTGACTCCGGCGGCGGGCCTCAGTTAAGGATTGATCGATGGTCATAGAACGTAAGTGGACGCACCGGATCGCTTACTTAGTGGACGCAGCTAGTCACTTACTTAAGTGGACGCACCGGATCGCTTAGGACACCGCGTCATCGGTTAT
>C688J35102_120989269_pt1 | contig 10623 bp, 12 predicted proteins | sample HopSoiMetagenom2_FD_35102 | JGI IMG/M metagenome (IMG submission 35102) | reverse complement strand
GGTTGCCACCGGCGGCCATTATTCAAATTTCACCGGTGACGGGTTGATGGCGCTCTATGGTCTCAACGCGCCCGAGCCGGCGCTTGGCGCCGCGCAGGCGATGCGCGGCGCACGCGAGATGTTGACGCGACTCGACCGGCTCAACGCGCAGATCAGGACCGACCTGAAAGAGCCGCTGCGCATCGGCATCGGCATTCACATCGGCGAGGCCATTGTCGGGGCCTTGGGTCCGCCGCGCTCACAGATCGTGACCGCGATCGGCGACACCGTGAATACCACCGCGCGCCTGGAGAGCCTCACCAAAGAGTACGACTGCACGCTCATCCTGTCGCGCCAGGCGGCTGCGGCCGCCGGCCTCGATCTCGCAGGCGAGACGCTGCATCAGGCGCCCGTGAAGGGCCGCATGGAATCGGTCGAGTTCTACGCCCTCAAGACGGTGCCTGAGATCGCGATGTGAACGCCCGACCGTACTCGCGAGCGCGCGTTTTCGATCGTATTGAGCGCGAGGGAGGCAAATGTCGGATCAATTGCAAATGTCGCCCTGGATGGGCATTCCGAAAACCTCGTCCGAGCATGTCACCTTGGTTGCGCATTACTACCGCGCCGAGATGGCGCGCATGTCGGGCTGGCGCGACCGCATCGATCGCACCAGCAATTGGGCAATCACCGTGGTCGGCGCAATGCTTTCGGTCTCCCTGTCGACGGCCACTTCCCACCATGGCGTACTGCTCTTTGCCATGGCTCTGGTGCTGCTTCTGCTGGTGATCGAATCGCGCCGCTATCGATTCTTCGACGTCTACCGCGCCCGGGTGCGCCTGCTGGAACGGCAATATTTCGCACCCATCTTTTCCGCGGGCGGCGCGGGAGACGGCGCCTGGCTGCGCGATTTGAGCGAGGACCTGCGAAGGCCGGTGTTCCTGATGAGCCGCGGATTGGCGTTCTCGCGCCGCCTGCGCCGTAATTACATCTGGATGTTTCTCATTCTGCTGGTCGCCTGGCTGCTGAAGATCAGCTCGCCCAAGCTGATGCCCGATGGCACTCCGGGGCATTTTGCCCATTCGGTTTACGAATGGTCCAGCGGTGCTGCGATCGGTCCGCTCCCCGGCTGGTTCATGGTCGCCGCCGTCGCGGCGTTCTACTGCTGGATTATATACATGGTGGCTCGCCGCTACGCCGATGCAGGTGAGCTCGCTATTGGCGACGTGCACGTTTAGAGCGGCAACTGTTTGACGTTTGGCATTCGTCATGGCCGGGCCTGTCCCGGCCATCCACGCCTTCATTTCCTTCCGAACACGTGGATGCGCCGGGATACCAGCGCGTCTACGCGCGTCTTCGCCGCCCTTCTGCCCGCGCATGACGGACTCCCGCATCCCCTATTCATGATTCCAGGTACTAGCCTAGCTCCTGTTGAGGAATGCAGACAGATCGTAAGCGAGCAGATCGCCAATTTTGGCAAGCTCGATATCCGCCGGTGGATAGTCGGCCAGTATGTTGGGGTTCAACGCATAGTGACCCTGTTTGGCAAACACCGTGGTAACGCGCTCGCGCCAGATTTTTTTCACCGCGGAGAGGATGCGTAATTTATCGTCGATCAGGACGTAGTGGTCGGCAGGATAGAGACGCCTGACATATTCAAGCTCCTGCTCCTTGTGGACGTAGATCAGGACACGGTTGTCGAATGCCTGCCAGAGGCCGGACCGCTCCACCTTGCGCGGCTGGAACACGGCATCGCCGTCGGAGAGGATGACGATGCTGCCCCACTGCTGCACGTGCTTCACCGCGTCTAGAGCACCCGGATATAAGCGGTCAGCGAACGGGTAGTCGACCAGCCAGCTCGACATGCGCAGCACCTCCGGGCAGTGCATCGCCTCAATCCGATATCGCTCCAGCGCACCCAGATAGTCGGCGTATCCGAGCTCGCTCCTCAGCTGTTCAAAAATCTGCCAGTACCTGTCGCGGGCGGCGATCCCGTATGCTTGCTCCAGGTGCTCGCGCAGATCGGCCTGCACGCGGTCGTTATCGATGAGCGTGTTGTCGACGTCGAACAGGAACACCACATCGCGCGCTTCGTTCATCGCATTTCCCCCTGTTTTCAACGCTAACAGCGGCGCAGCACGCTGGCTATAGTTGTCGGTGAGCCATAAAGGTCGCGCGCGGCTCGAACGCTGCATCGGAGAACGACGCACGCATCTTTGAGGATACCTAATGGACAAAAATGCCGATCAGAAGAATTCAGCGGCTTATCGGCCTGCAGCACTGGATGCGGAGTTCCTTCTCGGCGATTCCATGCGTGGAATTCGGCTTCAGCTCGAATATGAAAAAGTGGAAGAGCGGTTGCGCGCCTGGGTCGTACGCTCGACCATCGTCGTGTTCGGTAGTGCGCGCGTGCTTCCGGGGGGCAGTGGGGATGAGGCCGCCTCGACGGCACCATTGCCGCCGGGAGCGGCCCCGCGCCCAGGCGGACAATCGGCACGGTGGTATGAGGAGGCTCGGCGCTTCGGGCGCCTCGCGTCGGAGCGGGGTGGCGCGCTTTTGTCACGCAATGGCGCTCGCGACAATGTAATTACGACCGGTGGTGGCCCTGGCATCATGGAGGCTGCCAACCGCGGAGCTTTCGAAGCCGAGGCGCCCTCGATCGGGTTCAATATCGGACTGCCGCACGAGCAGGAGCCCAATGCCTATTCGACGCCCGATCTTACGTTTCAGTTTCACTATTTCGCCGTACGAAAACTGCATTTCGCCATGCGCGCCAATGCGCTGGTCGTGTTTCCCGGTGGATTTGGCACCTTGGACGAGCTGTTCGAGCTGCTAACGTTGATTCAAACCTCCAAGATGTCACCTATCCCTATCGTTCTTGTTGACAGGTCATATTGGATCCGCGTCATCGACTTCGACACTCTGCTCAAGGAGGGCATGGTCGCGCCAATGGACCTCGACCTTTTTTGCTATGCAGACGATGCTGAAAGTACCTGGCAGCAGCTGGTTAGGCTCGGAATAAAGCTCGGCAGCCAGTCGGATCGAAGCAAATTGGACATTCAGAAAGACGACAGCGGGAGCTTCGTGGGATGACGCTGGAGACAACATCTATCGCCGGAGGCGACATCGAGGCGATATTTCTTCAGCAAAGGACACGTGATCCTCTCACGATAATGCCCGAGCAAACAGCCCAGATAGAGGAAGTTGCAAGCAGAATTGCCGGTTTCATCGATGCAGCGCGAGCCACAATCGACATCGCCATCTACGATTTCCGTCTGCGTGACGAGGCAGCGAGGATAGTCGCGAATGCATTGCGCGCGCAATCGAGGAAAGGCGTTATCATTCGCATTGCTTATGACCATCCGAGTGACCCTGGTGGGGAGGCGGCTCCCGCTGCTTCTCCCCCGCATCTCGAGGCCGATAAAAAGCCGCCTGGGACCGACAGTTTCGTCCGCTCCTTCGCCGATGTTGCGCAGGTCAAAGGCATCACCGGCTATCGAGCTCTGATGCACAATAAATATATCGTGCGTGACGCCGGCACGGTCGACGCCGCTGTTTGCACCGGCTCGTCGAACTTTACCAACGATTCCTGGGGTCTTCAGGAGAACAACCTGGTTTTCCTGGGCTCGCAGGAGCTATCGTCCTATTATGCGCGCGACTTCGCCTGCCTTTGGTCCTCCGGAAAAATCAGCGACTCCGCTGGCAAGGTCTTACCGGGACGGTGAACGTGCGGAACGTGCCGATTACGGTCGCATTCACGCCCGGGGAGAGCCCGGCAGTCGTGAAGGAAATCGTGGGAGCAATCGCGGCTGCCCGGCACAGGCTGTATGTTGCTTCGGTCGTTCTTTCTTCGGGTCCGATCCTCGCAGCGCTGTCGGAGGGGATCGATCGGGGCTTGCCGTTGGCTGGTCTCTACGACGGTCCCCAGATGGATCAGGTTGAGAGACAATGGAAGGCCGCCCATGTCGGGGCCGACAAGGTCAACACCTGGCAGAAAGTGGCAAGTCGGCTGGCTCGCAAGAATTCAATTCCGTTTGACCGCTTCCAGCCCAACCAGCCGCACAATTTCATGCATAATAAGCTTGTCGTCGCCGACGGTCTTGTCGTGACGGGGAGCTTTAATCTTTCCAATCATGCGATGGGAAATGCAGAGAATGTCCTTCTTATTCGCAGTGAGGAATTAGCCAAATCGTATGCGGAATACCTCGAGCGGCTGATCGCGATCTACAAGTCCGCAAGTCGTTCGCCTACGGCCAGTCCCCTCAGCGGAACCTAAAGAGCCTCATTCGAGGCTTCCAAGCAGCAACATCTGAGCTGGTGGGATTAGACGCACGCTTGCGCGCCTAGGGCAGCTCTGAAAGGATCCAGCTCGCTGGGGATCGCGTCGCGCCGCATCCTGTGAGACACGAGGAGAGCAACAATGATTGGCGAATCGGAGCTCACTGTCGATGAAATGGCGTCGCGGCTCGAGCGCGTTGAACGCGAGAGCCGTCGGCTTCGCTGGCTGATGTTAGGGGCTCTTGTCCTTGGCATGCTCGCCCTGGGACTATCCCAGGGCGTTCTTGACAGGACACGCACCATCTCAGCGGGGACCCTTCTGCTCCGCAACTCGAATGGCGACGTGGTTGCCTCGATCGGCAGCAGTGCGAACGGTCGGCCCTATCTTGGATTCAACGACAGCAAGGGCCATGTCGTCGCCGCCTTAACGGTAGGAGCCGATGATCGTTCCTCGATCAGTCTCTCCGACTCGAACGGTCGTGTCGCAACCACGCTTGGCTTGGGCGCCGACGGCCGGCCCTCGCTTGGCTTCGTCGACCCAAATGGCCATGTCGTGAGCGTGCTGGGTGTTGGCGCCGACGGCCGACCCTCGCTCATATTCTCTGACGGAGCACAATTTCGAGCCGTGATCGGTCTCGTGACCGACGGCTCACCCCGGCTGACCTTCCTGGAACCGCAACAAAAGCCGAGCGTGATCATCGCGACAGACAAGGCGATCCCTTCGATCGCATTGCTCGATCCCGCGATGATCATCCGATGGTTGGCTCGCGTCGATGCTGGCGGCGCGCATGTCAGGACGTTCGACGCCAACAGCAAGGAAACGTCGCAATAGTCAAATGCAGTTATCGCCGTCATGCGCGGGCGCGTTGCGCTTGAGGCGCTCATTCGATCTTCACATTGGCCGCCTTGAGGACCTCGCCCCATTTTACCGACTCCTTGCGTAGATATTCGGCGAAGGCCTCGAGCGGCCCGGATACCGGCTGCACCGCAAAGCGGTCCAGATACGTCTTCTGGAATTGCGCATCGCTGACGATCTTTTGCACATCGGCGTTGATTTTCTTGAGGATGTCGGCAGGCGTGTCCGCCGCGGCAAACAGGCCGAACGATACACTCGCCTCGTATCCAGGAACGGTCTCGGCCATGGTCGGCACGTCGGGGAACTGCGGCACCCGCTTCTCGCTGCCGAAGGCGAGCATCTTGAGCTTTCCGGCCGCCACCGAGCTCAGCGCCACCGATGGGCCCATAATCACCACGTTGATATGTCCGGCAATCAGATCGCTCAGCGCGGGGGCGGCGCCGCGATAGTGCACTGCCGTCATCTGCACCCCGGCGAGATTCTCCAGCTCCAGCCCCGCGATGTGCAGCGCGGTGCCGACGCCGGCGGTGCCGAAGGTCACGGCCCGCGGCTCCTTCTTGGCGAGCGCGATCAGGTCGCTCACGGAGTTCACCGGCACCGACGGATTGACCAGCAACGCCGTGGGAATGGTGCCGTAGCCGGCGACCGGAACGAAGTCCTTCTCCGCGTCGTAGGCCAGCTTGCCTGGCGCATAGAGATGCGGTTGGATCGTGTAGAAGGCGGTCTCCGAAGCGAGCAGCGTGTGGCCGTCGTGCTCGGCCCGCAGCACGGATTGGGCCGCGATAGAGTATCCGGCACCGCCCCTGTTCTCGACAACCACGCTCTGCTTCCACATCTGCGATAGCCGCTGTGCAACGGCGCGGGTGAGCGTGTCGGTCAAGGCGCCGGCTGCCGAGGTCACCACGATCGTGACGTTGCGGTCGGGATAGGTCTGTCCCAGGGCGCCTGAGCTCGCGAGCAGGCCGGCGAGCAGAAACAAAGGCAAAGTACGGGCGTGCGGTCGGTAGGGGTGGGTTTCAAACCCGCCCTTTCTCCGGGCACGCCGTATCTGATGTTTGTTCAACATGATATCGCGCAGCCGCGATGGCCTGTAGCGTAGGGCGGGCTTGAAAACCGCCCCTACCTGCATCTTGCAGCCTACTCTATCACCTCGTCCGCGCGTGCGAGAATGGCTGGGGGAAAATGGAGGCCGAGGGCCTCGGCGGTCTTGAGGTTGACAACGAGCTCAAGCTTGGTCGGCGCTTGAACTGGCAGATCGGCCGGTTTCTCTCCTTTGAGAATGCGATCGACATACACCGCCGCGCGCCGAAACTGGTCGATGAAATCAGGTCCATAGGCGAGCAAACCGCCGCTGGCGGCATAAAAGCTCGAGTTGTAGACGGCGGGCAATCTATGCCGCGCGGCCAGTCCAATGATGAGCTGGCGATGCACGGACGCTGCCGGGCTGCCGGTCACGATCAGGCCGCCGCTCGGAACCTGCGCGAACTGCGTCATGTCGCGCTCGATCTCACCGGCATCGCGCACATCGATCGGAAGCACATCCACGCCGAGTGCCGGCGCCACGGCCTGGATTGCGCCGAACTGGCCCGGTCCGGTCGCTAATGGCCGATTCGCGAAGCACGGCCACGCGCTTTATGGCGGGCGCAATCTCTTTGAGCAGCTCCAGCCATTTCCCGCTCATGGCATATTCGAAGTTTGTCACGCCCGTTATATTGCCACCTGGGTGGGCCAGGCTATTGATGAAACCCGCTCCGACCGGCTCGGCGACGAGCGTAAAGACAATCGGAATGGTACGGGTCGCTTGCAGCAATGGCGCGACGGCGGCGCTGGAGTGAGCCAGGATAACGTCTGGGGCGAGCGTCACCAATTCCTGCGCGTATTTGCGCATCTTCTCGGCATTGCCGGCGCCCCAGCGATAATCGACCCGCAGATTTTCGCCGATGGTCCAACCCGCTTGTTGCAGGCCCTGCGCAAATGCTGCGAGGCGGGCTTGCGATTGCGTGTCCTCCGCCGCAAGGCCCATCAACACGCCGAGGTGACGCATTCGTCTATTCTGGTCGGCGTAAGCCGCATTCGGCAGGAGCGATAGAGGTGCGGTCGCCGCACTGCCGACGAGCGTAATGAATTGGCTCCGGTTCGTTTTGAATTGCATTCGATCCCTGCTTGCTGATTAGAGACGTCCCACTGCGGAATCTGCGACTCGCGTTGCATGCATTTTACAGCTTTGATACGGTACCGTATCAAGGGCCTCAGAGGGCGGCAATGCGGCACCGCATCAACAATTCTTGATACGCTCATGACGGACCATATCGGCCACGATGCATGGATCGAGGCGGGGCTCAAAGAGCTCGGCCGAAACGGTATCGGAGGAGTGCGCGTCGAGGTATTGGCCAAAAACCTTGGTGTAACCAAGGGTGGGTTCTACCGACGTTTCAAAAACCGCCGAGCGCTGCTTGACGGCATTTTGCAGACCTGGACGCGCGATCGCATCGCTGTCCTCGAGAAGCACACCGAGCTTGGGGACGAGACGGCGCGTGACCGGTTGAAGTCACTGATAGCTCTCTATTCCGAGCGCATAAATCCCGAGGGCATGGCGATCGAGCTCGCGATCCGCCAGTGGGCACGCTTCGATGGCGCGGCGCTCGCGGCTATGGCGAGCGTCGATAGCGCGCGTTTGAAAAGCGGGGGACAATTATACAGGAAGCTAGGACTGGCCGCCGAGGATGCGCAGGCACGCGCGGTTCTCCTCTATTCATTTATCTTCGGGCGAAGCCTGATCGTTCTGGGTCAGGCATCCCGTAAGCAAGCCAGCCTGACGGCCGCATGCATAGATGCACTAACCGAAGGGTGCGCTCAGCGGCCTCGCTGAGATGTTGCTCCAAATGGACATGCAGCAGAGCGCGTGGCGGTGCGTCAAAGAAGACTGCGCAACCGATCGTCTTCGACCCTGCGGTCCGTAGGGGCGGGTTTCAAACCCGCCCTTTCTCGGCGCACGCTGTGTCTGATGTTTGCTCCAGACAACATCTCGCCAGCCGCGATTGCCTGCAGAGGGCGGGTTTGAAACCCGCCCCTACGAGCATCGATCGTATGGCGTCAAGAGGCCGACCCCCGGTCGATTGATGCATCCGCTTGGCCTGCGGCGGTGTTTGTGATGGCCTTGGCATCCTTGTCACTTATACTCTTGGCCCTCGCACGACGGAGATCCCATGGCCCGATGGTTTGCCGCCTGCGCCTGCACCTTGGCCTTCACCTTCATCTTGCCGATCCTTTCCGCGCCAAGCTCCGACAAGGCGTTTGCGCAGGACGCGTACCCGACAAGACCTGTAAAATTTCTCGTTCCATATCCCGGCGGGGGCACCAACGACGTGCTTGCCCGCATCGTCGGCGACAAGTTGCAGGCGAAGTGGGGCCAGCCGGTCATCATAGAGAACCGCAGCGGCGGTAGCGGCAACATTGGTGCTGCTGCGGTGGCGCAGGCGGACCCCGATGGCTACACCCTGCTGGTCTCGGCAACACCGCCGCTCGCCACCAACCAGAGCCTCTATAAGGAGTTGTCCTACAGGCCGGAAAATTTCGTGCCGATCACAAATTTCGGATCGGTGCCCAATCTGGTGATCGTGCGCAAAGGGCTGCCGGTGAATTCCGTCGGAGAGCTGATTGCGCATGCGAAGGCAAATCCTGGCAAGCTCGTGTATGGCAGCCAAGGGGCCGGCAATACTCCCCACCTCACCGCCAACATGTTCATGACCATGACCGGCACCAGCATGGTGCATGTGCCATATCGCGGCGAGACACTGGTCTACAACGACATGCTGGGGGAGCGCGTCGATGTCTTCTTCGGCAACATAGCCGGCGCCTTCGCGCTCTATCGCGACGGCAGGCTCAAGGTATTGGCGGTGACCGATAAGGCGCGCGCCGCGGCGATGCCGGAGGTGCCGACCAGCGCCGAGGTCGGGCTGCCCGAGCTTCTTTCCGGCGTCTGGTACGCGATGGTCGCACCGCCCAAGCTCAAGCCGGAGCTGCAGGAGCAGATCGCCAAGGCCACCATCGAGGTGCTCAAGATGCCGGATGTGCAGCAGCGCTTGCGCGCGCTGCATGTGGAGCCGGACGGCGGCACGCCGGCCGCAACGGCTGCCTTCATCAAGGAGGAAGTCCGGCGCTGGGGCGAGGTGATACGCGCAAACCATATCATGGCGGAGTGAGTAATCGCCGTCGTGCGCGGGCAGACGCGCGTCTCGGGTGCTTCTTATGCGCCTCGGTGGATATGACGCGCGGCCTCGCCGAGGTACCAAGCGGCGATCTGCTCCCGATTCGGAAACCAGACCTTCGATTTGCTCTTGATGTATTCGATGAACTCGCGAAGCGCTGCAATCCGGTGCGGTTGGCCGATGACATGCGGGTGCAGGCCGACATTCATGATACGCCCAGACTGCGCGCCTTCGGCGTGGAGCTGATCGAAGCAGAGCTTGAGCATGTCGACGCCATCGCGGGTAGAGAGCCCACCGCGCGCAAACATGTTGAAGTCGTTCGTATCGTTCGAATACGGTACGCAGACGATTGGGCCGTGAGCGGTATCGATCAAATACGGCTGATCGTCGTTGAGGTAGTCGCAGTAGGCGATCAGGCCGAATTCCTTGAGCAAGGCCGGCGTGTGAAGCGTGCCTCGGATCGCCGACGACAGCCATGCTTTGGCCGGCCTCCCCACAACCTCCTGGAATTTGTCGAGCGTGCGACGAATCACGGCGCGTTCCTGCTCGGGGTCGTGCGCGTAATAGGTTAGCAGGTCGTTCTGTACCCAGTTGTGCGGTACCAGCTCCCAGCCGCGCTCCTTGACAGCATCGATGATGCGCCGGCGCATTAGCAGAATCATGCCGTTGCAGGTGCAGGACGGGGCGATGTCCATCGCGTCGAATACGTTTATCAGACGCCAGATCCCGATGCGTTGACCGTACTCGCGCCAAGTCCAGTTCGCCGTGTCGTGCACGTCGCCTGGAAGCGCATGTGGGATCGTTGCCGGCCCGCCGGAAAACAACGGCTCCTTCTGGCCAGGCCGCAATGGCTCCCAGTATTCGATATTGATGGTGAAGATCAGCGCGACGTGAGCGCCATCTGGAAACTTCAAGGGGCCGCGATCGGGCAGCGGGACGAAATCATAGGAAGATGGCGGCTGCGATATCACGGTTTTCCTGCAACCGGCTGCGCGTGCCGTTCGGCGTAATCAAGGCGCCAAGCGGTGACACGGCGCGCCAGATCGGGCGCATCGAGAATGGCGATGACCACGAGGATGATGCCCGTGACGAGATCGTGAACGTGCGGCTCCACCCCGATCGCGCTCAGTCCGGAACGCAGGATGCACAGGGTAAGCACTCCCGCTGCAATACCCATCGGGCTACCCCGGCCACCCGCCACCGAAACGCCCCCTACGATGGCCGCTGCCGCCGCCGGTGCCAGCACATCGGCAAGCGCCACGGGAGACGCTGCACCGAGGCTATAGCTCAGCAAGACGCCGGCGA
>C688J35102_120989270_pt1 | contig 10633 bp, 12 predicted proteins | sample HopSoiMetagenom2_FD_35102 | JGI IMG/M metagenome (IMG submission 35102) | reverse complement strand
GCGGCCGTCATGGCCAGCTGCACCGTTCCCGGCTTCTACGAGCCGGTGCGGCTGGGCGACCGGCTGCTGGTGGACGGCGGCATCCGCTCGAGCACGAGCATCGACTACGCCGTCCGGCACGGGTCCCGACGCGTGGTGGCGATCGTGCCCCTGGGTTGGGAGCTTCCCGGCCGGCCCCCACTTCGTCATCGGCTCATCCGCCGATCGACGGTGACCGGAACCCGACGGGAGCTGGCACGGGTGGGCGATCGGTCGCGCGACGTCCTGGTGATCCAGCCGATGGCGGAGGACGTCGTGCGGCACGGCAGCAACATCATGCGTACCACGGGCCTGGACGCGATCGCCGAACTCGCCTACGACCGGACCCGGACCGCGCTCGGTGAGGCGACCATGGCGGAGTTCCTCACGGATCTGCGGCACCCGCACCGGAGCTGACGTCGTACAGCGGGTGCGCCTTTCCGCAGGGGGAATGACCATGCCTCGCGCTGAAGCGGACTACCGGCTGGACAGCTGGGCGGCGACCGGCGGTCAGGGGGCTCTCTCGGACGCCGGCTCGGGCCGCTCTTCCGACTCATGACCCGGGGTGAGGTGCGTGGTCCGGGAGAGCCGCAGCGGTCGGAAAGGCGCCGCCGGGGCGACGTCGAGGGGCTGCAGGACGAGGCAGACATGGTCGCCGCCCTCGTCCAGAAGCGCGACCCGCATAGCGGTGAAGCGGCGCGGGCAATCGGCGAGGAGCGGCAGCCCGTCCGGTCCCGGTTCCCACGCGCAGTCGGCGAACTTGTCCACGTCGTCGCCGGACTGGGTCCCGAAGCGACGCGCGAGGTCCAGGTCGTCCTCGGCCAGGAAGTGCACGCCGAAATGCCGGGCGTGCACACCGACGCGGAACGTGTGGTTGGCCTTGGACAGCCATACGACGTACCGCGCGGGATCGATGCTGGACTGCGCGTGGAAACCGATGAGGCAGCCCGCCCGCTCCCGGTCGGACACGGTCGTGACGACGGCCATGGCCGGGTCGAGGCTGGCGATCAGCTCCGCGAAATCGTCCGGGTCGCCGCTCACGCGTCGATCTGCCGTTCGTAGCGGAGGAAGAGGTCGCTGTCGTCCACGAGCGCGTGGGCCAGGACGAAGCGAGCGATCGGTGCTCCGGCCGGGGCGAGGGAGATCGGCAGTGGATCCCCGCCCATCAGGGGGGTGATGGACAGACACAGCTCGTCGAGGTGATCGGCCGCGGCCAGCGCACCCAGCAGGGTCGGACCGCCCTCGCAGAGGACGACCTGCGCCCCGCTGTCGCCGAGGACGGCCAGCGCCCCCGCCAGATCGACCGTCGTCTCGCCGGCGACCACGACCTCTGCGTATTTCCGGGCTGCGGCCAGTCGCGACGGCTCCGCGGCCCCCACTGTGATGACGTACGGGCGGCTCTCCGGGTCAGCGCTGCTGAAGAGGGGGATCGTCCAGTCGAAGTCCAGCGTCCCGCTCACCACAGCGATCCGGGGAGTCGGCGGACGGCCGTGCGCGATTCGCTCCTGGCGCAGCCGGTCCGGCAGGCGCACAGGTCCGTAGCGTTCCTCGCGGACCGTTCGGGCGCCCACCAGGACGACGTCGGCGACCGACCTCAGTTCCGTGAACAGCCGGGCATCGACCGGAGACGACAGCACACCGACCCGCCCTGAGACGGCCGCACTGCCGTCCAGTCCGCCGACCATGTTGGCAAGGACGTACGGGCGGCCGCCGCGCGCCTCCCGGAGGACGGCAGCGTAGGGCGCGAGCGGGTGCTCGACGGCCTCCGTGGGTCGCAGCCAGTGCATCCCGTTCACCGCGTCTTCCGTGAGTTCGATCGGCGGAGCCGCTCCCGTCCTCGCTGGGCAGGCGTTGGACGACGGACTCCTCCTGAATCATGCGGGCGCCGGGCGACGGCTGCATCGTCACGTTCGGGGTCGTCGACCGCGATCACACGCGACACATCGTCCGGGTGCCTACGTCATGACGAAGGAGGCAGTGCGCGGGCTCAGCGGACTTGCCGCCGTCCGACCTTCGGGTCACGCGGCTAGGCAAGCCGTGGTGAGGGGCGCTGCGCCGACGTGAGGGGGCATGCCTCGAGATCCAGGCGCACGACCACGCCCCCGGCAAGCGTCTCGTCCACGGTGACACCCCCGTAATCAGACAGCCGGTCCAGCGCGCGCCGTGCGACGGCGACCTCCACGTCGAGCCACTCGGCCAGCTCGGCAACGCCGATCTCCAGGTCCAGCAGGTCCCAGTCGAGCATCAGGTCGACGACCGCGGTGACCGGCGTCCAGACGATCTCGAAAACGGCATCCGCGGCGACCTCCCGGATGTCGACCTCGATGTGGTAGTCGGCGGGGTCGAGATGTCCGAGCGCCCGCCGGACGGCGACGACGGCGGGTAAGGCGGCCGAGCCGGCCAATGCCGCGAGCGAGGTCACCAGCCGACCGGCTGGTTGGGACGGAAGCAGGAATCTCACGTCCCGTGGGTCCAGCTCGGGACGGACGGCCTCGACCCCGACCGCAGTGGCTGGGCAGTGGTCAGCACCACCGGCGGGTTGCCGCTGGACAGCTTTCCCGGACGCGCTCATGCAGCCTCCGCCGTGAGGATACGCAGGCGCAGGATCTTCCCGGGGAGTCCGATCGCCGGGAATTCAGCCAGGCTGCAGGACCTCGCCGACGTCAGGCCTCGCCATAGACGGGAACCTGGGCGCCGCTGACCGGCGCCGCGTCGGGGCCGGCGAGGAACCGGATCACCCGGGCGATCGCCGTCGGGGAGACCGCACGGGCGGCGAGGTCGTCGGACATCCAGCTGCGGTTGGCCGGTGTGTCGATGACCGAGGGAAGAACGACATTGACCCGGATGCCCTGGGCGCGGAGTTCCTCGGCAAGCAGCTCGGTCATGCGGACGACGGCCGCCTTGCTGGTTGCGTGGGCTACGGGGGCCGCCCCGCCGACGGCGGTCTTCGACCCGACCGTCACGATCGCGCCTCCACCCGCGTGTGCCAGCCGCGGTGCCGCCTGCTGGCAGCACCAGAGCAGGGACGCGACGTTCGACTGCCACATCTCGTCCCACACCTGCGGGGTGAGGTCCGCCAGGGAGCTGGGGCGGAACGCACCGGCGAGCGCCACGAGCGCGGAGGGGACGGCGATCGCGTCGATCTGCTCCCACACGGCCACGGCAGCATCCCGGTCGGCCAGTTCCCCCGCCACCACCGAGACGCCGGGTTGCTCGGCCAGCTCGTCCAGGGGCGAGCCGGGACGGTCCACCCCGATGACCAGCCAACCGTCACGCCGGAACTCCTCCACCACGGCGCGTCCCAGGGCACCGGCCGCGCCCGTGACCACGACTGACTGCTGCGTACTCATCCCGTCACTCCCCTCGCCACATGGCCGGCCGCTTCTCCGCGAACGCGCGCGCACCCTCCTGCGCATCCTGGGATGCGAACACCGGATCCAGCAGCTCCTGTTGCCGACTCCACCACTCGCCCGCCGGCCATGCCCGGCCGTGGGTGATGATCTCCTTCGTCGCGCGCACGGCCAGCGGACCGTTGGCGGCGATGCGGTCGGCCAGCTCGCGGGCCCCCGCGAGCGCCGCACCGGGTTCGGTCAGGCGGTTGACCAGCCCCCAGCGCGCGGCCGCCTCGGCGTCGAACGGGTCACCGGTGAGGGCGTACTCCATGGCGATGCCCGGCGGGATTCGCTGAGGGAGACGCATCAGCCCGCCTCCACCGGCCACGAGCGCGCGCTTCGTCTCGGGCAGCCCGAACCGCGCGTCGCGCGCGGCCACGATCAGGTCGCACGCGAGGGCCACCTCGCAGCCGCCGGCCAGGGCGTAGCCCTCGACCGCGGCGATCAGCGGCTTGCGCGGGGGCGTGATCGTGATCCCCGCCAAACCACGGCCCTCGACGAGGGGGACGTCGCCGGTGAGGAAGCCCTTGAGGTCCATCCCGGAGCTGAACGTGCCGCCGGCGCCGGTGAGGATCCCCACCACCAGCTCGGGCGACGCGTCGAGCAGGTCGACAGCGGCGGCGATCCCTCGTGCCGCGGCGCCGTTGAGCGCGTTGCGCGCCTGTGGCCGGTTGATCGTGATGACCAGGACGCCGCCGTCCCGGTCGGTGAGCACGTCGTCATCCCGGGTGTCATTCAGGCTGCCGCTCATGCGCGCGGTCCCCCGGCGACGTAGAGAACCTGGCCGGTGACGAAGCCGGCCTCCTTCCGGACGGAATACGAGACGACGGCGGCGATGTCCTGGGGCTCGCCGGCGCGACCGACCGGGATCTCCTTCGCCCGGGCGGCGCTGCATTCGTCGCGGCCCCCCGTAGCGTCGATCTCCTTCGTGGTCGCGGCCGCGGTGGACTCGTCGAGATCGAGGACGGCGACGGCGAACCCGTCGGCGGCCAGCCGGTGGGCGGTGGCGGCACCGATGCCGCGGGCCGCGCCGGTCACGACGGCGACGCGGGGACTGGACTCGGTCATCGACCAGAACTCCTCGGGATGTGGACGGTGGAGCAGGCGTCCCGCGCAGGGACGACGACGTGACGAGCAGCCGGTCCCGCTAACAGGCAGATCATATGACGGTTCTCAGCCACGGTCGCGGCTGCGGTCACAGCTCCTCCGGTGGCGGGGTGTCGAAGAAGGGCAGGCCGTCTACCTCCACCACCCGGGGCGCCACCGTCAGGATGCGACGGTTCCACGGCAGGCTGACGAGCTCTGCCGGTTCGGTGCCCTCGAGCTGCCGACAGACGTGCAGCGTCGGCGGCATCATCGACAGTCTCCCCGCCCGGGCCTCCTCGATCACGTCGGAGAGCTGGTGCCAGTCAGCCGCGTCGGCCTCCCCCGCCAGGTCCCCCACGGTCTGCGCGGACGGCAGCACCGCGACGAAGAAGCGGGTGTCGAAACGGCGAGGCTCGAATTCCGGGGTGATCCAGTGCGCCCAGGGAACGAGCAGATCAGCACGCAGCTGCAGCCCGTGGTCGACGAGCACCTCCCCGAGGGAGACCTCGTTGCGCTCCAGGGCCGCCCGTAACGGGCCGGCGCCGGCGAGGGTTCCGGTCACCGTCTCCGCATCCGGTCCGGCGAGCAGGACGGCGGTCTCCTCGAAGGTCTCCCGGACCGCCGCGACCACCAGTTCTCGAGCCAGCCGCACAGGGCAGCCGAACGCTGCGGCCCATGTCTCAGGACCTGCCCCGAGCCAGGGGACGGGTTCCGCGTCGGACGCCTGAATTCCCCCGCCAGGGAAGACGTGCATGCCGGAGGCGAAGGCCATGGAGGGCTGCCGACGGAGAAGGAACACCTCCGTCTCCGGGGGTGAGCCACGGAGCAGGACCACCGTCGCGGCGTCCCGCGCCGGCGCGACCACCCCGTCGAACGATGCCAGGGCGCGCATCGAGCGTGGGCTCAGCGGTCGCATTCCGATCCCTCCTCACGGTGTCGATCCGACGTGCAGTGAAACCTCATTGATCTAACGAATTGATCCTGCATGAGGTATACCAGTCCCTGCGGCCGGCCCTGCCGAAGCCGACCCCCAGCCGACATCCAGGAGCCTCTGTGAAACTACGACTCGAACCCGAGCTCGAGGAGTTCCGCGATGCCATCGCCGCGCGGGCGGCCGCGACGGTCGCGCCGCTGGCCGAGCAGGTCGACCGCCACCAGCGGTTCTCCCCCGACTTGTGGGGTGCGGTCCGCGATCTCGGACTGACCCGGCTGCCCTTTCCCGAGAAATACGGCGGCGACGGCGGCACGGTGCGCGCCTACGCCGTCGCCACGCGGGAGGTCGCCCGGTACTGCGCGGTCGGTGCGCTCTACCCCGGCACCACGATTCAGGTGGCGATGACACTGCTCCGCTACGGCGCGCCATCCCATATCGAGGACCTCGTCCCCGGTCTCGTCTCCGGTGAGCTCATCGCCTCGTGGGCCTTCACCGAGCCGGCGACCGGATCGGATCCCCGCCAGATCACGACTCGGGCCCGGCGCGACGGCGACGATTGGGTGCTCTCGGGCAGCAAGCAGTTCATCTCGTTCTCCGGCCAGGCTCACCTCGCCCTGGTCTTCGCCCGCACGTCGGAGGAGGGACTGGGCGCCTTCCTGGTGGACACCTCCCTTCCCGGTTGGGAGACCGGTCGGGCGAGCGAGGTCCTGTCGATGGGCGGGACCGAGGCGCGGCCCGTCACGCTGGATGACGTGCGGGTCAGCAGCCACTGCCTGCTCGGGGCGGAGGACGAGGGCTTCCAGGTGATGCTGGCCGGTGAGGCGTTCGGCAAGGTGCGAGCCGCCGCCATCTGCGTCGGCATCGCCTCTCGCGCTCTCGAGGAGGCCACCGCCTACGCGCTGAGCCGCGAGTACCGCGGCACCCCCATCGGCCGAAGGTTCCCCACCCTCCAGGCGCTCCTGGGCTCCGCGGCCGCCGACGTGCTGGCCGCCGAATCCCTGGTGCTCGCCTGCGCCGACCTCCTGGACCGGGGCGAGAACGTCGCCATGGAAGCCGCCTCCGCCAGGCTGGTCGCGGGCCGCGCAGCCCGGGGGGCGGCCGAGGCCGCCCTGCACGTCTGCGGTGCGTACGGGTTGACCAGGGAGATGGCCGTCGAGCGCCTGTATCGGGAAGCAGTCTTCTTCGACGTCGCCCAGGGCGTGTCGGAGATCCAGCAGATCATCGTCGCCCGCGAACTGCTGGCGACCCCACGGCGGCGGGGACGGCCCTCATGACCACGGCGCACCCGCTCGACCTGACTGGTCACGTCGCCCTGGTGACCGGGGGCAACTCGGGGATCGGACTCGGCATGGCCGAAGGGCTGGCCCGCGCCGGCGCCGATGTCTGCATCTGGGGCCGCAACCCGGACAAGAACCAGGCGGCGGTCGAGCAGCTGGCGCGGCACGGGCACCGCGCCGTGGCCGCCCAGGTGGACATCAGCGACGAGAAGTCCGTCGCCGAGGGCTTCGCCCGAGTGGTCGACGAGTTCAGCCGGGTGGATTCCTGCTTCGCCAACGCGGCCCTGGCCAACTCGATGGCGAACCCGCGCTTCCTGGACTCGACCCTGGAGCAGTGGCGGGACCGCATGCGGGTGGATCTCGACGGCGCGTACCTCACCACCCGGGAAGCCGCCCGGCACATGGTCCAACGGGGGAACGGAGGAAGCATCGTGGTCACCTCCAGCATCGCGGCGCTGTTCGGGTCGCCGCACGAACAGGCCTACGCCACGGCCAAGGCGGGGGTCACGGCCCTGGCCCGCTCGCTGGCCGTGGAGTTCGGCCGCCACGGCATCCGGGCCAACGCGGTGCTCCCTGGGTGGACCCGCTCGCCCATGTTCGACGAGTGGCTGGACAACCCGGCCGTGAGCGACAAGGTGATGGCACGGATCCCGCTGAAGCGGTGGGGGACGCCGGAGGACTGGGGCGGCGTCGCGGTCTACCTGGCCAGCCCCGCCTCGTCGTTCCACACCGGTGACTGCCTGCGCATCGACGGCGGGTACGGGGTCTTCTGATGGCGCAGCCGACTGGCTCCGGCGCCGTCCTGCAGACGGTGCTCGCCGACGGTGTCCTCACCCTCACCCTCCACCGGCCGGAGGCACGCAACGCGCTCTCGCCGGAGCTGGTCACCGCCCTCGACCACGCGCTGAACCGGTTCGAGCAGGACCCCGCGGTCCGGGCCGGCGTGCTCACCGGCGCGGGCGCGGCGTTCTGCGCCGGCCTGGACCTCAAGGTGTTCGCCGACGCCGGGGCCGACCGGCGGACCGTGCGGGCCCTCATCCACCGCTTCGGTGGGCTCGCCAAGCCGCTGATCGGGGCGGTCAACGGGCCTGCTGTCGCGGGCGGGCTGGAGATGGCGCTGGGCTGCGACTTCCTGATCGGCTCCGCCGGGGCGATGTTCGCCGACACCCACGTGCGGATCGGCGCCTTCCCGGGCGGCGGCATGACCGTCCGGCTGGGCCGGGCGGTCGGCCTCCGGACCGCCAAGGCGGTCAGCCTGGCCGGGCTCCGGCTGGACGCGGACGCCGCCCTGCGCGCCGGGCTGCTGAGCGAGGTCACCACAGCCGACCTCCTCGTACCGCGCGCGCAGGAGCTGGCCGCCGCCGTCGCCGCCGCGGACACCGACCTGGTGACCACGGTGCGCACCCTGGTCGACCAGAACCAGAACCGATCCCTGGCCGACGCGCTCGCCGTGGAGTCGGCCGCGCTGGAGCGCTGGCGCGCGGAGCATGCCACCGGCTGGTCCGTCGGACCGTCGGTCCCCCCCTCCCCCGAGAGCGAGAGACGATGACCTCCCCCGAACCCGCGGCCGCCGTCACGGTCCTGGTGACCGGTGGGACCGGGATGCAGGGCGGCGCGGTCGCCCGGGCCCTGCGGCACGGCGCGATCGACGTCACCGCGCTGGTCCGCGACCCCGACCCCGCACACGCCCGGCAGCTCGCGGCGGACGGCGTCGGGCTGGCGGTCGGAGACCTCGAGGACCCCGCCACGCTCTCGACGGCGTGCAGCGGCCACACGACCGTCTTCTCCGTGCAGCCGGCGCCCTTCGCCGACAAGGACTCCGAGCGACGCCAAGCGGCCCATCTCATCACGGCCGCGCGAGAAGCCGGGGTCCGGCACCTGGTGCACACCTCCGTGTCCGGCACCGGGTGGCGGCCCCGGTACCCCGACGTCGACCCCGGGGCCGCCCGGAACTACTGGGACAGCAAGGAGGACGTCGAGGCGATGGTCCGCGACGCGGGCTTCCCCGCGTACACGATCGTCAAGCCGGCGTTCTTCATGGAGAACTTCATCCCGCCCAAGGTCGGCACCATGTTCTCCCTGCTCGCCGACGGCGAACTGCTGGTCGCCAGTGCTGCCGGGACCAAGGTGGGCTTGATCTCGGCCGCGGACTTCGGGGCCGTCGTCGCCGCTGTGGCCACGGATCCGGACCGCTTCGCGGGCGCCGAGATCGAGCTCGGCGCCGACGCCCTGACGTTTCCGCAGATGGCCGACATCATCGCGGAGGTCACCGGCCACCCCGTGACGGCGTCCTGCCGGCCGACTGCAGACGTCGACGCGCGGCTCGGCCGGAGGTCGTGGTCGGTGAACCAGGAGTGGCTCGACGCGGTGGGTTACCCGGCCACCCCAGAACACGCAGCGGCGCACGGTCTCGACGTGCCCACCTCGTTCCGGCAGTGGGCCGAGGAACACCGGGAGCAGCTGATAGCCGCCACCGCGCCGCGCTGAGTCCTCTGCTGCGGGCGGCCTGTCGGGGAGCTCCCCTGGCACGGGATGAGCCCTACTGCAGCTGCTGCTCGCCGAAGAAGTCGCGGAGCTCCCGTACGAACAGATCGGGCACCTCGAGTGCCGCGAAGTGGCCGCCGCGCTCCACCGTTCTCCACCAGCGGAGCGTGGGGAACCGCGCCTCGGCCCAACTGCGTGGCAGCCGGTAGATCTCGGCCGGGAATGCCGAGTGGCCGAGCGGGACGGTGGGAACGGGCTGCGCTACGGCATGGTCGGGGTGCAGCGTCTCGTAGTACAGCCGCATCGAGGAACCGATCGTGCCGGTCAGCCAGTAGACCGAGATCTCGTCGAGCAGCTGCTGGCGCGTCAGCGTGCTCTCGACGTCGCCACCGTTGTCGCTCCAGGTCCGGTACTTCTCGACCATCCACGCCGCCAGCCCGCTGGGCGAGTCGGTCAATCCGTAGGCCGCGGTCTGCGGTTTGGTCGACTGCATCGCCTGATAACCGGTCTCGACCCGAGTGAAGCGCTGCGTCGCCTCGAGCGCGGTGAGTTGCTCTGCGGTCAGCCCGGCCGTCGGATCGGCCATCCCCCGCGGACGGCCGGGAGCCAGCATGTTGACGTGGATCGCGGCGACCCGGTCGGGCGCGATGTCGGCGAGGTGCATCGTGACGGGGGCACCCCAGTCGCCGCCCTGCGCGAAGTAGCGGTCGTAGCCGAGCCGCTCCATGAGCGTCGCGAATGTCCGCGCGATGCGCCGGACGTCCCACCCCGGCTCGACGGTCGGACCGGAGAATCCGAAGCCGGGCAGGGACGGCGTGACCACGTGGAAGGCGTCGGCGGCCCGGCCGCCGTGGGTCACCGGATCGGTCAGCGGCGCGATCACTTCCTGGAACTCGAGGAACGAGCCCGGCCACCCATGGCTGATGAGCAGTGGACGCGCTCCTGGCTCCGGCGACCGGACGTGCCGGAAGTGCACCCGTTGACCGTCGACGGTGGTGTGGAACTGAGGGAAGCGGTTCACCCGGTCCTCGAACGCCGGCCAGTCGTAGCCTGCCCAGGTCGTGCAGAGCTCCTGCAGGTACGGCAGGTCGGCTCCGTACTCCCACGGCCGGGCCCCCGCGAGCTGGTCCGGCCACCGGGTACGACTCAAACGCTGCCGCAGGTCGGCCACGTCGCCGCCGGTGACCCGCAACTCGAAGGGCTGGATCCTCTCGTCCACAGACGCACGCTCCTCGGTTCCGAGCAGCGGCCCTCAGGTGAGGTCGGCCGCCAGGTTGCTGACGTTGGCCATCAGCGCCCGACCGCGGGGGGTGCTGTCATACCCCGCAGTGGGATAGCCGTTGCTCAGCAGGCAGAAGGACAAGCCGGTCTCCGGGTCGGCGAAGCCGGTCTGGTAGGCGGCGCCGCTGTTACCGAAAGTGCGCGAAGAGGCGACGCTCGGG
>C688J35102_120989271_pt1 | contig 10638 bp, 8 predicted proteins | sample HopSoiMetagenom2_FD_35102 | JGI IMG/M metagenome (IMG submission 35102) | reverse complement strand
GATTGATTCTATTAACGGTTGTTTTTCAACAGGGGGGATGAAATGTTAAGTAATATTGGTGTTCCGGGGTTGATCATCATTTTGATCATTGCCTTGATCTTATTTGGGCCAAATAAGCTTCCAGAATTAGGCCGTGCTGTGGGTCAAACCCTGAGGGAGTTTAAAAAATCTACTAGGGAAACTCTTTCTGATATTGAGTTCGAAGACAAGGAAGATCAAAAGGATAAAGTCGCTAATACTAATCCACAGTGATTAATCTCAATCTATTAATAACCAATTTATATCAATAGTTATATAGATTGTTAGATTTTAAAATAAAACATTAATAAATTAAGAAAAGAGGAGATGATTTGCAGATCATGTTGAAGGGAGATTCGAATCAGATGAAGAGAAAGTTAATTCAAAAGCGCATTTTTCTTGTATTGTTGACCTTTGTAATGATATTTACAAGCGGAATCTTCATGGATGTTACTGAAGCAGAAGTAATATCTCAAACTCGAGGGCCTGCTTTGAAACAAGTAGGACCAATAAATGAAAGCAATGGCTTTCCTCTTTGGTATAAAGATTCTACAGGTGTGACGAAGCAGGAGCTTTGTTTAGATACGGAAAACGGCATGTGTGGACTTGTATCAGAAGGTGCATTTGATGCAGGTGCACCAATTAAATTCCCAACTAACTATCCTGGAGAAGCATTTTATCAGCTCGCTGAAGCTGCAATGGAATCTCCTAATGGACGAAGCGATGCTATTGGAACTTTTGCTCTTGAAGCTACCTTTAACGCTGAGAATCCAAAACCAGGTGACCAAACTGTATTTGCACGTATTCGATTTAGAATTGACAGTTTAACAGATGGACAGATATATAAAATTACACATCCATACGGAGTTGACGAAATCAAAGCTGAAGATAACGAAATTAGCTATGTTGAGGATATTGGAGCTGGCCAAGGCTTTGATGGAGCAATGAAAGGTCGCATAGGTACATTTTTAAAATGGGACCCAAATGTTTTACCAAAAGCACCCGAAGGCTACGTTGGTGATCCAAATCAAGATCATACAGTTATCGGTGGGGTTAGCGATCAAAACTTCTTCATGATTGAGGGACCCGGAATTGGAAATGTCTACCCTGATTTCAAGTGTACACCTGATTCTACTGACTGTATTCAAACGACTTTATTTTCTTTATCAGGGAAAATAGCCACCAATGCAGGGGTAGATACTCAACAAGCAACCTATTCTCAAACAGCAGAGGGCGGAGCGATTGATGTTTTTGTTTCCTCAGAAACTGGAGAAAGCATTGTTGTTTCCGGTAATGGTATCGTGAAGACAAATTTAGCAGGTGGCGATGGTCAATATTATGCCCATGTTCCGTATTCCGGAACTGAGCCCCCGAAAGAAATCACTTTAACAAATACTGACGATAACCCTAATACTGTAAAAACGATTAAACTTGTCGACCAAATCACTGCAAATGCTGTTTACGACACTGATAAAAAAGAATTAACAATTACTGCAACTTCAAGTGATAAAGTAGAACCGGAACCGCTGCTACTGAATGTTAAGGGATTTGGAGAGATTGACGCAACGAACGGAAAATTGGTCATATCCAATTTGTCCTATATTCCACCAACACTAACCATTACTTCACCAAAGAATGGAACTGTCACAATCCCAATTAATATTAACAGCATCCCAGTCCAACCTGTTACAGCCTTTGCGGGCGTTGATCAAACTGCCAATCCTGGAGCATCGGTAGAATTAAACGGTTTGCTTTCAACTGGTCCAATTGCTTCTTACTTCTGGGAGCCAATTACCGCTCCGGAAGGCGTCACCCTGGGGGAAATTGTCATTTCGGATGCTGATAAAGAAAAAGCCACATTTACAGCACCAGAAACTCCTGGAGAATATGTATTTAAATTAACGGTCACCGGACCGAATGTATCATCAACTAGTACAACGACCGTAACCATTTCTGGTTCAGACCCTGGTCCAGAACCTGATCTAATAGTTAGTGTAAATGCCGGCCCTGATCAGACAGGTATAAAACAAGGAACTGTGGTCACCCTTGATGGAAGTGGTTCTCAAAATGCAACATCCTACTCTTGGAAACAAATAAGCGGAAAATCTGTAACACTGAATGGGGCAAATACCGCTAATCCGACGTTCACTTTCCCGAAACAACCAGAGCCAGTAGAATTTGAACTGACGGTAACTGGTCCGAATGGTAAAACTGCGTCGAAAACTGTAAAGATATCTACTGTAAAAGATAATCTTAGCGTTTCTGTCGCAGAATTCCGAAGTCGTGATAATAACTGGAGAATCGATGGTAAATCAGATGTATTTGGACCTGGTGTCCAGGTTACAATTTATATTGTAGATCCAGCCAATCCAACAAGTACAAAGCTGGGTACTGCTACCGTTGATAATTTAGGAGATTGGAGATTTAGAAGTTCTAATTCAACTTTGACAATTGGACAGGGTCAAACTCTTAAAATCGAATCAACCTCAGGAGGAACAATAAATAATCAGACGGTAACCATAAGACGGTAACCATAAAAGCTAGATAGAATATAACTTAAAAAATCCCCCTAATTAGAAACGGTACTATTTACTAGAACCAATTCTATTGGGGGGATTTTTTCAATTCAATCAAATGCTTGGTTCACAAGCTCTTAATTCCCTTCTGTTACCTTATTCTCTTCCGTTTCGGTATTATTTTCAGAAGTTTGATTGCTGCTTGAGCTAATCATTTCATAGATCTTCATATCTTTGATCCATACCTCGCTCTTTTGACCCCTTTCATCAATCCCTCTTACCACTTGGAAAGGACCAAGGTCCGGGTATTTTTCATTTATTCTTTTATTGATGTTAAAGATCTTGACGATTTTGGTATTCTGTAAGACAAAATCCTGTACTTCTTGATCAGGTTTCTCAGACTTTTTCGTATCCTTCTCAGTTACTTCTGCCTTTTCATCTGCTTCTACCTTTTCTGACTTTTCCGCGTTCGAAGCTTCCTTACTGTCCGTACAACCGCTTAAGACTATAACGAAAGATAGGACTAGAAACAAAATGAAGATATTTCTTATTTTATTAATCAAAATGATTTCCCCCTAATAAAGATAAATAAGGAAAAGAAAATAGCTCCCTTCCTTATCTATTTATTTTACAAAAAGCGCATTGAATATTTGGACTTTTAGCCTCAATCGGATATAGCAGTCAATCCACGTTCCCTTTGAACGTTCCTATCAATCTAATAATGTTCTGGAAGAGTAACAACCAGTGGACCCACTAGTACTCCATTTTGCACGGAAAACGCAACCTTGAGAGTAATATAACCTGTGTCATCTGACCATAAGCCATCAACGATGTAATTTCCATCTGTCAAATCTATTCCAAATTGCCCCACACCATTAAGTGTAGCATCGTACCGTTCTCCCGAACCTACTATGTCTAAGTGGCCTCCGCCTTCGAATGCCGAACCATTCTTAGTTTGAACCTGCCCCTGGACATTCCCTTGAACTGCACCTACATCAAATAGACTAAAGTCAATGGAAGGAATCCCATTTACCACTTCAAACTCTATATAAATGTCAAAATACATATCATCGGTGCTAACACCTGTAATGGCATATATTCCATCCCCCAACCGCTGTGAGAAATTACCTTCCTCATCAGTGACAACTGTAAAGGCCAGATCATAGTTTGGTATTATTGGAGATAAAAAGTAAATAGATGCTCCTTCTACAGGTTGTCCGGCATCGACCAGCTGACCTGTAAAGTTAGGCTTCGGCAGCTGAATATTTAAATGTTCCTGAACTGCACCGTCTACAATCAAGACTCCCTCTTGCACAGAGAAAGATATTTGCAGCGGAATGATTCTATTATCAGCTTGATCCTGCGTGATTCCTGTCACCTTATACTCTCCATCAGGTAAGTTCAATGAAAACCTTCCATTTTCATCGATAACCCAATAATGACTATAGGTTTCTTCATCATTTACATCGAAAATCCCAATTTGACCACCGCTTATCGCTACTCCATTTTCATCAGTTATTACCCCTGTCACTATTGGCGAAGGGAGGGTAATAATCAGCTGATCCGCAGCTGTTCCATTCACAAATAATGAACCATTCTGTATGGAAAAATGAGTTTCAAGAATAACATCACCGATAGTTGGCGACCAGTATCCACTCACTACATAATTCCCATCCTGTAAGTCAAACGTAAATTCTCCATTCTCATTCACATCAAAACTGTCATAGTTCACACCATTAGGATTCTCTATGGAGATGAACCCTCCAGATTTTGGTCCATTTTCATCCTGAACCAGTCCTTGATATCCTGGTGGATCTACGTCTACTTCAATATCAATCACAAATGGATTTGGGGATGTTGTTCCATTTAAGACTTCAACTTCTGTATTGATCACGTACCAGTCATATGGATCTTCCATTTCGTAAAGGCCCGAGATCGTATAGACACCATCCGGAACGCGAAGAACAATTTCTCCATTTTTATTTGTTTCTACAAAATAACTTAGTTTATATCCGGAGACTATTTTAGTAATTTCTACTTCTCCTGTTAACGTCGTTCCATTTTTTAGAATCTGAACATGTAAACTTTCTGAAGGCAGTTTAACATTTAACTCATTTACTGGATTTTGATTAACGGTCATTTTTCCATTGGCAACGGAGAAGAACAAATCAACGGAAGCAATTGGATTTCCATTTGCATCGTTTACCGTTTCAATCAAATAATTACCGTCTAGAATATCAGCTGAAAATTTACCATTCCCATCAGCTTCAATTAAGTAATAATTCCAATACTCATTGGTGTCTTGAATTGTAAATTGAGCATTGGCAAGAGCCGTGCTTCCATCCATAACCGTTCCGCTGACTATGCCGTCTCCGTCTTCCGGTTCTGCTAAATCAATGACCAATGTTACAGGATTTTCATTGTTAGCTGCAGCGATTCGATTGATTGGATAATTCTTCACTCCATCATCGAATAGTTCGATTGTATAATCTCCATTTGGAACACGGAGAGTCAATTCGCCATTCTCATTTGTATCGACATACCATGAGTCCGTTGGGCTGGATATAAGGACAGACCCTTGAACAGGAATCCCATTATGACGAACTTGGACTCTTAAGGATTCTGCCGGAATACTTAAATCGATTCCTTCCACTTCATTTCCATTTACAGAGATAATTCCTTCGCTAATGGAAAAACGGTTATAATCAGTATTTACTTTTACATCATACACATAGTTAAATGCATCGCTATAAATACTTTCAACTGAATATTCCCCATTAGGTAACTCCGCCGAAAATGAGCCTTCGGAATTTACATCGGTTATGAAAATATCTCCAATTGTTTCATTATAGAAGGTTACTTTTGAATTTCCAACAAAACCATTGCTATCACTTAAACTTCCTTGAAGCGTTGTCAGCCCGTTATTCGTAACATCTATGATGAAAGGATTTGGATTTGTTGTACCATTGGTAACAGTGATCGTTTGATTTAAATAGTAAAATTTCCCTCCCTCAAAATATCCTGACACTCGATATTCGCCATCTAGCAGTCTAAATGATGTAATACCATTTTCATCAACAACTTTACTCATATAACGGTCCGCTTTTTCGTTTGGTTGTACAATTTCAACTTCGATATTATTAAGTGGTTCCCCAGCATTTACTAATTGAACATTTAGGGAAAATGCTGGCAATGTGACATCTAGTAATTCCGTTTCAACCCCAGCTACTTGAAGTTTATCGTTCTCAACAGAGAACATTTTGTCCAAATAAATAGGATTATTCCATGCTTCATCTACTACAACGAGTTCAATATTATATTGACCATCATCCAGTTGTAGGCCAAAATCACCTTTTTCATTCGTAGAAGAGTAGAAATATTCCCCTGTATCAACGTTATTAATTGTAATATCCACATTTGCCAATTTTCCATTTTCGTCTTTTATAGATCCTTTAACGTTGAGGTCTTGCTCACCAGATAGATCAATCAATAATTCCGATTGACCTGTTAATACTCCATCTACTACTGAGAAATTTAAACTTAAGGGGTACCATTTTTGCTCTTCTTCTACCCAGATCCTCTCTATTTTAAAGTTTCCATCTGGTAAGGTAAGACCATAGTTCCCATTTTCATCCGTCATGCCATTAAACCATATTTCTTCACCTGTCACCGTATGGGCATAGACCCAAACCCCAGCGACTGGCTGACCATTTTTTACTACCGATCCAGTTACATTTGACGGTTTTACTGAAAGGTCGATATGTAATTGATTAGGATCGACGACTTCACCATTTTGTACCGTAAATGCTATGACTGAAGGATACCATTTCGATTCTGAATCTATCCAGATTCCCTCTATTTGATACTCTCCATCTGGTAAGGTCATACTAAACTTTCCGTTTTCATCTGTCTTTCCATTAAACCACTTTTCTTCACCTGTCACCGTATGGGCACTTACCCAAACATCTGAAACCGGCTGTCCATCTTTCATGACTGACCCGTTTGTATTTGGACCTTTTTCAGTTAAATCAAACTTTAATCCATCAGGATTGATAACTGCACCATCTTGTACCTTAAAGGATACAACGAATGGATACCATTTGGATTCTGATTCTACCCAAACCCCATCAATTTGATACTCTCCATCTGGTAAATCAAGCTTGTACTTTCCATTTTCATCTGTTTTAGCATTAAACCACCGTTTTTCACCATTAACCGTACTCATGTTTACCCAAACATCTGCAAGCGGCTGACCATCTTTTTTTACAGTACCATTTACATTGGGTGCTTTTTCCGTAAGGTCTAGATTTAATCCTTCTGGATTTGCAACTACATCGGCTTGTATCGTAAAGGATACAGCTGCCGGATACAATTTTGATTCGGATCCTACCCAGACATCATCAATTTGATACTCTCCATCTGGTAAATCAAGCTTGTACTTTCCATTTTCATCTGTTTGGGCATTAAACCACTGTTTTTCACCAGTAACAGTACTAATATTTACCCAAGCACCTGCCACTGGCTGACCATCTTTCATAACCGAACCATTTGCATTTGGGGCTTTTTCAGATAGGTCCAACTGTAAAAGATCAGGCTGGTCTACCACACCATCTTGCACTGTAAAAGATAGATCTAATGGATACCACTTCGATTCGGAATCCACCCAAATTCCCTGCAATTGGTATTCTCCATCCGGTACCGTAAAACCAAAATTTCCATTTTGATCCGCCACGGCATTATACCATTTATCTTCTGCCTGATGATAGATGTTTATGGATGTTCCTGACAACGGATTCCCATCTTTCATCAGATTCCCTAATACATTGGGATTAACTTCTGTTGTCATCGTGCTTTCTACTGTACCTGTTGAATCAGAAATTTCATCAGTTGTCCTACTTTCTTCTTCCACCGCTGGCTCTGTACTTTCTTCAGTGGTTATATTTTCTTCTTTTGTCGCTGGTTCTGTACTTTCTTCAGTGGTCACACTTTCTTCTTCCACCGCTGGTTCTGTACTTTCTTCAGTGGTCACACTTTCTTCTTTTTCCGCTGGTTCTGTACATTCTTCAGTGGTCACACTTTCTTCTTTTGCCACTGGTTCTGTACATTCTTCAGTGGTCACACTCTCTTCTTTTTCCGCTGGTTCAGAACTTTCAACAGTAGAATTGCTTTCCATTGCACCTACAGGTTGAATAAAACCTGTCACTATCAATAATAACACCATCAGGATAGCAACCATTTTATTCTTGAAGCATGTCCTTTTCCTCACCAATACTCCTCCTTTTAGAAGATATTCTTTAGATTTTAGACATTACTATCTAAAACACCTTTGATCAAAGGGTCTATTTAGCCTATTATTAATGTCCGAATCTTACATATTATTATATCATTTAATATTTGAAAATTTAGACTATTATATTTTTTCGAGTTAATCCTTTAGATAAATTCGTATAAAATTTAATAAAGAAGCTTTCCGGCTTACGTAAAATTAAATAAAACATTCCCCATTACCTCCAACCTTTTGTGAAAATAATAACAAGGAACGATTGAAATACAATCTTCAAATCTAAGAAGTATGATAAATGATTAATATAATATAAATCTAGGTTTAATTTCTCCTCCTGAGTTAGCTCATATCCTCCATTCGTTTGTGCCCAGTCAGTAATCCCAGGTTTAACCTTTAATCGTTCACTGAAATGAGGGAGTTCGCGTTCAAATTCCTCCATAAAGACCTTTCTTTCTGGTCTAGGACCAATAAGTGACATCTCCCCCTTTATCACGTTAATAAACTGAGGAGTTTCATCTAATCGATATTTTCTTAGAAAATAACCGATCTGAGTAATCCTTATATCGTCCTTATTTACCCATTGAGGTCCATCTTTTTCAGAGTCTTGATTCATCGTACGAAACTTTATAATAGTAAAAGGGACTCCATCCTTGCCCATTCGTTCCTGAATAAAGAAAATGGGACCTTTTGAATCAAATCGGATCAGAATGCAAATTACCAATAATATAGGGTGAAGTATGACTAATGCAGTAATACTGACAAAAAGATCCAGTAACCTTTTATAATAGAAATAAATGGCTTTACTGTTAGTGAAAGTCAGTGATTGAATAGGTTGATTTAAAGTTTTCATATATCCTCCCTAGACAAAAGTTAAACCAAGATTCGGGTATACAGATCCCTCATACGAGTCAAAATACGTTGGATAACGGTAGGTTGAAGATGCCTAACATAATCCTCTGAAATATTTGGAAGAACAGGTATTCTTCCCTCTCTAATTTGTTGTAAAAAAGCTCGATCTGGATCATTCACTTTCATTCCGACTTTATGGACTAAATACACCTTTGGATCTTTCATGTATCTCTGAATCCCAGTCAGAAGATGCCTCCGATGCAGCAGTGAATGAGATCCTGGGTTACAGACTGGGTTTGCATGAATTTTAATAGCAAAGGTAGCAAAAATAACTTCCTCTAAAGCAGCTAACTTGGATTCCTCCACTGCTTTCATTAAAGGTTCTGTCTTGGGGTCATTTACAAATTGGCTCACATATTCCCGTCGAAACACCTGACCAGGATTAAAGCTTCCATAAGGAGTATCGATTTCAAAAAAATGCTTAAATTTCTTCGGCCACTTATACAAGAAACACCTTCCGATGATCCATTCTGTTTGTTTCTCAATTTTTTGGAAATTTGCTCCCATATACTCTGATTCAGCCATTATATAACCCGAAAACTCTGAAAACCCGGGTTTAATCATCAACATATCCGAGTCCAGTGTCACCAAAAAATCGTATTCATACTGTTCCTCTTCAAGCATTTTCATTACATCATAATGAAAATCAGCCAGTTTCCCAAACTTTAGAGGCTTGCTATACGGACAATGATCAACACCCAAGTTGGCAGTGAAAGTCTTGTTATTTCCCCCATTAAACAATACCAATCTATTTCCCGGTGAAAACACATGTAGGCTATTAACTAAATCTACCAAACACGCTTCATTGTTATGAGCTAAGACAGCATAAACAATACGGCTAACGATTCCTCACCACCTTTAAAGTGCGATATTCAGCAGCCAATTTCAATGTCATTTGCTCAACCGTAAAATGATAGCTGGATTGTCTTGCTCGTTCTTTAGCTTTGAATCCTTCGAAGGTACTAAATATCCATTTCCCCCATCGATTAAGGACTCTTTTATCCCCCCAACATCTGTCCTAATGACCATGACACCCGCTGATAATGCCTCTATAAGCGTATAGGGAAACCCCTCCTGTACAGAGGAAATAAGGAAAACATCATAGTTGTTTAGGCAAGAAATGACATCATCTGGTGGAACAAATCCATACAACTTCACTGAATTCAGTTTTTTTCCATGATCGTTTGGTGGATGATTTCAAGCATCGGACCCTCTCCGTACAGATCGACACTAAATAGATCACTTGTAGATTGCTCAAAATGTTCAATAGCCTGAAGAAGATACATAATACCTTTTTCTTCTATAAAGCGGCCAAGAAAAACAAATTTACTTATCCTTGGATCTGACTGTACAGGCTGTATCGCAGGCATAATCTTAATGCCATTATGATGGACTGAAATTTTCTCTTTATTAATGTCCCTATGCGCCAGCAATTCTTTTACATGACCGGAAACAGCAATAACCCGATCACATCGTTTGACTGCATAAACATACAATTCTTCATAGAGATATCTCATCCGTAAACGGTCAGGTATCCAGCCATGAGCGGTTACCATAACAGTAGCTTTATGAAAGGCAAGCTTTGCTGCAATGATGCCAATGAAAGTTGCCCGAGGACTATGAAGGTGCAGGATATCTGGTTGAGATGTATTCAAAAGAGACATGACTTTCCAGGTACATATTAATCCACGTTCTATTTCATAAATCTCAGTATTAGAGCTGGCTTTTTTAATAAGGGCTGTTTTCGTAAAGTCTGTTGTTTTTAAACAAACTTTACAAAGTAGGACTATACTAATAATGTTAAATGAGAGACTTGGATACAATCCAAGGTCTTTTTTTCTTATGTCTCACGTATAAAGCGGGTGGAGTTCTAATTGATCCGATTTTCTATGCGTTCGTCACGGACCCAAG
>C688J35102_120989273_pt1 | contig 10644 bp, 10 predicted proteins | sample HopSoiMetagenom2_FD_35102 | JGI IMG/M metagenome (IMG submission 35102) | reverse complement strand
GGGGAGGAACCCGCCGAGTTGCCCACTCTCCCTCAGCGCCCCGACCAACAGGCCAGGCCGAGCGTCCCCGCCGTGAGCGAGGGCGCTACCACAGCGGACGTGCTCTCGCCGGCATCGCTCGCTGCCAAGCGCATGGAAACGGCACACAACGCGAAAATCGATCGCTCGCGCTACGAGATCGTGCGCTCGCTCGATCGGCTCAATGCGTGGGTCGCGCGTGCTAATGAGATCGGCGCCGTAGCCGTGGACACGGAGACTTCGAGCCTCGACCCGATGCAGGCGACGCTGTGCGGGTTCTCGCTGGCGCTCGCTGAGAATGAGGCCTGCTACGTACCGCTCTCCCACCGCCAGGGCGGAGGCAAGGGCGGCCTGTTTCCTGGGGAGATCGTGCCCGACCAGATCGATGAGGCCACGGCCCTCGCAGCGCTCAAGCCGCTGCTCGAGAACCGGGGCGTGATGAAGATCGGCCAGAACTTGAAGTTTGACGTGCAAATGTTTGCGCTGCGCGGCATCGAGCTCGCCCCCTATGACGATACCATGCTGATGTCATACGTGCTCGATGCCGGCCGCTCAGACCACGGGCTCGACCCGCTCTCGAAGCGTTATTTCGATCACACCACCATCGATTACAACGAGGTCACGGGTTCTGGAAAATCCAAGCTCAGCTTCGATTGCGTGCCGGTGGAAAGGGCGGCGGAGTATGCCGCCGAGGACGCCGATGTCACGCTGCGGCTGTGGCATGTGCTCAAACCGCGCCTGGCAAGCGAGCATGTCACCAGCGTCTACGAGACTCTGGAGCGGCCATTGGTGGCGGTGCTCGCGCGCATGGAACGGCGTGGGATTTCCATCAACCACAAGGCGCTGTCGCAACTTTCCACCGAATTTGGCCAGAAGGCGCTGGCGCTTGAGGCGGAGATCCACAAGCTGGCGGGAGGACCGCTCAATCCCGGCAGTCCGAAGCAGATTTCGGATTTCCTGTTCGGCAAGCTGGGCTTTGAGGGCGGAACGAAGACAAAAACCGGAGCATGGTCTACGGGCGCGCGCACGCTTGACGAGCTTGCCGAGCAAGGGCACGAGCTGCCGCGCAAAATTCTCGACTGGCGGCAGGTTGCCAAGCTGCGTTCGACCTATACCGACGCGCTGCCGACTTACGTCAATTCCGGCACGCAGCGCGTGCATACATGTTATTCGCTGGGATCGACCACCACCGGCCGACTCTCCTCGTCCGAGCCCAACCTGCAGAACATTCCGATCCGCACCGAAGAAGGCCGCAAGATCAGGCGCGCGTTCATCGCCAGCGAGGGCCACAAGCTGGTGTCAGCCGACTATTCGCAGATCGAGCTGAGGCTGCTCGCTGAGATTGCGACGATCGAGCCGCTCCGAAAGGCATTCCGCGAGAACCTCGATATCCACGCCATGACCGCCTCGGAGATGTTCGGGGTGCCCATCGAAGGCATGCCGTCCGAAGTGCGCCGCCGGGCTAAGGCGATCAATTTTGGCATCATCTATGGCATCTCGGCCTTTGGATTGGCGAACCAGCTCGGCATCGAGCGCGAGGAGGCGGGCGCCTATATCAGGAAATATTTCGAGCGTTTCCCCGGGATCCGAGACTACATGGAGACCACGAAGGCGTTTGCAAAAAAGCACGGCTATATACTGACTCTGTTCGGACGCAAGTGCCACTATCCCGACATCGTCAATTCGAACCCGTCCATTCGCTCCTTCAACGAGCGCGCCGCAATCAACGCGCGCTTGCAAGGCACCGCCGCCGATATCATTCGCCGCGCCATGGTGCGCATGGATGCGGCGCTAGCCAGGAGCAAACTGTCAGCGCAGATGCTGCTGCAGGTGCACGATGAGCTGGTGTTCGAGGTGCCGGACGGCGAGGTCGAGCGCACGCTCCCAGTTATCAAGAAAGTCATGGAAGAAGCGCCCATGCCGGCGCTTTCGCTGGCGGTGCCGCTCAAGGTGGATGCGCGCGCGGCTGACAACTGGGACGAAGCGCATTAAACCGTGCCGGCTTCGTCTCGATGGCGCCGGCGGGATCGATACGATCTGTTGCGGTAGCGGGTCCGGCGAGTTTCGAACCCGCCCTGCTCTCGCCTTCGCGCGTGCTCGCGATGTTGCACGGGATTGCGGGCATTTGGAAAGACGGATATTCGAGCACGAGCGCATAAAGGGGCATCCGGAGTTGAGCTTTAATTGCGACTCGTACGGGCGCGGAGCGGCGGGCAAACGAGCCAATCTGCGATAACGAACCCAATCCAATCCGACCTGGGGATAATGAGCGCCCATAGGATGTTGCGTCCGGCCTCGAATCGACCCAGGATTTTTCGTCGTTTCGTTCATGCACAGGAGAAACCCCGAATGAATAAGCTGGTACCTATTGCGGCAGCGGTAATTCTGTTGACAGGCTCCTTGGCGTGGCAGGCACAAGCGCAAACTTCGCGCGCAGCAGCGATGCTCGGGCATGCCGCTCAAAACTACACACCTATCGACAAAGCTCCGGTCGAGCAGGCCGCTTGCCGCGGCTGGGGACGTCACTGCCCTCCCGGCCGGGTCTGGACGTGCGGTCCGCGCGGATGCTGGTGCCGTTGGTGCTAAGTTTTGATCGCCTTGGTGCAACCGCGGAGGCCGCCGCTTGAGGCGGCCTCTTTGTTGCTTCAAATTCCCGTGGCGAAGCGTGCCATGATGATGATGGTCAATATCTGCATGACCCCTTGCATCGCAACAGCGAGAAAATAATGATTTGTCAACTTACCGATCCTGGCGCTGTCGGGATTTATCCGCTGTAGCTCCAGACACACGCGCAGGTTCGTCGGCAGCAGATAGCCAAGCCCTTGAACCGTCATCAGGGCGACGAGAGCGAGCGCCGCGGCAACCCACGCATAGTGCGGCCAGCTTAGGGCGGTAAAGCCCATATCCACGGCCAGATACCAACCGGTCGTGCCGGTAATGATGGCAAGCGCCGGCATCAGAAAAAGCGTGCGCGGCGTGAGCCGCAGCAGCACGGCCCTGCGTGCGGGGAGCTCGATCACGCGCAGAATCGGGCCGAGCACGAATCCCATGAACAGATCTATGCCGGTCCATAACAGGCCGCAGAACACATGCACGAAATTGAGCCACCAGAGACGGTGGCTCGCGATGACGGCGACCATGACTGCGAGCGCCGCGGCGACATACCACAGATAATGCCAGCGGATGAGATTCGGCGAGGTCAGTGTGGCTTGGGCTGCGAGCGCCTGATTACCTTCGCCCATCTCTCGATTTCCTCGGCCAGGATGCTTCTGAACTCGGCCGGCGAGCCGGTCACAGGTGCGCCGCCCGTCTCCGCGATGCGCGCTCTCATCTGCGGATCCGCAAACGCTGCGTTCACGGTGTTGTTCAGCGTCGCGATGACCTCGGTGGCGGTACCTTTCGGAGCGCCGAGGCCGGTAACGGCGCTCGCCTCGTAGCCGGCTATGGCGTCGCTAACAGTCGGCACGTCCGGCAGAGCCTCAGATCGGCTCGCCGTACTCACTGCAAGCGCGCGCAAGTTGCCGGCCCGAATGGGCTCAATCGCAGCAGAGAGTGGCTCGAACATCAGCTGCGCATCACCGCCGATCAGCCCCTTGAGGGCCGGGCCGCCGCCGGAATATTGGACGATAGGAAAATCAATGCCGCTCATCATCTTGAACAGCTCGCCCGCTGCGTGCGGCGAGCTTGCCTGGCCGGTCGACGCCATGTTGAGCGCCTTTGGATTCGCCTTCGCATAGCCAATGAGCTCCTGGACCGTCCGTGCCGGAACGGACGGATGAACCACGAGCACCAGCGCCTCGCGGGTGATGCCCGCGATCGGCGCTATGTCGTTGAGAAAGTCGAAATTGAGGTTTGCGGCTGTCGAGGCAGTGATCGCATTTGCAGGACCGATAAGCAGGAGCGTATAGCCGTCGGGTGGCGCACGCACAACGGCTTCAGTCGCGATGTTGCCGGATGCGCCCGGCCGGTTTTCGATCAGGAACGGTTGGCCGAGCCGTTCGGACAACCATCGTCCCATCACGCGCGCGAGCGTGTCATTGGGACCTCCGGGTGGAAAGCCGACCAACAACCGCACCGGCCGGAGCGGATAAGCCTCCGCTCTCGCGCCTTGTGCGAAGACGGGAACAAAGATCCCAAGCCGCACAAGATCAAAAAACGAGCGGCGCGAGCGGTTCGTCATTTCTCGACTGCCCTGAAATGCGAAGGTGCGTACGCTCAGTGAGGTTGCCTATGCTGCGGCGATCTCGATGCCTTCCTGCTCGCAGGAGTTCGCAACATCGCAGACGGTGGCGCGCTGCACGTCTCGCTTCCAGCGCAAGTCGTCGAACTCGGTTCCGCGGTGCATGGTGCAGCGATTGTCCCACATGACGAGGTCGTGCACCCGCCAACGATGGGAATAGACGAACTGGCGCTGCGTCGCATGCGCGATGAGGTCATCGATGAGCGCGCGCCCCTGCGCCTCCGGCATGCCGACGATGCGGCCCGCGTGCGAGGCCAGATAAAGCGATTTGCGTCCCGATTGCGCAATAGTGCGCACGAGCGCCTGCAGCACCGGCGGCATTTCCCGACGCTCCTCATCGCTGAAATTGCTAAAGCCAAGCCGTGCGCGAGAGTTGAAGATCGAATGCTCCGCGACTCGCGAGTCCAGCCGCCGCTTCATATCCTCGGGAAGCGCATCATAGGCTGCACGCTCGTCGGCGAACTCAGTACGTCCTCCCACTGGCGGGATCGCGCGCGCATAAAGCAGGGATGCAAGCGCAGGCAGCCGCTTGAACGAGCTGTCCGTGTGCCAAAGCCGGTTGCCGAGCTGGAACAGCCGCGTCCTGCTGTCGCTCCCCCAGAGCTCGTTGTTCTGATCGAGATTCGAGACGTCGGCGAATTCCTTGCGCAGCCGCAGCGGAGCGTCCCCCCGATAAACCGCAATCGTGGTCTCGAGCGGGCCAAATTGCCGCGCAAAATCGAGATGCTGGTCCGACGAGAGATGCTGGTCCGGAAAGATTAGGACGGCGTATTGCGCGAATGCGTCTTTGATCGCCAGGAGATCGGCTGCTGTGATTTGCGCGGACAAATCCACATCGCCGATCTCGGCAGCAAAGCTCGGCGTGATCGGACACACGGTGACGGTCATGAGCATACCCCTTCGCCGGGGGGCTCAGCCGACGATGCGCGAATAGCTGAGCCATTGAACCCTCTGTTGCCGATCGCAACTCTAGGATCGCCGCGCATGCGGCGCAATGCACCTGGGCATCCGCGGGTTCACTAGGGAGATTGCAGGGCTGGGACTCGAACGAGCCCTGCGCCACCGGCCCCCTGCCTCGCCAGGGATGAATGGCAAGTGAACAACTTGGTCATTAATTGGTCCAAGTTCTGCCACTAGAAGACAGGTTCTATCCCCCTCACGGAGGTCTCTCATGAAAACAAAGATTGTCCTGGCGTGCCTGCTTGCGGTCGGCGTGGCGTCTCCCGCGTGGGCCGACTACTACGTCCTGCAAAACAATAAGACGCACAAATGCTCGGTGGCAAAGAACAAGCCATCGGAGAAGAGCAAGACAGTTGCGCTGGTCGGCGATGGCACGGCCTACAAGACCAAGGAGGAAGCTACAACGGCGATGGGGACCATGGACGCCTGCAAGGCCAAGTCTACCTAGAGCGTCTCCTCAGAACATTCCCAACGCATTCCACATGGACCACCGATCTCGGGTAACCCGAGATCGGCAACCTCTGTACCCAGGCCGGCTGCACTCGGCTTTGATGCAGTGAATCTGGAATACCTGCTTCCCGATCCGCCACTGGGCTCGCCCCGATGCAACAGCCGTGCTGCAGAGTGGGCCTCAGCCTGCGTCAGTGCCCCGGCATTTGCATTCCGGGCATGTCCGTTCCAGAAGTCGCGCCCATCGCGCGCACGTCATATTCGATCCTGATGGGGCCCGCCTTTTCGAAGACGAGCGTCGCCTTGACGCGATCGCCCGCCATAAGCGGCTTCTTTAACCCAACAAACATCACATGCAAGGAGCCCGGCTTGAGCTCAACCGTCTCGCCTGGCTTGATTTCAAGGCCGGCTTTGACAGGGCGCATCTTCGCCACGCCATTGTCCATTGACATTTCGTGAACTTCGACTGTCGGCGCGACCTCCGAGGAACTGCTCAGCAGCCGATCTGCCACTGTCCCCTCGTTGGTAATCTTCATATAGCCCGCCGCGACACTTGCTCCCCTGGGTGTCGCGCGCGACCACGGTTCTGCGATATCGATCGAGCCCACCTTATAATCGCGGGCCGCGGCACTTCCCGCTGCAAGACTGAAGATGCCGGTGAGAAGGATGAGTGTGCGACGCATGCTGCTGGATTCCTATTAGCCGTTCATCGTGGGCGCGGGGCCGAAACGACGTATGGGGACGCGATCCTCGAATGCCGGTTCCGAGGCAACTTTTCCTCCCCTTCCGCCGTTGCCAAGACGGTATGCTACATACCAGGGCTGGCCCATGAACAAACAGATCCGTTTTCACATTGGCTACTGGGTGGCGGCAATGATCGGCCTCCTCGTGGTGCAGTATGTCTATGCCACGGCTCAGCGGGTCGCGCCTATCCCCTATAGTCAATTCCAGCAGCTCCTGCACGATGGCAAGGTCGCTGAAATCGCCCGCTCCATGGTGACGCGCTACGCGATGTCGAAAACATTGGGCAGCGTCGCCTATGACCGCGACCCGCGCACATTCCTGACGGGCCCCGACCTTCCCCTGCCCTCGCGCGAACAGGATTACGCCGAGCAGACAGCCGGGGCGATCTACACGGAAGTGGGTGCTATCGTGCAAGCAGCCATGGATCGCGCCCTCGCCATTCTGCGCGAGCGGCGCGACGTGCTCGAGCACTGTGCCCGTCGCCTGCTTGAGAAGGAAACGCTCGACGAGCAGGAGCTCGCAGCGCTGGTCGGACCGCCCGCGGGTCCAGACATGAAAGTCGCCGCGGAGTGACTCGCCCGAGCGGCTTGGAACGCGACGCCGCCCGTCCGTCTATCGCTCGCGCAGGGTGTCGTGCTTGTAGCGCAGCACCGGTGAGAGCAAGTAGCTCAAGACCGTGCGCGATCCGGTCTTGATCTCGGTCGTTACCGCCATGCCGAGTGACAGGGTGACCAGCCGGTCCTCGACCTGCATCTGCGGGCGGTCAAGCGAAATGCGCGCAGCATAGGAGAGATCCTGGCCTTTTGGCTCGCTCGTGCTCATCTCGGCGCCGGGCGCTTTCTCGGTCGGCTTGTCCTGCGGCTTGTCTCGGCTAATGGCGTCCTGCGATACGCCAAGAACAGTTCCGTGCAGCAGGCCATAGCGGGTGAAATTGAACGTATCGACTTTGACCTCGACGTCCTGCCCCTCGCGCACAAAACCAATGTCGCGGTTCGACACCATGGCTTCGATCTCCAGGTGGCTGTCCACCGGCACCACGACCATGAGTGCCTGCGCGGGCGTCACGACCCCGCCTACCGTGTGCATAGCAAGCTGCTGCACGACCCCATCGACCGGCGCGGCGAGCGTTTGAAACCTGGTGCGCTGCTCCGCCTTGGCGACATCATGCGTAAGCCCGCCGGCCTTTGCCTCGGCCTTGGCCAGCTCATCCGATAAGGCGCGACGAAATTCTGCAACGGTCTGCCTACGCGTTTCAGCAAGGCCGGATGCCGCCGCCTCTATCTCCAATGCGTGGCTTTTTTGCACCGCCAGTTCATGTTGCTGCTCGACCAGCAGCTGGAGGGTCTCGAGATAAACCAGCTTGGAGCCCAGCTCCTTATTGTAGAGGCTGCTGCGGATATCCACCCGTTGTTGGATCACCCCGATCGTCGCTTGCAGCTTGGCGATCGTCGCCCCGATGGTCGCGCGCTCCGCCTCTTTCTGGGCCTTTTGGCGGTCGATGGCGGCGACTTTGGCGCGATGCTCGGTGACCTGATTGACCAGGAATTGCCGCTGCATGGAAACCAAATCCGCCGGCGCACCCTCCGGCGGACGAAAACTTTCCAACGGATCCTCTGCATCGGCAAGCGCCGCGCGCAGTCGCGCAATATCGAGCTGCGCGGCGGTGAGATCGCTCTGCATATGATTGCGCTCGGCCGTCGTGATTGTGGGATCCAGCTCGATGAGAACATCGCCGGCCTTCACATTTTGACCGTCTCGCACATGAATGGCGCGCACCACCCCGGTCTCGAACGGCTGGATGATCTTGGTTCGCCCGGTGGCAACGATCTTGCCCGGCGCGGTGGCAACGATATCGATCTTGCCGAAGGCCGCCCAGGCCAGCGCCAGACAGAACAGGGCGATGATGGTGATGGCAACCGCGCGACCGATCGGCGAAGGCGGCGTCTCGACGATCTCCAGCGCTGCCGGAAGAAAGGCGAGCTCCTCGCGGTCGCGGCCCTGGCGAAGATTGGGGAACGGAATGACGGCGCTAGCGGACTTCATGAATACCCCCTTGCATGCGATAGAGGGCCGCGTAACGTCCGCCGGTCCTGAGCAGCTCTTCGTGCGTGCCGTCCTCGATCAGGCGACCGCGATCGATGGTGATAATCCGGTCGGCCGCGCGCACGGTAGACAGGCGGTGAGCGATGACAATGACGGTCCGGCCCTTGGCGATATCGCTCATGTTCTGCTGAATGACGCGCTCGCTCTCGAAGTCGAGCGCGCTCGTGGCCTCATCGAAAATGAGGATGCGAGGATTGCTGATGAGCGCGCGTGCGATGGCGATACGCTGCCGCTGGCCGCCGGAAAGGCTTGAGCCGCGCTCCCCTACTATGGTGTCATAACCTTCCGGCAGCTCCAGGATGAACTCGTGCGCACCGGCGAGCGTTGCCGCCGTAATCACGCGCTCTATGGGCAACGCCGGATCGACGAGCGCAATGTTGTCGCGCACTGACCGGTTGAAGAGTACGTTTTCCTGCAAGACGATGCCCATTTGCCGGCGCAGCCATGTGATATCCACCATGGCCAAGTCGACGCCGTCGACCAAAACGCGTCCGCTCTCCGGCACGTACAATCTCTGGATCAGCTTGGCGAGCGTGCTCTTGCCGGAGCCGGACGGTCCCACAATGCCTACCACCTGGCCGGCGGGCAGGCTGAAAGTGACATCGCTCAGCACCTCGGCCCCATCAACGCGATAGCGGAAGACGACGTGATCGAACGCGATGTCGCCGCGGATGGTGGGAAGCGCGGCGCGTGCGGGGCTGTACGTCGGCTCGGCGGCGGTGTTGAGGATGTCGCCGAGCCGCGCGATCGAGAGCCTGGCCTGATGGAAGTCCTGCCAGATTTGTGCAAGCCGCAGCACAGGCGCGCTCACCCGGCCGGCAAGCATGTTGAAGGCGACCAGCTCGCCGACTGTGAGCTCGCCTTGCGTGACCAGCCTTGCACCGAAATAGAGGGTCGCCGCGACCACCAGCTTGTTCACAAGCTGTCACCAGCTTGTTCACAAGCTGTACGGTCTGGCTCGCCGTATTGCCGAGACTTATGACCCGAAAGCTCGCGGCCACGTAGCCCGCGAGCTGCTCCTCCCAGCTGCGTTGCATCTGCGGCTCGACCGCCATGGCCTTGAGCGTTTCCACGCCGGTAACGCTCTCGACCAGGAACGCCTGGTTCTCGGCGCCGCGCTGGAATTTCTCGTCCAACCGGCGGCGGAACAGCGGGGTGGCAGCAACGGAAATGCCGACATAGACGGGTAGCGAGCCCATGACGATCCAGGTCAGCAGGGGCGAGTAGAAAAACATCACTGCCAAAAAGACGAATGTGAACAAAAGATCGATCACCAAGGTGAGCGCCGAGCTGGTGAGAAAGTTGCGGATGTTTTCCAGCTCGCGAACGCGCGCGACGGAATCTCCGACCCGACGCGCCTGAAAATAGGCGATGGGGAGCGCCAGCAGGTGTCGAAACAGCCGAGCGCCCAGCTCGACATCGATGCGGTTGGTCGTGTGCGCAAACAGGTAGGTCCGCAGGATCCCCAACACGGTCTCGAACACACCTATCCCGACAAGCCCGACGATGAGCACATCGAGCGTGCTCATGCTGCGGTGCACGAGCACCTTATCGATGACGACCTGGAAGAAGAGGGGCGAGACGAGGGCGAACACCTGGAGAAAAAACGATGCAACGAGCACCTCGCCCAGCAGGTATCGGTATTTGTGGATGGCGCCTAAGAACCAAGTGATGTCGAAGCGGCGCGAGAGGTCGAGCAATCCCACCCGGCGCGTCACCATGACGAGGCGACCGTCCCATAAGGCCTCGAACTGCTCGCGCGTCATCAGCTCCGGGCGCGGGGAGAATGGAGACTGGACGAGCGCCTTGTCGTCGCCAACCTTGCCGAGAAAAAGAAAGCCGCCGTCACGCAGCGCGGCAATGGCAGGCAACGGGGTATTGGCCAATCTTCCCCATGAGCTTGCCCGCGCGCGTGCCTTGAGTCCCAGTTCCTTCGCCACCCGCAGCATTTCCGCAACACCGATGCGCGAGCCTCCGAAGCGGTGGCGAATCTGCTCAGGGTCGGCGCCGATGCCGTTGAAGCGCAGGAGCGTGACCAGCGCGATCAATCCGGGGTCGGCCGAATCGGGTTTTCCCGCCTCGTTTGCCATAAAAAGTCCCTGCCGCCTTGTCGGGCCAGCAATTCCGCG
>C688J35102_120989272_pt1 | contig 10644 bp, 8 predicted proteins | sample HopSoiMetagenom2_FD_35102 | JGI IMG/M metagenome (IMG submission 35102) | reverse complement strand
GTTTGAAAAACCAAGTCTAAAGTCCTAGTGGGTTAAGCTCCGCTAGGCGGGGTTCGGAGGCACCTGGCAACAGAAGCCTCCACTTCATTCGAATGCCAGGCCGAGTTCCGCCTTACCGATTAGCCTGGAGCTGTCCCATGATAAGACTCGGGCTGAATTCGACCGGTGGGTAAGGCCCTGGGCACCGCGCCTACGGCTCGCAATGCTGCTGACCCCGACCGACGATCGGCGTAGCATGAGCCGCTAGCGAATCGGACTACCGGCGTCGCCGCCGGCTCCATCGGCCGATATTTGAACGCGACAGGACTGATTATGGCGACCGATCATATCCGATACGACGTGCTGGCGCGCGACGCACTGCGAGGCGTCCTGCGCCGTGTATTGACCGATGCGGCCGAGCAGGGCCTGCCCGGAGATCATCATTTCTTCATTACGTTTCTGTCCACCGCGGAGGGGGTCAAGCTGTCGCCCCGGCTGCTCGCGCAGTATCCCGAAGAGATGACGGTCATCCTCCAGCACCAGTTCTGGGATTTGGTGGTGACCGACGACCATTTTGAAGTTGGTCTCTCGTTTGGAGGCATTCCCGAGCGGCTGGTCGTCCCATTCAATTCGATCAAAAGCTTCTTCGACCCGTCGGTGCAGTTCGGGCTGCAGTTCGAGCCATCCGACACCGCCGCTGAACCGGCCGCCAGCCAGCTTCCGGCCGTACCGGCTCCCGCCGGCTTACCCGTTGCGGCACCACCCTCCCCTGAAAATCAGGACGAGCCCGGCAAGACTGGCGAGGGGGCCGAAGTCGTCAGGCTGGATCGGTTCCGCAAGAAATAATCGGGCAACCGGAAAGCCACGTGTTCATGTAGACTGGACCACTCGGAGCTGGCGTGGGCCGGTTGCGCGCGAGAAATCCGCGGAGCGGACACACACATGGCTCGATCCAAAGCGCCCGCACAATCAGGTTCCACCCGCATCGAGACCGACAGCTTCGGACCGATCGATGTTCCCGCCGATCGCTATTGGGGCGCGCAAACCGAGCGCTCGCGCCAGAATTTCCGGATTGGGCAGGACCGGATGCCGATGGCGGTTGTTCGTGCTCTCGCGATGGTCAAGCTCGCGGCAGCCGAAACCAATCGCGAGCTGAAACTGCTCGACCGGCGGCGCGCCGATGCCATCATCCGGGCCGCGCGCGAGGTAATGGAGGGCAAGCTCGACGACCATTTTCCGCTGGTAGTCTGGCAGACCGGCTCGGGCACCCAGACCAACATGAACCTCAATGAGGTGATCGCCAATCGCGCCAACGAGTTGTTAGGCGGCCAACTCGGCGCGAAGCAACCTGTTCACCCCAACGATCACGTCAACATGAGTCAGTCCTCGAACGACGCGTTCCCGACCGCCATGCACATTGCGGCGGCGATGCGTATCACAGCCGACCTGATCCCCGCATTGAACGAGCTACACCGCGCGCTCCGCAAGAAGGAAAAGGCGTTTGCTCACATCGTCAAAATCGGCAGAACCCATACTCAGGATGCGACGCCGCTGACGCTCGGGCAGGAATTCTCCGGCTATGCGGCGCAAGTGGAGAGCGGCGTCAGACGTTTGAAGGTGGCGTTAGATGATCTCTATCCGCTCGCGCAAGGCGGCACGGCGGTCGGAACCGGCCTGAATTCAAAACCGAAATTCGCCAAGACGTTCGCACGACACGTGGCCCGGATCACCAAACTGCCCTTCACCAGCGCGGCGAACAAATTCGAGGCGCTTGCGTCAAACGACGCATACGTGTGTGCCCACGGCGCAATCAATTCGGTCGCGACCGGGCTGTTCAAGATCGCAAACGATATTCGCCTGCTGGGTTCGGGCCCGCGTTCCGGCCTCGGCGAGTTGATCCTGCCCGAAAACGAGCCGGGCTCCTCGATCATGCCGGGCAAGGTCAATCCAACCCAATGCGAAGCAATGACGATGGTCTGCTGCCAGGTGTTCGGCAACCAGACAGCCGTCACCGTAGCGGGCAGCCAGGGCCATTTCGAGCTCAACGTGTACAAGCCGGTGCTGGCATATTGCATGATGCATTCCATTGATTTGCTCGCCGATGCCGCGCGCTCATTCACCGAACATTGCGTCGAGGGGATCCGCGCCGACGAAAAACGGATTCGCGATTTGATGGAACGTTCGCTGATGCTGGTGACGGCGCTCGCTCCGAAGATCGGCTACGACAACGCGGCCAAGGTCGCCAAATCGGCGCACGCGCGCGGAACGACGCTCAAGGAAGAGGCAGTTCGGCTTGGGCTGGTTTCCGCAGCAGAATTCGACAGACTGGTGCAGCCGGACAAAATGACACACCCCGGCTGATCATGTCACAGAACTGCGAAGCCAAAAAATAATTATGGACGCTGACACCTAAAGAATGAGAGTGATCATGTATCACCATTGCGCCGTGCCATGGTAAAACGAAACATTTCCCGCATCGAAACACATTTCAGAGGGCCGCGATCATCGGAGCAGACCGAGCAGGGTTAAGGCCTTGCGAGAACACTGATGCCTTCGTAGATTTTTTCGCGCGCCCCAAATCAGTTGCATGAAGGAGGCAGGCTTGGGGGACCTAGTTAACCTGAAGCGATTTAGAAAGCGCGCTGAACGAGAATTGTCGACGAAGCAAGCCGAAGCCAATCGCGCCCGGTTCGGCCGAACTAAATCCCAACGCGTGTTGGATGAAAATCGCGCCAAGCGCGACAGCGACGTGCTCGATCAGCATCGCATCGACGGCGAGGATGCATCATGAAATCGCCGGTCGTGAAACGTTCGATCGTCGTCGGCGGTCACAAGACCAGCGTCAGCCTCGAAGAGGCGTTCTGGAATGGCATGAAGGAGATATCCGGACTGCGAGAGATGACGCTGTCTGAACTGGTGGGCGAAATCGACAGCAACCGCCAGCAAGGCAATCTTTCGTCCGCCATTCGCCTTTTCGTGCTGGATTACTTCCGTAGCCGCGCCTTGGCCGCGTCCTCAGGCTCGAAGCCTTCGCAACCGTAGCGATTCTCACCCTCGCAAGCTGTCACCGCGTTGCCCGCCTCAGCTCGAACAATCTGCGCGCGGGCGCCCTGTGTGAGCGCCCGCGGACGATTCAGGACCTCAGTACACGAGACCCGTACCCGTAGGTTTTTCGAGCGCGCTCGCGAGCGATTTATACTCCTCGCACCCGGTTCCGCAGATCGCCGCGATACGGCTCAGATGGTATTGCGCTTGATCCCGGTTGCCTTGTTCGATCTGCCAGAGCCCGTAATACTGCCAGGTCAGAACGTGCTTCGGGTCGGCTTTCAGCGCGCGTTCGTACCAAGCCTGCGAAAGTTTATAGTCGCCGAGCTTGCGGTAGGAATAGCCGATCAGGTTGGCCACGTTCGGCCGATCGTCGGCGCCGAGCGCTTTCAGTTGCTCGATCGCGCCCGCATAGTCCTGCCGTTCATAGATGCTTGCATAGGCCGCGCGATAACCGCTGGAGAACGCGGGCTCACCCAGGTCAGACTGCTTGCTGGATTTCTTTTTGGTCTTGTGGCTTGCCTTGCTCGAAGACGCCTTGGAATCCGACGCCGGCGGGCCCCCATAAGTTGATTCGCCCCCACCACCTCCGCCTCCAGCGGCAATAGCTGGACCGACCGGAGCTGCCGCAATCAGCGCCGTCACAAAGATGGCCAGTGCCAGCAATCTAACTCCAGAGTTGATCATGACTGTCTCCTGCTGTTTCCAAAGTAACCGGTAGCGCCGTCAACGATGTGAACCCCATGCCGGCAGAAACATTCCCGAAACGGTTTTTGCCGGTACATCCGCGTGCCGGGCGTGTGAAGCAATCGCCGTTTCAAAACGGACCCTAGCGCAAGGGCAGCGGCGTGGCGACCGGAGGCGTCAGGCTTAGCGGCGGCTTTGGTTTCGGCGGCCGCGGCGCGAAACCAGGCGCGGGCCGAATTTCAATCGGCGGCGGCAGCGGAGCGAGTTGCTGGCTCAGGACGGGTGCGGCGGAGCCGGGAGTTGCAGCCGGGGGCCGTGGTGCATTGAATTTCGGCTTCGGCGGCGTCCGGCGTGGATCGCGGCCGGGGATCGGCGCTTCCGAGGCTGGGTGATCAGAGATGGCAGCGTCGTTTGGCTCCAGTGACGGCGCGGCAGCCGGCAGCGGGATTGAAGCCGAAGTTGCAGGCCGTTCACCGCGCTCGATCGAATCCAGCCGTCGGGTTTCGCGGTCGATGGCCCTCACGGCAAGCCAAGATGACAGCGAGGTCACATCGATGGTGCGATGGATCGCATCGGGCGATCCCGCCGCGAATAGCTGAAGCTCTGGACGGCTCGCAACCTCGGTGATCGCGGTTGAAGCAAGCGTGACGCGGATGTCGGCCTGATCGGCGGGAATGTCGTAACCGCCGGATACGATGGCGCGCGCGCCTTCGGCCTCGAGTGTAGTCGCACCGACACGGAGCCGGCCGTCACCAATGCTGAAAGGAATCTGCGTCGACTTGACCGTCAGCGCGCCGGCCGAGAGCACGGGTTCGATTATCTGCCGCAGCTTGGCATCGTCGGTCGCCTGTCCGTTATCGCTGGCGCGGATCGCGGTGCCGAACACGCGCGGATCAAGCCCGGCGATGCGGGCCGACTCCAGCGTTATGGTCCCGGTGCCCGACAGCGCACCGGCCAGAGCAGAGGCGCTCCTGCCCTGACTGGTCAGCGTCAACTGCATCGAGGTCCGGCCGGCGGGCATTGCCAATCCGCGATACCGCAAAGCCGACCCATCGACGTTTGCAAGTTGCACGCGAGCGTTCAGTGCAATTCCGTTCGGGCTCTGCCTCGTGTCGACATTCGCGGCCAGTTCACCGCCCCCGATTCCACCCTTGATCGAGTCGAACGAAACCGATTGACCGTCGCTCTTGATAGCCCCGCTGACCGGACGCAACTCGCCGCCGCCCGGCAGCACACCTCGGAGCGATTGAAACGCAATGCGACCGCGCCAGCCTCTCAACACTCCGGCACTAAGCGGCTCCGTCGCATCGTGCCCACCGGCTCCGATGGCGAGTGCAAAGGCCGGCGCCAAGTCGAGTGTATCAATCCCCACCTCGCCTTCGACGTTCCTCTGGCCATCAAGGCTCACCGCCACGCGCCCGCGCAGCCGCGAGCCCGCGATGGAAGTGTCGAGGTCCTGGAATGTAAGCTTCTCGCCTTGCAGCGACACGCGTGAGGACAGGTTGATGTTCTGGGCTAGCGCGTCCGTCGGCTTGAGATCAAGCAGAGGCGCAAGGCTAACACCCCGAACCGCCAAATTGGCGCTCGCGTTCGGCTCTGCCGCCCATGGTTCGGCGGTGCCCTGCAACTCCGCATTGAGCGCGGGGCCGGACATCTTGGCCTTCATCCGTAGCGGCGCTCGCCATACCCCGCTTACCGATCCGTCGAATTGGGTCCGACCTTCACTCACGGCGATCGCACCATCGAGCCCCAGCAGCGCCAGCAGCGGGCGTCCTTGGTCGGAGGAAAGTTTCGACTCCAATGTGAATTCGGTGCGCCGAAGCGCATCGAAATCCATCCCGCGCAGGGCGGCGGTCTCGGGTGCCGCGACAAGCGCAGCGAAACCTTTGAGCTGCGGCGCGTCGATTTCAAGAACGGCGCCCGCGCTGATGCGATCGGGGGTCTGGGAGTCGAGATCGAGGCTAAGCTTCAGACGCGCCGGACCCGGTGTTGCCCCGATAGCACTAAGCCGCGACGCCAGCGCGGGAGCAAATGGCGCGACGACCGCGGTGATTTGACTGGCCGACGCCGCGCTACAGTTAATGGCAAGTTTGCCAGTGGTATCGACTCGGTCGAAACTGCCGGAGCCGTCCAGCATTACGTCACCGCCCAGGCCGATCCTGAACTTATCGACGAAGATCGTCTTCGGTCCATATCCGAGTCGCGCCACGAGCGGCCGCAGTTCCTGCCCTGCCGAAGTCGCGCGCGCTATATCGAGGGAGATCGAGGCTTGGTCAGGCCATTCTGGTTGCGGCCCGGCCACCGATCGGGCAAATGCGCCCGCTGCATCCAGATCGAGGCGCTCCCCCCTCAATTCCGCGTGCAGGCGGGAGCCGCCGGCGTGGCGGCCTGAAAGCGCAACTCGTCCTTCCACGGAGCCGCCATCCATTTCCGCTTTCATCGCTTCGATAGCGAAGCCGTCCTCGCCCACGCTGACGTCTCCGTGCAGCCGAAGCGGTTTTTGGTTGCGATAGCTAAGCAACTCGCTGCGGCCCTGCAGCCACGTCACCAGCGTATCGGGATCCGAGGACTCGACGCTGAGAGCACCCGCGAATTGCGACAGTCCCGCTCGCGCGTTGGCTCCCTTGAAAGACAGAAGCGTAGCCCCCGGCGCGCGAAAATCCACACGGTCGACGGCCCAGGACGTGCTGTTGCTTCGGAGTTCGGCGGCAACATTTTGCAGCGGACGACCTCCAAGCATGATCTGCTCGGCGCTGAATTCGATTTGAGTCGGCATCGGCGATTGCGGGATTGCGGCCACCAGCGCGCGCAATGCAGGGAGCAATCGCAGCGGCTCTGTGGCTCCGCTTTCCTTGGCGGCGAACCGGTCGGCATCCAATTGTCGTGCCGTCAGCGTGGCCTGCAGCAGCGGCGAGCCCCCGAAACGGAAGCTGCCCACCCCGGCCAATTTAAGCGCGCGCTCCTCAGCTCCGTAGCTGGCCTCAAGCTGTTCGAGCCGCGCGGCGGCGGGATCCGCTTTCACCTTCGCGGATAGCCGCCAGGGCGTAATCGGCAACTCACCCTGGAGCTTGAGCCCGGCGGGGGTGGCCACCGCGATGGTGCCGTCGAAGCGCGGAGCGCGCGCCTCGAACGAGAGCACGCCGTCGAGGTCGACGGCCAATGCCCGATTTCCCGGATCGATGTTGAGATGAATTCGCGTACCGTTGCCATCCGGGCTCTGCCCCGACGAAACGCGGAACGGATAGCGTGTTCCCGAAATCGTGAAGTTCCCGTCGCCGCGAACCGAACCCGCCAGTGAGCGGACATCGCCGCTGAAGCCGATATCGTTCAGCTCAACCGTGCTTCGGCTCGCTGCGTCATGCAGGGCGATCCGGCCCGTCAGATTCAACCGATCGATTGCCAGGGATCCCAGATTGAACTTCGTGGTAGAGCCCGGCCAGTCCAGTCGGCCGTTCGAATCCAACCCGAGGTCGAGCGACATTCCGTCGATCGTGAGTTCGTCAGCGCGCCATTCGCCCCGCATCAGCGAGCCGAGGCTGAACTCCACGTCGAGCTTGTCTGCACGAACCTTGCCCAGGTCGTTGGGGCCGCCAACCACCACAGCGCGCAGCCGCAGCGTTGGCGTCGGCAGCAGCCGCGCATCCAGTTCGCCGCCGACCCGGACCGGTGCTCCAACCACCCGGGTTGCCTCCGCCTCGAATTGCGGACGGAACTGATTCCAGTCGATGAAGTACGGCCCGATCAACGCGGCCAGCAGCGCAACGATGAAGGCCATCGCCAATCCGAGCAGCGTCGTCTGCACGGCGTCTCCCTTTGAGCACACTCCGGCGCGGCGTGCGGCGGCATGACCGACGGCATCCGCCGGGCATCATGCCGTCCGATAATGATCCGGAGCCCGCGCTCCCGTCCGCCGAAATCAACTCCGGAGCAGCTTACTATACAGAGAACTGTGGCGGAGTCACAGCAACGCTCGCGACGGCCTTACCAGCTTGCGGGCAAACTCTTGAGACCGCGCAGCACGAAGGTCGGCCGCCATTCCGGATTCTCTGGATTGTCGAGCCGCAAGTCCGGCAGACGACGGAGCAGGGTCGCAATCGCCACCTCCGCCTCGATGCGAGCCAGTTGCGCGCCGAGACAAAGGTGAATGCCGCCTCCAAACGACAGCGGGCGGATCTTGGGACGGGTGATATCCAGTTTCTCCGGCCGGTCGGGATAGACGGCGGGATCGCGGTTGGCGGAACCCAACAGGCACAGCACGCTTTCACCTTTCGGGATGCGCTTGCCGCCGAGGTCGTCGATGTCTTCCAGCGCCACCCGGCCGGTCAGTTGCACGGAGGAGTCGTAGCGCAGGAATTCCTCGACGGCATTGGTGATAAGTTCGGGCTTGGCCTTGAGCAGCGCGAGTTGGTCGGGATTGCGGTGCAGCGCCAGCAGCCCGTTTCCAATCAGGTTGACGGTGGTCTCGTGACCGGCGCCGAACAACAGGATGATGTTGCCGGTCAGCTCCTCGTTGGACAGCTTGCTGCCATCCTCCTCGGCCTGCACCAGTTGCGTGGTCAGATCGTCGCCAGGGTTCTTCCGGCGCAGCTCGAACAGCTGCTGGAAGTAGGCCTGCGCCATCAGGTTGCCGGCATTGCCCTGCGCGATTTCAGCCGGGCTGAGCGGCACCGGATCGAGCAGGCGTCCGCCATCGCGCGAGCTTGTATAGAACACCTCGCGGTGTTCCTCCGGAATCCCGAGCATGTCGCAGATGATGGTGACTGGCAGGCGGAAAGCAAAATCCTCGATCAGGTCCATGTGGCCCTGACCTGCGATGCGATCCAGCGTTTGATCGACGATCTGCTGAATGCGAGGACGCATGTCCTCGACCCGGCGGGCCGTAAAGGCTTTCACCACCAGCCCGCGCAGTCGCGTGTGGTCGGGGGGATCCTGCTGCAGCATCCAGTGGCTCATATTACGGAAGACCGGCTCCTCCATGATCTTCGGTCCATAGCGCCGCTTCGTGCGCTCGACGAAATCCTTGCCGAAGCGCCGATCGCGCAGAACCAGACTGGCCTCGGCGTGCCGACTCGCGACGAAAGCCCCGAACGCGGTGAGGTGCATCGGATCGGTGGTGCGCAGCCGTTCGTAATGAGGGTAGGGATCGCGAATGAACTCCGGCGACAGCGGGTTGAAAAGCGGCTCGGTCGTCGTGGTCTGAACATGCTCGTTCATGGCGCCTCAATCGTCGGGTTCGTTGCAATGGGATTAAGCCCATAAGCAGCGGGTCACCGCAAGTCAGTAGAATCGCGGCTTGAGCCAGATTGCGCTAAACTCTCTGGGCGCGATGCAACTGGCCGGCGACCGCGCGTACCTTGCCCGGCGCCGCCATCCAGATCGCCACCGCGGACAATCCGCTCACTGCGATCGCAATCGCGAACCCCAGCGTGTAACTTCCTGACAAGTCGTGCAGAAGCCCGGTCACCCAGGGGCCAGCGGCGCCTCCGGCGAGTGCTGCCAACATTATGCTGCCGAATATGCTGCCGAATTGCTTGCCCTGAAATATCTCCAGCACCACCGCGCCCATAATGGACGTAAGTCCATACCCCAGCGCGCCCTGCGCAAGCACCATGACGTAAACCAGGAGCAAGCTGGGGTACTGCTTCAGGCCGATCAGGGCGGCAAAACAGATCACAAATCCCAGACAGCTCGCGCTCCATATCCACTCGCGCCCGACCCGGTCGGAGACGTGTCCGAGCAGGATCTGGCCGGGAATGCCGAGCAAGCTGACCGCGCCCAGCGACCAGACCGCAACATTTGGGCTAAAGCCGATGTCGAGAAGATATTTGGTCTGATGAACCTGCACGGCGTACCAGATATACAACCCGCCGAAATAACCGATCGCCAGCCACCAGAAACGCGCGGTGCGCACGGCACGACCCAGCGTCCAGTCGGTGTCGGCCCAATCCCGATCGACCACATACGACACCGGCTTGACCGAGGCCGACGGCGCGGCGTCTCCATCCGGTTGGAGGCCGATGTCTTCGGGACGCTTGCGCAGCAACAGATTGATCGGCGCGAGCACCGCCAATATCAGGATCCCCATCGCAGTGCAGGCCGTCCGCCATCCGGTCTGCTCGATCATCAGTTGCACCCAGGGCAACAGCGTCATCGAGCCGACGCCGACGCCCGCGAATGCCACTCCTATCGCGAGCCCCCGCCGACGGTTGAACCAGTTGGGCAGGAACAGCGATTGTCCAGAGTAGCCGAGACAGACACTGCCGGCTCCAACCATGACGCCGATCGTAAGATAAAGGTGCCATGGTTGCGACGTGAGTGGCGCCAGCAGCATGCCGGCGGCCATCAAAACCACGCCGAGCTCCATCACCCCGCGTGGGCCCGCGCGGTCCATGAGCCGGCCGATCAGCGGGCTCACCGCGCCGGAAACAAGAAATCCGAACGAGAATGCGCCCGCCGTCACCCCGCGCTCCCATCCGAACTCATCGACGATCGGGGGAAAGAACAGCGAAAACGCCGTCCGCGCGTTCACGCCGATGGCCATGGTCACGAACGTGACGGCAACGATGATCCAGCCATAGAAAAACGGAAGCCGCATCAGGTGCCTTCGCTCGTAAGTTCAAAGGTGGAAGTCACGGCGCCAGCCGGCAAACTCCGGCGTATTGGTAACCGAGCTTCCGACGGCCATCAAAGACATTTTGCCCGGCTGAGATGCTAGTTGGCACCGGCGGCGCGGGAACGTCTAGTCGCCTGGGCGATCCTGCTCGGAATGACGGGAAGCGCCCGCCTTCGTCAGCACCGCGTTGAAATAGGCGTCGCGCTCGCGGTGGAAGAGCTGCTGGTGCGCACGAAAAGCGGCCACCCTGCCCTGGATTTCCTCCCGAAGCGCTATGCGGTTTACCGGCGGGCGGGGCGGTTGCACGATCTGGATGGGCC
>C688J35102_120989274_pt1 | contig 10657 bp, 12 predicted proteins | sample HopSoiMetagenom2_FD_35102 | JGI IMG/M metagenome (IMG submission 35102) | reverse complement strand
TCTTTTGCGGATTGAGGCGGGACAGGGTAGAGAGCTGCCATACGGTCGGGACCGGCTTGTGCTGATTTTGCTGGCGACCATGGCAGTCCAGCAGCAAAGTCGCGTCGTCAAATTGGGGAGCGCAACGGACATACTGCGTCTCTTTGGCCGCAGTATGTCCGGAACGCATTACCGGAAACTCATGGAGAGTTTTGACCGAATCTTTTCGGCAACCATCTACTGGGGCACGCAGGGGCAGCTCGACAATCGTCGATTCATCGAGCAGCACAAAGTATCAATGCTCGACCATGTACGTCTATGGTATTCGGACGTCGCCTATACGCATGGTGCAGCGTTTGACAAAACGTAGTCACGCTCAGCCATTCGTTTTTCGACGAATTGATGGCACATCCGATCCCCGTCGACCTCGAAGTTGTACGTGGCCTGCTGGATTCACCAGGTGAGCTGGATTTACATCTGGATTGTCCTCCGGGCTTGGGCCATGCAGGACCGGGTCACGGCGGAGATATCTCTGTTTGGTCCGAATAGCCTGCGCGATCAGTTAGGAACGCAGGTAAAGGCGGACCGCAAGTTCCGGCAGATGGTGCGCAACTGGCTCAAAAGAACGAAGGCGTTCTGGCCTGACTGCCCGGCGGACATGTCACCTGACGGCAACTCCCTGATAATGAGGCACGGGCAAGCGATACATGCACGCCAGCTTCGTGTGGAAAACGTCAGTTTTCCACGCACTTGAGAGTACGGTACGAGTTCGGATTCCGCAACGACATACAGACGAAACACCGCATTTGAAGGTACGGCTTCCTTATACCTGTATAGTTCCTGTAGCAAGCACCCTATAATCAGTCGACAATCCTATGTAAATCTCTGGCCACGCGCACCGTACCGAAATACCGGAATTGTAAGCAGAGCAGTTCTACCAACAAAGAACACAGGCGTACCGTGAAGTGCGGTGCAGATCCATCCTTACGTCCCACACAGATCAAATGACAGGACTGACAAGGTGTGCGGGCGAACATTACCGAGCCGCCCCGAGCTGTTTTTGTACCGGTTTGATCGCACTTCGGTCCATGTTCTCGCGGCGACAAGCTTTCTCGTCAAATAGATGCGGGACAGACGAAGCGTACCTTAAAGTGCGGTCTCCGGACTTCCTTACATTTTCTGGTGAACTTCGGGTCGCATAAGTTGCAGCATTTCAATGACATGCGCGATAAATACCAGCTCAAATAGGTCTCTCAACGCGGTAGAATCAGCAAGTCGAGATGATTTACGGCAGACTTTCTATTCTTATATTGTCGGTGCTCCTCGACGTCACCGCGTCGGGCCAATCAACGCCGCAGGAATTGCTGGCGACCGCCAAACAGCTTTCTGATTCGTACAACTGGTCCGATGCAGAGCCGTCCTTCGCAGCGTCTGAGCAGGCGTTCCTGATGGCTGGCGATCTTCGCGATGCCCTCTACGCCCGGTTCGGCGGTGTTCGAAGCAGGATGGAGCAGCTCAATCTCCCGCAGGCCTCTGCCGAACTCGCCTCCGAACTCAGCAATCCCCTTGTTGTGAGTGATCCGGAGCTGAAGATGTTTGCGCTCCGGGTTAAGGGCGATATCGATAACGAATTAAACAGCCCTGTGATGGCCAAAGATGATTGGCAGCAAGTGCTTCAGCTTGCCGGAAACTTAGGCGACACGCGGTGGCAATACCGATCTAAAGGAGAATTGTCCATTTCGGCTTTCATGCAGGGAGAAGTTGCCGAAGCACGAAAGCTTGTCACTGAGGCACTCCTCGCAGCAGACGCGAACAAGGACGTCGCCGCGACACTGCGGTTCCTGACGCATATCGGAACAGGATTGGTGCTTCTCAAGTCGTACAACGATGGTCTTCCTTATCTCGATCGTGCGCTGACCATTGCAGCGGAGCATCCGGAAACCGGGTACCCGTTTTTGACAAAACAAGGAAAAGTTCAGGGCCTGAGTGGGTTACAGCGATACGACGAGGCTGAACAGCTGGGCACGGAGATACTCAATGTTGCGCGTTCAAAACAACGCCACGTAAAAGAGGCACAGGTGCTGATCACGCTTGCCAAGATAGCGCGTCATCGGCACCGTGATGTACAAGCAACAAATTTGCTCGAGCAATCGATACAACTATCGTCGGCCGGTGGTTTTCAGAGACTCCTTGCAGAGGCGCAGTTTGAACTGGCCGACATTGCTTTGCTCCGCGGGGATGGAGAAACGGCGGAGAGACTGGCAGAACGGGCTGCCATCGATACCCGGGTTGCTGGTGAGCTGTATGTTGTCCCGGAACGGCTTCGGTTCGTCGCGCAGCTCAAGGTGAGCCGTGGAAAGTTTACGGAAGCGGATGAGCTGTACACTGAAGCCGCCGACATCGTGGACATTATGCTCGTTAACTGTCCCACTGCGAACCTTAAAGCCACGCTGATCAGGGCGATGAGCCGGATTTACGCGGAGCACTTCTCATTACTTGCCGAACAGGGTGGTTCCGCTGCGAGTGCGTATCGCGTGTTGGAGCGGGCGCGAGGACGATCGACCAATGACCTCCTGCAGACAGGATTCTCTGCTGAGCAAGCGTCAACGAAAGAAATAGACAGGCAGCTCTCGACGTTGCATGTGCGGCTTTCCGGCGCGACAACAAAACGAGAAGTGAGCGCGATTCGAGATGAAATCTTTCTCATGCAACAGAGAAGGTGGCTCACCGTTCGTGCACAAACACCGGAACCACCGCCACTGGCGACCCTTGACGAAGTTCGCAGGCACCTCGCCAGAGATGAGCTCCTGCTCGAGTTCGTTTGGTCAGATCCCAAATCATACTTTGTGATGATTTCGCGTCAGAGTGCACGCATTATTTCCGTCGCGGGCCAGAGGGATCTTAAGCCACTCGTTGACGGTTTTTTGAACGCGGTCCAACGTAAGCAGGCCGCCGAGGCGGAGGGCCGAAAACTGTACGAGGCTCTGTTTGCTCACGTGCCTGATTTCGACAGTAAATTACGCCTGATCATTGTGCCTGATGGCCCCTTGCATCTGATACCCTTTGACGCCCTCGTGAATTCCAAAGGACAGAGGCTTGTTCAGTCGCACGTGGTGACTGTGTCCTCATCCGGCAGCACGGAGGTCTATCTTCGAAAGGCCGCACGTAGTGTGACTGCCGGACCTCCAACAATGCTCGGCGTCGGTGGGGTGCCGTATGACCGCTCCAACACGAAGATGGCGCTGACGCGGGGCTACAGCGAGGACGAACTTGGTAATATCCCATCGTCCCGGGATGAGGTGGTCGCAGCTGCAGGTGCCCTGGGCAAAGGCCAGCAGTGGTTGTTGCTGGGATCTGCGGCAACGGAACATGCGTTCAAATCCCGGCTGGCCTCAAAACCGCAAGTCGTGCATCTGGCCGTACATGGCATTGCCGACCGGGAATACCCGGACCGAGCTGGCCTGCTCTTGTTAAGTGATGCTGCCAATGGCGAGGACGGCGTCCTGTACCCCCATGAAATCGTGCAGCTTGGGTTGAGTGCCGAACTCGTTGTTTTGTCGGCGTGTGACACCGCCGTTGGAAAGCTTCAGGGACAGGAGGGCATTGCGAATTTGTCACGAGCGTTCTTACTGGCCGGTGCTAACACTGTGGTGTCAACATTATGGTCAATCGACGATGTTTTCTCTTTGTACCTGATGAAGCGTTTTTACGAGCGTCTTTCATCCGGAAGTCCACGTGCAGATGCACTGGTCGAGGCAAAGCGGGACATGATCCGCAAGTTCGGGCGGACTGCAGTCCCGTACTACTGGGCTGGTTTTGTGATCGAAGGTATCGGTTACCGTCCTCTGGTCTCACGGTCGGGTCGTAATGATGCTCAAAGTCGAACAGCGGCAGCACGTATTGAATAGAATCAGGGAACTTGTTCTGAGCAGGCATATCAATGCCAGCAACCCTGATCAGAACTATGAACCATGGCTGCAGGAACTTGAGGCAATAAGGCCACAGCTTCTGGACGACATCACCGAGGACGTCTTCGAGGAACGCGTTCAGGCACTCCTGCGTGGTCTGAACAGCAGCCATACATCGTTCTTTCGAGCGACGGGATCGGAAGTACCGGCACAGTATGCGATCAACGCGACTCTGCAGCACGTCGACTGGCCAGACGGCGTTGACCGTTGGATGTTCTGTGACGTGGTACAGGACGGCCCGGCATATCAGGCGGGGATCCGTCCGGGTCAGCTTCTGCTGAGACAAGCTGGAAAGGATATCCGACCCCCATCGAACCCGATGTTTCGCATTGGTGAACCCTATGTACTGTCTGTTATGACGCCCCCGGACGAAAAACCGCTGGAACTGGTTGTACACGTGCCTAATCGCGCGGCAAAAGATCGGCCCCCGATGGTAGAGCCAAGAAGTCTTATTCACACCATCCTGGAATCACGTATCGGCTATATCAGAGTACATACGTTTCCTGGTGCAAATGGATCTGCATTCGCTCAGTCGCTTGATCGTGCGATCGAAGACCTGCTGGAATCCGGTATTGAGCGTCTGATTTTAGACCTGCGGGGCAATATGGGAGGGGGTATCGGATCCCTGCGCCTCATGAGTTATCTTTGTCCCGGCACGATGCCAGTCGGCTATAGTCTCACGAGGCGAAAGCACGCAGCCGGCGTTGACAGGAACGATCTGGTCAAGATAAATAAACTGCCGGCTGGAAAAACAGCCACCGCATGGATGTTCATAAAGTTCCGATTGATTTACCGTGATCGATCAGTAGCGATGCTGACGGAATCGCTCGGTCCCAAACCATTTCATGGTCGTGTGGTCATGCTGATCAATGAGCACACAAAGAGCGCGGCAGAAATGGTGGCGAGTTTTGCAAGTGAGAACGCCCTCGCTACCCTGGTCGGAACCAGAACAGCTGGCGAAGTTCTCGGTGGTGCGACGTTTGATGTCGGCTCCGGGTACAAGCTGCGAATTCCCGTAGCCGGTTGGTACAGCTGGGGAGGCAGTTGCATTGAAGGCATTGGAGTCACCCCGACGATTGTGGTACCGCAGTCTGCCGCAAGGCTTGCCGCGGGCGAGGACGTCCAACTGTCGGCAGCAGTGCATACGGCATTATCGCTGTAAAGTGGGGCGACTGTTCGGCCGCGGCGCGGCTAGAGCAACTCTCCCAAATCGCCAGGATTCATGATTTCGGCGGAATGCGAGGACATAGGTCCCAGCTTCCAGTCCGGAGAAATCTGCTGTCAAAGGCAATACTGTCAAACCGTTTTCGATGGTCGCCTTACCCTGATACATCCTCAGCGGTTGCTCGATCTGCTCCGGGTTCCGGAGCAGCCGTACCTCATACTGTCCTTCATCACTGCCCAGCGGCAGGTATATTGATAACGCTACTCGGGCGTTCGTGGGCAGGCTTTGTAATTCCGGCTGAACTCGTTCATCCGTCATCCCGCGGCTTCTGGACAGCCCTTCAAGATTGAGCACGGCTACGGTGGTCGGTCGTGAGTCGGGCGCCGGCGAGGGAGGACGTTTAGGGGACGCCTCGTTGCCGCCTGATGCGTCCGGCCGTCCGGTCGCAGCCGGAGCGGCCGTCCTCAACTGGTGATCCGGCAACAGGGATTCTCGCCGCTTAATGAGGAGTAACGCCCAGCTCAGCACCGCGACCGCGAGGAGTGCGGCTAATCCTCCGACAACCCGTAAACGCGCAGCACGCTTTGTAATTTGCCGCTGAAACTGTTTAAACTCCGCGTAACAAGGTGAGCACTTTGCAAGGTGTTCGCGAGCAGGATGCTCTAAAGGAAGCGTGTTCTTTGCAATCGCCCGAATGATGCCGCTGCCAGGACAGCCTATACGGTTTGGATTGGGATACGCATGCAAAAAGACCTGCTCAACCGGGTCGAGCTCCTCGTCATTTGCCATCGGGTCGAAGCCATTATGACTTACTCAGCGGAGCGTATTCGATTGTCGGATAAGGCCTTTTGGGTCGCTTTGCGGACTCTGTGAATAGTGGTCCAGACGTTTTCAGCAGACATTCCCAGGGCCGACCCGATCTCACGTGCGCTCACGCCCTGTGACCAAAGCCGGCAAATCTGTTGATCGCGTTCTGGCATAGATTCGAGGGTTTCGCGTGCCAACACCAGGTTGTGAATCTGCTCTGGCCCCGCATCGCGGGCCGGACCAGCCCATCGCTCAAGAGTTTCGAAATCGACTGCCATCACGCTCGGTGTGGCTCGGACCTGAGAAGCGACGAGATTTCTCACGGATTTCAGGATGAAAGACTTTATATCGTCGACGGGTCCGTGTTTCTCTTCGTACCGCGCAGTATTTCTTGCAAGGGCCTCTATCTTGTCGCTCAGAACAGCTGGGTCGCAAGACGGCCCGAATTGCCGTATGATCTTTCTCTCCAGACTGGCGATTGCATTGGCAATGTGATCACCAACTGGATGACCATGCTCGTCGATGAGATGAAATCTAAAGGTACTCGCCATGACTGCCCCGGCGTGGAATTTACTTAGTATATCGTTCCGATTCGAAAACAAAAAAATACCGATGTTGTAAGGATTGTCGCTGTTTTTGCGTGTCTGGTTTATAGAGAGATTTCAGACGTGCAGATTCAATTCGAGGATTCGCGGGCATCTCACGACTGTTTTCGTCGTCACTGCTGGTTCAACTAAGAAGTAACTGAACGCGTGAGCGACACAGGATGTCCGAAGCCGACAACGGTGTTCGATTCGGAATCGCACGCCTATTTTTGTTCACTATGTCCAAACAGATAAAAACAATCAGACGGTCGGAAAGCGGTTCAGAACTGCTGGTGCACGCTAGTTTCCGGGGGAATTACGGTTTAATCACGGCAGCAATGCTGCTTTTGAACACTGCTGCATATGGCCAGTCCGACCCCTGGACGGCGTCGGCGAACAATCTCAAGACGGCTTTTACCGGACCGATTGCGACAGCGCTGATCGCAGTGGCTGTTGTGGTAACGGGGATGGTATTTGCCTTCTCCGAAGGTCAGGGCAAGCGGCAGCTGGCAGGACTGACGTTTGGTGGGGCAATGGCGCTGGGCGCGGTTCGGTTCATGGCGTGGCTGTTCACCTGAAATATGCGGCCGACTTACCGAACATTAAACAAGCACCTCACTTTGTGCGGGTGTGACCGACAGCTTTTTCTGTGTGGCCTGTTTATCGGGCTTGGCCTGTTTCTGACGTTCAGCAGTTTCGTGGTCGGTGGAGTTACCTTTGCCTGTTTTGCCGCACTCGGCTGGTTCCGGGCGAAAGATCCCGTTCTGCTCCGCCTGCTGTTCAATGCCCGCCGGTTCAAAAGCTGGTATGACCCTGCTGTCCGCCGGCCGTTTCCGCTCGTGATTTATGCCGACCACCATCGCTTCTAAGATCGGGCGGGACTCTCGAACGGCTGGAGCCATGCACGAACTGCTGGCTCCCTGTGCACTGGTCGGAGAGGCGGTTCTCACGAAGCGCGGAGACGTGTTCACGGTACTGCGTATCTCGCCCGTCGATCCGGAATGTCTCGAGCCAGATGCTGTGGCCGCTATCTGCCATCGTTTCGATGCGGTGCTGCGCCGGTGCTGGCGTCGGCCGGCTGCGGTTTCAGCGGTGCGAACCGGGAGAAAAAAGCGCGGGACGAGTCCAAACGGATCTTTGATGCGATGCACAAGGATGCGGATGCCGAGATCCGCAAATATACAGACAGCCAAATGCAGGGCGGACAGGCAGCGCGGAAGGAGAAGAAGCCTTGAGACGAAAGAACATTCTCCTGGCCGGTGCTTTTGCCGCAGCCGGTGTGACAGCGTCAGCGCTCCCGATTGGCGGCGGAATGCCTGTGTTCGACGGCACAGCGTGTAGCGAGATGCTGGTTCAGACCGCGAAGTTTGTGACGCAGATCAACCAGATGGTGGAGACGTACAACCGGATCACGGAGCAGTACAACCACATGGTGTATCAGGCGAAATACATTGCGAACCTGTACCGTTACCATGCTCCGTCTACGATCTGGCGAGGCCTTTCAGGCACTGATACGTACGGCAAATCGAAGAAGTGGATCGATGCCGTGAACAGCGGTCTCGACACGGTGCGGGGCTGGGAAGATGCAACGGTCCGGACGGTTGCCTACCCTGGCGGACTGGCGGGTATTCCTGCCTCGCAACGGGGGCGCAAGCAGACCGACTTTGCGACGATCGAGCTGCAGGATGGCACGGCCGTGAGCGCGATGGACACCATCGGCCGGATCCGGCTGAATGGTCCGCGGGTGGAATCTGCCCTCGACCTGCTTGAGTCCGACAGCCTGTCCTCCGATCCGGACATGCATACCGAGGCGGCACAGCTGAATAAGTCCAATGCCATCGCGCTGATTCAGACCAAGGCTCTGACGGATCAGAACAAACTGCTGGTGGCGAACGCGGAAATCTCTCTGCTCCGGATGAAGCAGGAGCGGGATGCAGCGGCATATGCGCTGGCAAATGATGTGGCATTCCGAACCGACGGCAGGGCTGCGCTGACTGCTCAGCACACGGGAGCATCAGAGGCAATGCTCGCGTATCGTCTGCCCTGAGGTAGCGCAGCGCCATGCCACCGAACGCATTCAGCGATCTGTTCGCCTACCTGACGCAGCTGATGACTACCAATGCGCCGATGTTCGAGGCGATCGGCAATCGCCTCTATTCCTCGTTCACGGTCATTATCGTGGTCTGGTTCGGCATCGAATGGGCGCTCCGGGGCGGGATGCCGATGGACCGTTTCGCCCGGATGATCCTGACGATCTCGTTCGGGCTGGCGATGACGCGCTACTACTCAGCGCCGATTCCCGGGCTCGGAGTGAGCTTTTACCACCTGATCGTTGATCAGGGTACACAGCTTGCGAACCAGCTGAACAGCTCCATGGTTTCAAATATCCTGACACGGCTCGGTGATCTTTATTGGAGTATTGAAACGCCGGGTCTGAGTGCGGTCATCAATGTCATCGAAATACTCCGCTGGGCGGCCACGATTCTGGCGATCATGGCCGCTGTCGCGGCGGTGTTTTTCGTCACATCGTTCGGCTACATCGCCTCAGCCATCTGCGTTCTGCTGGGGCCCGTCTTCATTCCTTTCTTCATTGTTCCGAAGATGGAGTGGATGTTCTGGGGCTGGCTGCGGGCGCTGCTGCAGTACGCCTTCTATCCGGTGGTCGCCAACGCGTACATCTACGTCTTTGGCAGCTTGCTGATCAACTTCGTCGATCAGGCGGGGAACGATTTTTCGGGTGCGAAGATCGCCGTTCTGTTCTTTCCTCTGCTGTTTCTCCTGGTCGGCTTCACGTGGGGTCTGCTGAAGGTCCCCTCCCTCGTCAACAGCCTGTTTACGGGCAAGTCGGGCGAATCGGCTCTGCCCTTCTGAAACATTCCGCAAGGTCATGTCTGCACACACGATGCATACGGCTCTGAGCCGTTCGGTTCCCGTGCCTGAAGAGCGCGCCGGAACCCCTTATCTTGAGGTCGCGGCAGCTTATGCCGTGCACAACCGGTATCTGCGGGCGGCGCTCGGGTGCGCGTGCCTCGTCATCGTTTCGCTCGCCGGAGCCGGCTGGAAACTCAGCCGGGAATACGCAAACGTGAAGCCGCTGGTTGTCCGGGTCAATGAGGCAGGAGAGGCCGTGGTCGCACCGTACGCCTCGCTCGAATACCAGCCGCGCGAGCCCGAGGTCCGGCATTTTCTAATGCGGTTCGTGCAGGACCATTACAGCCGGGTTCGGGCCACAGCGCACGCCGCGTTCCAGCGCAAGCTGTTCTTTCTCAGCAGCGCTCTGGCCCGTGCCTCGATGGAGGAAGAGAGCCGCTCGAAGTCGCTCGAGACGTTTCTCGCCGGCAGTGACGACGAGGTCGAGGTGTACGTGACGAACGTCTCGATCGAGGATCTCCGGCAGGCGCCTTACAAGGCCTCCGTGGATTTCGAGAAAGTGTTCCGGGCGGCTGGGGACGGGCGCGAACTAAAGCGGCAGAAGTACACAGCGCACTTCGTCTTTACGCTGCTCGATCGCGTGCCCAACAACTTCATAGAGGTGAATCCGCTCGGTCTGGTGATCACCTATTTCCGGGAAGATCAGGGCTTCTGACGATGTGGCAGAACGCATTGTTTGCCACCGTGACGACGCTGACAGGGCTGCTGATTCTGCTGTTCTCGCGTCTCGATTTCCTGATTCCGTATAAGCACGTGCTGCTGGCCCGGTACAGCGTGCCGTTCGCCGTGTATGCAGCGCTGCTCGGAGTGAATCTGTTCGCGTTTTTCTTTCTGCTGACGCGCCAGCTGTTCCTCAAAGACACGGGCCGGAAACTGGCGCACATGGAGAAGCAGTTGCGTGCCGGAACCGTGGCTGAGGAGTTGAGCGAGCGGCTCCGGAGCGAGGAATAGATGCGATCCCCGGATGTCCGCGAGCCAGTGGAACAGGGTCGTGATCAGGCACCTGAGCTGCGTGCGGAGCGGTCGCGTGAGACAGCGTGGCGGTTCGATGAGAACGAGCTCCGCGCGATGAGGATCGTGGGTGCGTTCCGTGCCGTGGATGGCCGGGACATCGATCCGGGCAGCGTAAACAGGCTGCTTGCGCGAGGGCTGATGGAGCGGAAAACGGTGTTCCTGAGGCGGGGAGGCGAGCGGCGGGAAGTGCTGGTGCTAACGGCAACGGG
>C688J35102_120989275_pt1 | contig 10660 bp, 13 predicted proteins | sample HopSoiMetagenom2_FD_35102 | JGI IMG/M metagenome (IMG submission 35102) | reverse complement strand
TAGAAAAACTAAGCAGCGATGCAGACCAAATAAAAATGATGCGAGAGCAAATAACACAACTCCAGAAGCAGTATTCTATGCAGTATAAGTTGTCATTGAAATATGCTACAGAAATTAGTTACTGGTCTGATAAGCTGGCAAAAGAAGGAGGGAAAAGAGGCCATGGTGCTGAAGGCCAAAATAAGTTAAAGGAGGAGAAAGAGGAGAGAATGCGCAGCTATAGCGAATTCCTTAAGTTAGATGAAAAAGAAAAGACCAACATATAAGGTTCAGGTTGGCAGCACCATCCCATTGTTGAACGATTAAAGCAATTCTTTAGACAGTCACAAAAGTAAGTGCAATTTCCTAGGCAGCATAGACAGCAGCCAGTCTCTTGCGATGGAGGCTGTGTTGTTCCTTGATCTGTTTTTGATCCTTTGTGCTTTTTAGTTGCGGTTAATGCTCCTCCTGCTATCTGTGATTGGTGACTGCTTCCTTTATGATGATGATGCTCTGGCTACGGCTTGACCAGTCTTTTGAAAAGCATTGATACAATCGTCTATCGCTTCGTTTAGCCCTTGATTAAATTCACTTGTACTGCTTACTGAAATTTCCTGCGTGACTGCTGCTGCCATGTCCTGCTATGACCCGTATTAGTTTTTGACTTGCCTTGTACTTTTTTATTGACAGTGGTTTTAGAAGAGTTAGTTTTCTTCATTATCTCGCTGGCTGCGCCTCTGATGAATTCATCGACAGGCTGACAATGGGTTAAGTCATATATCTCTCTGGCAGAGTGAAATAATCTAGGCCTGGGTTTGAGCCTAGGTCTGACTGACTCATTTGCTGCCGCTGTAGTAATTGGCGGCAAATAAAACCTTAGTACGTCATCTGCTGTCTTGAAGCCATACTCTAGCCTGAGGTCATCTATCAGACGCTTGGTTGCCGGAGATATCCTGACATGGGTTAAAGCAACGGCCTCGCGGTCTTGCTTCCTAGGCCTGACCATATAGTTATCGTTAACATTAATGACCGACTGCCCACTCATGAAGTTGCTGATGGCCATCTGTCCGTCGCGGTAACGTTCACGACGTAGGTTATTTTTCATTGACTAGCTTACGCCGGGTTGAAGAACCTAATCTGTCTATTTGTCTATTTATTCATACCTTGCAGTTTTAGAGGATTTACCATGAGGTAAACCATAGAACTTTTTTCTATGCTCATGACGGTGCTGTTAACTTAAGGAATCCTATAAGATTGCTATACTCAAAATTGATATCCAGTTCTTTATCCTTGGAGGATACTTACCCCTGCCATTTGGCCTGGTAAGTCTAGATTACCAGTGGCTGTGTATTTCTGTCTCATTTTGGCTTGTCTTTCCATCCCTGCTCTTTTGACTTCTACTACTGAGATAGGAATACCCAAAACGTAAGACACCCATCTACTGGTATATCCCTGCTGGAGTAATTTGCTTGCGTCATCTACCGCAGCCATGTGTATTCTGTAATTACTTGGTACAGTGGTAGGATGTACCACTGCTTCGTTTCGGCTTTCTTGCAATTTACTGTTCTCCCGTAGTTCTATGTTCTCCCGCAACTTTCTTTGGAGCTCGATTAGGTCGTACATATGCTATTACTATAATGAATAAACGGACTCATCAGCTTTAAGCGTTCATTAATTCGTTCATCTATATTATATTTGGTCTAACCAGATCTTTATAGATCTAAAAAAGGCCTTAGCTTCTGGAGTACTTAGATCTGGTGGGTCTACTATCCTATTTTCCCCTCTGCAACGTTCTATGTACTCTTTGTGCTCCTGGATGACTTCCTCATCTTCTATCCTTCCTTCCTTATGATAGTATCTGCACTCAGGAACGCACCAGCCTCCTTCTATCTTAACAGGGTCACGACCACAACCATATTCCTTAATGATATCTACTCCTCCCTCTTTCTGGTGATAGTAACTTAGTTCATGGAAATGCCATTCTCGCTTTTCTGCCTGATACCTGCCTTCTGGTGTTGAGTCTCTTAACCGTTCTTTCAAGTAGAAACTTAACTCATCCTCTGTTATTGTTTTGTCGATGCCGATGCCGTACTGTGATTGTGCCACTTCCTTCATCCAATTAACAGCGGGCCTTCCTAATCGAACATACCAGTAATATAGGAAGCGAGGAGGTCTTAGACCTCTGTCAAAATAATAATCATCATCCTTGAGTACTACCGTCGTGCTATCGTCATTATCGTTGTTACGGTTATGATGACGATGGACTTCGTTATTATCATTATTAACAATGAAGTCCAGTCTCCTGGCTATGCCTTTAGCGTGCTTATCGATTTTCAATCTGGGCTACCCTCTCCTGTAATCGTTTCAGGTACATAACGCTAGGTCCTTCGTCAACTAAGTTAAATATTGACTCGTTACACTCCTTGGCGAGCTTAAGCGCTGCTAGTCGTTGAAACCAGTTAATCGACTCATTGTCTGACTGGTAGATACGCCATGCCTCCTTTAGGACTTCTTGAATGCCTCCGATTGAGGTTTGATACATAAAAGGTAGGGTCTCTCTAGCCAGATCGTTAAGATAGTTCTGTGACTGTGCGGTTAGGAATTTAATATCTCGGCTTACAGTGGAACTATTGATATTAAGATCCCTTGCTATCTCGTTGGTCTTCATGCCTTTTGTTAATAACGTCCAGAGTTTTTCACGCCTTGCTCTTATCGTCGCTTGATTGTTTGGAATTCCAGCCATGTTAATGAAAGCAGTTAATGCAGATATTCACTCGTAGACTGATAAGCTTATTGCAGTTATTTCATACAACAGTTGGTATCTTCCATGTAAAACTTGTCACCGCTGGCTTTGCAGTTGCTACAATGCCACTTTCCAGACGCTGGACTCCAATAGCGATTATGATGGCGTGACGATGGTTCTTCTTCTACAGAAGAATCGACGGTGAAAGAAATTTCCCCCCTAGAGAGAGGCTTATTATTATAACCATAACTAGATGGGTATAAAGAAGAATACCCCCCTGACGACTGAGCGGCTATCGTTGTTATTTGTCTATTTATAGTATAATCATACATTCTATTAGAAATAGAATACCCCTTCTCTAGGGGGTATTTTTCTTTCATCGCCTCTTCCTTGTCTTCTTCCTCTGTTGTAGCGTCAGGTTTGAATCCCTCCCTTAGTTTCTTGAATTGATCTCCTACAAACCACTTAAAATCACTCTTTAATGTCATAACTAGGCTAAGTCTCCTGATCCCATCCATACATACATAGTCTTTTTTCTCGACATGTGCAAGCCTTAACGCTTTAAACTCGGCCATTGCTTTCCGTGCGGTTGGTTCTGACATATCTAACGATTGACAGATCTCATTTACGGTTAGAACCCCCTTATTTCCAAGTAGTAGGTCAAATACTGTAACTCTCTCTAATGGAGCAGTAGATAATACCACTTTAATAACAATCGAAAGATCGTCTATAGTTACGTAATTCCTACCAGTTAACAAAGCGTGACCCCTTGCCAGATTGGTTAACTGCCTCATTGCTCTATCTGGCTCTTCGATAGTTGGAAGACCATAACCGTAACCAATCCCTTGAGTGTCTTCTGTATGCCATGTAGGGACTACGCCACGTAAATGCGATAGTAACTTACCAAGCTTTACGATATGTAAGAGTGCGTTCTTTTGGTCTTGGAGTGCCTTCTTGCAGTTGTCGTCATTGCTAGTATTAGCCTTATTCTTAGAAATCCAAGGCAGTTTCTTTATACTGCTGTTAAATATATCGTCATGGACCATAGCAGGACATGCCGCAAACCAATCCTGGTAGTCTGTTAATATCTGTTGTATCTGGCTTAATTTTGAATTGAAATTGTTTTCCTCCAATTCCTCGTAATAATCATTGTCTGATTTCGGTGCTGACTTTGGAACCCTGAGGAAATAAAGTTTAGGCCCTAACGTTGTAAGTAGCCTGTGCACTTTAAACGGAATATCTACAGCAGCACCTATCCATGTAAATATCATATCCTCATGATATCCCCGATGTCCATGTGCATCGCTGTCGTTACCGTAACCATGACCGTCTAGAATGCTAGTTAATATTCCAATGAACTGGATTAAATCATCGTCTTTTGCCGCAAATGTTGGAGCTAACTCAGGGGTAAGAAGGCACTTATTCTTAATCTTTGGTAGTAGATCGTTTTGTTGTAATTGTTCCTCTGTCAGACCGCTAATATGTGAGACAAACGCTCTTGGGCTAAAATGGTGTGTATAATAGACATCTCTTGATTTATTGACCATATCAATTCCTACAGTCTTTAATGAACTTGGTGGTCCTAATACAACACCTGCAAATGGTAGAGTGCAATCCCCAATATGTAAAATATTCTTTATGGATAGATCAAACTCTAATGAATGCCAAAGTCCTGGTAGGTTCTCTTTGACAGTATCATATAGTTTATTATACCTTTCAGTTAGTTTGGTCTTCCATTCCTCGAAGGAAGAAATGGTTTTTGCTATGGCACCTATACGTTTGGCGTATTCCTTATCCTGTTGTTCCTGTTGTTCTTCCTTTGATTTTGCCTCTTCCTTTGACTTTGAAGACTTGGCTTTACCGTTTCCGTTTACCCTTGATTTTGCCCTAGGTCATTTAATAATCTCGCCATCAATATCGTCGATACTATTATCATCAGTCTCGTAAGGCTCTACCATTTTATTGGATCAGCCTTACCCTTAAAAGTCGCTTGACCGACAGTAGGAAATACTGCTCGTCGATACTCCTGAAAATCTTTCCTACTGCCTCCCTTAAAATATGCTCCAGCTCTTTTTTGCGGTTCCATCTACTGTCTAACTCGGTCTTGATGTCCTCGCTAAGGTCTGAGATCTTTATTTCAAATAGTGGGTTAGGCTTTTCGGTAGTAACCAGATACATTATAGCATATGCTTGTTTGTGGTAAAGATCATCCTTTTCCTTCATTAAATAGAGATATAGTTCCTCGATGATTCCGCTAAGAGTATAGTATTGAGTCTGTTCTAGCGTCAATTTGTTGGTGGCACTCCTAGCGAATAGCCGTCATACGTTCGACTTGGTACGGCGGATTGCGTAACAGTCGATTTAGCGGTTTTCTTCCTAAGCCGGCAACTTACGTTATGTGACAAAGGGTCCGCATTTATTCTGCCGGTCTCGCTGCCAGGACAGGTGCAATAATTTATCTTCGTGTAGACTCCGGCTAGATAAATTCTGACCCTAACATCGCCGCCTATACCTTTATTTGAAGGGCCAGAACTAGTACTTCGAACAATCATTGTAATCTATAACCTGGCTGGTTGTGGTTGCCGTGGTTGTCCTGTCTGTCCTGTCAGTCTGGTCTGGGCCTATCCGCCCGGCCTTCTTTGCTGATTTGCCTGTATGGTTTCTCTCCTCTAGTAACGATGTTATCACGTCGTCGAAACTATCCCCCATCTCACCTATCTGGCGCAGGTGCCGATAGTTGTCTTCTGAAACAGCAATCATTTTTAACATTTTCAAACTTTTCAATACTTATATATGACATGGTAGGTATTAAACGTGAATCTGCATGACATTGGGAGGAAAATACTCACAGGCCAAAAAAACTTACCGTCCGTCTGACTCATTAGTTAACCTGGTTGACGAATTCTTACGACATAGAGACAAGGAGAAGGAGTTGGAAGAAAGAATAGATGCGGGGGGAATGACACAAGGGCAAATAGACAGAGAGAAACAAGCCTTGAAGGATAGGAAGGACAACCTGGACAAAAGCAAGGTCGATGTTCTTAACAGGCATATCTTTCCGGCCATGGCTAACCTTACAATATTAGTCGAAAAGATGAGGGAAAACACATACATTCGCGACATATTCGATGACGATCTTAGATACCTGTTTCTGGCTAAGGCGTCTACTCCTGAAGCGAATAATAAAGACGATAAATCGATCTTCGCGAGGTTTATCGAAGCAAGCTCTAAAATGAATATGATGACTATAATGTCCACCGAGCTTGGAACAGACAGAACAACACCGATACCAGACTACAGGTTGATTCTGTGCCGCATAATGCAACAGTCAGTGTATGAAACGATGAGGGATATAGCACCAAGTAAATTCGATGATCCAGACTTTGCCGAAGTAGCGATGATGGTAGATATGAAACGTGCACTTGCATGGACAAAAGAGGTTTCTCATAAGGCGTGGATAAGCGAGGTTTCTCATGGAGCAAGTACAAAGTTACGCTCTCAGATGAAGAGAAGGCCTGCATTATTCTAGTGTTATTCATTCAAAGCCTTTCCTTCCTCTGTAGTTGGTTTGATGAGAAACTATCATCGCTTGTTCACCACCTCAGTCTCCAGGAATTGGAGGGTTGTACTCATTTGGTTTACCATCTTCTTTAGTTCAAAGATCAGTTTTACAGTAGGGGAGAGGCTATCATTAAGCAGTCCTAAGGAACCCTGAGTAATTACTGGCTGTGGTTGCTGGATGCTATCGTTATTGTTACTGTTACTGTTACTGTTATTGGTATCTCCTGCTACATTATCCCTTGCAAACCTAGTAACTGACGGACCCCATTTTGTGATCTTTATTTTATAGTTGTAGGTAGGAGTTTCAACACGCTGATTATCAAACACAGGTTGACTGAATAACGCATAGGTGTCATGCTCGTAGCGCTGCAACTGACTGAGGTTAGCAAATGCTATGCCAGGCTTCAGACCGGCTTTCCATTGAAATGCTGTTGTTGCTGTTGCCAATTCAATCCTCCTCCTTTGCCGCTGCCGCTCCATTCCCACTTACAACCATAGGCGCGATAGGCAAGTTATGATTTTTTAGGTCTGTCTCTACTCCTATCAGCAGCTGCAAAGTTGCCTGTCTACATTTTTCTATACTCTCACAATGCACCGACGTGCTAATTTTATAGCCCTTTCCTGTGCTTTCCAAATGAACTCCATAAGGAGGCTGTTGTTGTTGAATAGCCGTCTGTGTCTCTTCTGTCGTTGTTGTTAGTTGTTTATTTTCCTTCATCTTACCCAATAGGTATAGTGTATAAGGTATCCTATAAACTTACCCATTGAGTAACGTGCTATGATATATACTCACTAGGTAGATTTAAGTAGGTGCCACCGTATAGGATAAATACGAACGGACAGGCAAATTTAACTAAAAGTTTGGGCAGGATTAAGGTTGACGCCTATCAATGTGAAAGATGTGGTCATATCTGGGTGCCACGTGAGTATATGGATAAAGATCCTGTGATATGCCCAAAATGTAAGAGTCCTTACTGGAATAAGGCGAAGGTAAAGAAATGACTGATGTATCACCAGAACAGCAGCTGAAGCAGGATCTTACAGACAAGTTAGGTAGCAGGTAGACAGGTAAATGTCATTCAGGCATACCAGAGTCGTGAAGAGAGGAGAGCGATAGGTAGTGAGTTCTGGCATACCAGAACAACGACAACGACGATCAACCAATCCAGGCGCCGAGGCTTATCTAAATAGTCTATCTCCAAAGTGGCGAGAATAGTCAACGAGTCCGTCAGACTTATAGAAGAGTTTGGCCGTGTCAAGCCTACCGTTCGTACTATTTTATATCAGTTAGACAACCAGGGTCTACTTAACAAGAGCAAGAAATACGATGCCGATTCTTTAAGCGAACATCTGGTAGGGGCCCGTAAGGTCGGACTTATTGACTGGGATGCCTTAAGTGATGACGCTACGGTAACACTTGGTACTCTCTATGGATACTGGAGTGCAAATGACTGGCTAGACGATGCAGTATATAGTCTGAGGAATACGGTTGAAGAGTACGGCTACCCACGATGGCACAAGCAGCAGCATTATGTCGAAGTAGGGATAGAAAAAAACGCGTTAGCCGGTACGTTTGAATCGATATTAGAAGGCAAGGAGGTAGTTATTTCCGTTAACAGGGGATTTAGTAGTTGGACGTTCTTCTACCATAATGCAGAGCGGCTGAGAGAAGCCATAGACGACCGATGCGATGGCATTGCAAAGAACTGTCATGTTCTCTATTTTGGAGATATGGATCTATCTGGCGATGATATAATGATCCATTTAGCCGAGATGAAGGAATACTTCGGGTTAGAAGGTATTGACTTTCGAAAGGTAGCAGTTGATAGCCCAAGTATAAAAGAACATTTTACGAAGATGGGTTTGCGTTTTACAGGTAAGGATAGGCTGATACCAACGTTACCAGCCAAACGGCCAAACAGCAACAAACCTAACGTAATAGCCGCCTGGAAGAAAAGAAGAGCCAGGTATATGGCAGAACGGGACACTGATTTAACCATCCAATTAGATGGTTTTCTTGCTGCAGATCACAATGCCTTTGAGCGGCTGGTGGTGGACTCTGTTGATAAATTCTTTTCCAAAAAGATCTATGACCAAGCACAGAAAGAGTTAGAGGAAGAGCGCAGTACTATCCCGCGGTTGCTAAGACGAAAGGTTGCAGAACTCAGTGACGAGTTATAAACCCAGTCCACTGGAAATGTAGCGATAAAGAGCCGCTTAATAGACGGTCAAAACCCAGCCAAATTACGATAATTTTCAAATCTTTTGAGCTCAGAAACTGTTACCGCAGCAATAGCAACATTTCCGGTAAAGTAGTATAGTTCATTTCTTGAAGACATACCAGCGATAACACATAGCGATAATACTAATACAAACCCACCAGCGGATAATCAACCATCAACTACACCAGACTCAACCGTAAACACAGAGCCACCGGGTTTAGACATACCAGCGATAACACATAGCGATAATACTAATACAAGCCCATCAGCGGACAATAGTCCAACTCAGACTCCGAACAGTGATTCGGCGCAAACTACGGATAATACTAATACAAGCCCATCAGCAACTAATCCAATAATCCCAGCAGTAAATACAGGTTCACATACACGCACGACAACATTACCTTCAGGGGAAGAGATAACAGTGCCATTGTCACCCGTTCCCGTGCTACCGACATCGACATCGAACACAGATCATAAAGACCTTCCAGATTGTAATGGCACATTCCAGGACTGTAGGACCCATAACGGGGATATCTGTAATGCAGGTTCGACAAGTCATGAATGCGAATGTGATGGCGCGCACGATAGTGACTGCAAGCATTCGGGAGACAACCACCCTGGTAAACCAAATACGAAAATCATAATCGTGAATAAACAATCACCAAAGAAAGTCGTAATCGTACATGACCCACACCATGGCACATCGTCAAACCACAACACCGTCGTAGTTGTGCATAAAACCAAAGTAATACACAAGAAAGACTCAGCTAGTACGCCAACCGTATTCGTGTCGAAAGTCGGTCTAGTTCAACCACTGAACTGTAAACTAAACGATAATAATGGAAAGATTTCGTGTGAGTTTGTCATAATAAAGGTGATTAATTAATCACATCTTTACTTCACGGGCTTAGCGCCCCTCCGTACGTCCCTTGCAAATACAGTTCTATCGTAGATCAACAACAAGTCTCCTTCTTTATGCGCCGTCTCAGAACAATACAAGTCTCGCGTATATATATCGTCTTGGGCACATACGAGTCCAGCATGATTGCGCCGCCTTGGCCGAATACAATAAAGTAAGTCTTATGCGGCGTAACCATAAAAAATGTCCTAAGGACTTTCATTCACATGAAGACGATGAATCAGGTCAACGTATATTTGATAAAGTGAAAGAGATTCAGGCTTTATTAGAAATCCTAGCTTTCTGGAATGTCAGAGCAAACAATCAGTATGTCGTGATCATCCTATATTAGCTCCAGATATCTTAAAAGATGTAATTGCAAGAGCGAATATATTGTACGATCAGAATACGAAATTATCTTGGGTATCATGGGTGTAATAAAATCGAAACATTCACTCAATTTTAACGGGCAGTCAGCAATGGTATAAATAGTAAATTTATGCTACATCATTTCATGTCTAGTCAGTTAATGGGCCCTTAAATAGGTCAGATTTGATTCACACACCGACGGTTTCAAACTCGCGTAACCCCCAAAAATATGGATAACACACACAAATGTATTGCATCCACCGAACCAGAATCAAACCAACATAGTTGGGTAGCAATCCATCTCCGTTTAAGTAAGAAGATCCAACGTCAACTTCAGATCTGCTATTTCTTTTTCTATGATCTGTCTATCGTTCTCCTCTGAAGTGTACTTTAACAGCCTTTCACATGCGATTAATTCAGACTCTATAATATCTTTCTTGTCTAGACAAAGGCTATGGTAAGAGTCGATAAGTGCGTATGTAATTTTACGTCTATTTATTTGAGCACATCCACATGTTTTTGCAACCATTGTAAGAGGAGACTCTGACTCTATGATATTCATTTAGTTGTGTTTCTCACCTCCCTATTATCCTTATTTTCCCTAATTCCATCCTATGAATCAAAAAGAATTCTACTAATATCATGGCTTACGATCACATCAAATCTTTGAATTTCGCCATCGGCGATTGGGTGTTCTTTCTATTTTACTATCATCACAAGAAGGACATCTGATGGGTGCATTCAACCCGATACAAGAGGCACACCAGTGACATGAGTCGCATATTAAGAAATAGATTGCTTGTTTGCAGGAATTCTCATACGTGCTATCATTTTTGTTATAGTTGTATCTATTTCTGTCTTGGTCAATTTCTATGCGAGTTCCAA
>C688J35102_120989276_pt1 | contig 10661 bp, 9 predicted proteins | sample HopSoiMetagenom2_FD_35102 | JGI IMG/M metagenome (IMG submission 35102) | reverse complement strand
TCGCCGCGGAAGCTCGCCAGGTCGGCGGCCAGCCGCTCCTTCACCGCAGGAAGCCAGGTCTCGCGGGGATCGCGGCCGATGTCCACGCCGCAGTTCTCCAGCAGGTCGGTCTCCACCATGTCGATGACGAGCGCATCGATGAAGCGCTCCGCCTCCGGCCAGTCGGCCGCCTCGCCCGCGTCGAGCGCCATCAGCTCGACGGCCATGCCGTCGGACTCCGCCGCCGAGAGCCATGTCGCCACGGCCGGGGGCAGCCCGTCGTCGCCTCGGGCGAGCGCGTGCTCGAGCTCGTGGTCGGGGAGCTGCTCGTATTCCGAGTAGTCGCGCTCGGCGATCAGCTCCAGGTAGGGATCGCCGCGCTCATCGCTCACGAGCCGTTCCTCCAGCACCTGCCAGGCGATCGGCTGCCCCTGCTCCATCGTGGTGAAGGCATGCCCGACCCGTGGGCGGTCACGGCGGAAGCGCCGGAAGGCGCCGTACTCCTCGCGGCCGTCGGGATGCCGGAGCACGAGCCGGTAGCGGCCAGGCTTCAGGATCACCCGCGGTGGGCCGCCGTCGCCCGGCTCCACGCGGTCGACGAGCCAGTCGCGCCCCTCGAAGCGCACCGAGCTGCCGGGATTCAGCTCCGTCTCGGCCGTGAACGGGTGGACATGCGAGTGACCATCCTCGCTCACGACCACGACCTCGTAGTCAATGGCCATCAGCGGCCACTCTACCCCGGCTCAGCGCTCGGTGAACAACGGCCCCTGACCATCGAGCGGTACCGGCGCACCCACTCGGCATTGACCGCGTCGGCCTGCTTTGGCCACCGTGCCTGGACCCGGATGTCCTGCGGCGGCTGCGCACCCAACCATCCGAGCAGCCTCAGCGTGATCTCCCGGGGAGCCTGGACCAGATCCTCGTAGGCCACCTCGAATGGCTCGACCCCGTGCCTGGCAAACCATGCCCGCCACATCGCGTTGTGCCGGCGGTTCTCCTGGGAGATGGAATCGATGGCCTCGAAGTCGAACCGTGTCGGCTTCGGCTCCGCCGTCTCGCCGGCGTACCAGATGCCGTCCTGGATAGCGCGCACGTGCGAGACCGCCTGCGCCACCACGTCCTCGCGGCGGATGAAGACGTAGCGAAGGCCTGGGAACGCCAGCTCGAGCAGCTCGTCCTCGCCCATCTCGTCGGAGGCGCTGGACAGCGTTCGCAGGCGTGCCAGCACGTCCTCGAAGTAGCCCCACATGACCGTGGTTCCGAAGATGCCGTTCTCCGTGGTCGCCCGTCTTCGCATCTCCGCCACGAACTCGTCGAAGCGGCTCACGCCCCACTCCGTTTCGAGGGTGGACTGGTTCCAGAAGAGCTCCTGCGGATCTCCCGCCAGCCCGGTGCTTGCAAGCAGCCCCGACAGGAGGCCGGTGCCGGCTCGCGGCGTGCCGCAGATCAGGTAGGAGCGGCTGGACTGCACTCGTCGATTGTGCCGCAGCGCCGCGGCGGCAGGAAGCTCCGGCGGACCGGGCGGAACAAGGGGGTCAGACCCCTATGTTCCGCACCCGGCGCGGATCGCCCTGCCTGGTCGACGGGTCGAACGGCCTGTTCGCGGTATGACGGCCGCGAGAGGTGCCGCGTCAGTTCGACGATGCGAGGTAGACGAAGAAGGCCACTAAACCGACGATCATGACGGCGTAGATGATGAGCAGCGGCCGAGTACGAACCGCTCGAGGCTCGAGGAGTGTTCCGGACAGAGGCTCCTCACCGCGAGAACCCAGTCCCAGGTGCTTGTGCTTGGGATCGTTCGATTCAAGGCGCTCCCGAAGACGCACTTCCTCAGGACCTGGCGGCGGTGGGCCCGACGCATCCACAGTCGACAGCGTACCGCCCGCTGCTCGCATCGGGGATGCGAAAATGAACGGTGGTGGCGGCGGTGCGTGCAGCCGCCGCCACCCCAAGGCCGGCTCGCCGGCCGGCCCTACTTGCCGCCGCCCGCCGCACGCTCCACAGCGCCCTTGATGGCCGATGTGATCACCGAGCCGATGCCGTGGTCCTTGCCGCCGAGGTACGAGCCGACCGCGATCAGGAGCACGCCGATCGCCATGGCCAAGCCCGCGTACTCGACCGTGCCCTGGCCGCTGTCTTCGCCAAGGCGCGCGCGCAGCCGATTTGCGTTGACGTGCAGGCCGGCCATGGCGCCGGCAGCCAGTCGATCCATCATCCCAGAAGCCTCCGTCGGTCGTTGTTGACGGCTTCAGCGTGGCCGAGGCCGCGCGCACGGAACAAGACACGTGGAGCAACGATGGTGTGCCGCAGCGATCACGGGAGGCCGGCCGACCCGGCCCGGATTTTTGCATTCGTGGCTTGCGTGGCTATGCTCGTCTGGTCGCTTGCGAAAGGAGGCGGTCAAGGGGAAAACCAGCGGGGTGTGGTTCGACGCCCCATGCCGTCGCGCGACGATTCCGCGACCCGGCATGGGCTCGAGATACCGGCAGGGATGTCGTGACAAACGGCACTCATAACCGGTAGAGTTCCCACGCCGTCGACGCTCTCAGGTCGCGGCTTCGTCACAAAGGGGGAGATCGTGAGACTTCGTTTGACCGCAATCGCGGCGCTTGCCGTGACGGCGCTGTTCGTCCTCACCGCGTCCGCCTCGGCGGCACGGGTCCCGACGTCGACGACCATCGGCGGGTTCACGCCCTCCGCCGGTGCGGAGACGATCGCGCACTGGTCGAGCTCCTTCACGTTCGACGGGACGACCTATCCATACACGATGGTCGGCACGAACCCGCACGCGGCCCCGCGACAGACAACCGTGGCGACGCGGATCCTGCCGCTGCGGTTCGTCTTCAGCGACGGCTCGGTGCTCGACGGCACGGATGACGTGCCCGCGACGGTCGCGTCGCCCATCTTCCAGAACGCCACGTTCACGAGCGGGCGCACGCAGTACGGCGACGCGATCCAGCGCGCCGAGTTCTGGTCATCGGTCAAGGGCACCGACTACCACGCCTGGCTGGGGCAGCCGCTCATCCGGCCCACGACCACGATCCACGTGCCTGCCGAGGACGGCGACGTCGTCACCACCGCGGACGGCACGAAGTTCGGGCGGATCAAGATCGGCTGGTTCTACTACCACGTGATCGTCTCGCTGCTGCACTCGCAGCTGATCCGGCCCACCGTGCTGCCGATCTACCTGTCCAAGAACGTGGTGCTGTACTTCGGTCAGAACCGCGACAACTGCTGCGTGTTCGGCTTCCACGGCGCCGAGCGCAACGGCCTGAACACGTACGCCTGGGCGTCGTACATGGACCCGGGCTTCTTCCCCGACAGGTACGGCATCCGTGACGTCAACGGGCTCAGCCACGAGATCTCCGAGTGGTACAACGACCCGTTCGTCAACAACATCGTGCCGGAGTGGTTCACCCCGACGGCACCGCAGTACGGCTGCACCAACATCCTGGAGAGCGGGGACCCGCTGGTCGGGTTCTTCTTCCGCAAGAACGGCTACAGCCTGCAGGACGAGGCGTTCTACTCGTGGTTCGCCCGGGAGCGGCCGTCTCAGGGCATCCACGGTCAGTACACCTACCTCGACAACTTCGACAGCCCGGCGCACGGCTGCAGCTGAGCGGCAGCCTGTGACCTGACCTGACCTGACCTGGACGGGCGGGGGTGGATGGCGCCACCCCCGCCCATGCGGGACTGCGCGCGCCCCACGTGTCCGTGTCACAAGTGATACGTTCGCTCCTCACTGCATCCGACGGTAAGGGGGCCATGGTGGCGGTCATGATGATCCTGGAATGGGAGGGCGTCTCTCCTGAGGACTATGCGAAGGTCAACGACGCCATGGGCATCCGGGGGGATGAGGACGCCCCGGACGGCCTGGTGAGTCACACGGCCGCGGTGGCCGACGACGGGCGGCTCGTGATCGTCGACATCTGGGAGAGCGAGGACGCGCTGAACAGCTTCGTCGGCGACCGCCTCACGGGCGCGATCGAGGCGACCGGCCTTCCCCAGGGATCACCCAGGGTGATGCCCCTCCACAACCATCTGACCGGCTCAGGTGACGCGGGCGTGATGATGATGATCGAGGCAGGCGGCGTGGGAACGGACACATACGACGGCATGGTCTCCGACATGCCGGCCCACGCGGAGGGCACCCATCCGGCACATTCCCACTCCGTTGCCAGCGACGGCGACGGACTTGTTATCGTCGACGTTTGGGGCTCGCCCGAGGAGTTCCAGCGCTTTGCCGAGGAAGAGGTCGCGCCCGCGGCAGACAAGCACGGGATGGCTATGGATCGGCTCCAGACCCGGTTCCTTCGGGTCCTGAACCGGATCCGCGGCAAGGCGCCGGCGAAGACGTAGCGGCCGCTCCTTCCGCCGTGCGGGGCCGGCCCGGGACGTCCGAGCAGGCCCCGCACGGCGGGCCAGACGGCAACCTCCGAGACACCCGGTAGGATGCGCTGCGGACGGCCGGTTGGGGGGCCCTGTGTCGACCTCGTTGCAGATCTGGTGCGCTTTGTGGGCGGGCTTGCTGATTGCGGCCGGAGCGTCCGTCGTTGCGCCCGCCACCGCCGGCGCCGTGACCACACGGTTCGACGCCAACGGCACCATCTACGTGAACGGCATGAAGTCATTCCCGATCGGCCTGTCCGAGCCCCCGCCCAGAGCCGGGCGGACGCCGGAGGGCGGCGACGCGCTGACGGAGGTCACATCGTCCGGCGTCAGGCTCTTCCGCGTGCTGCCGCTGCACTACGACTGGGGAGTCGGCGCCGGCAGCACCGCCGGTGACATCGCCTACGTCCGCGCCTGGAACGCCGCGGCAACCGCGCGCGGCGCCATGACCTGGGTGAGCCTGCGCAACCTCTCGCGCGCACAGGCCGGCACGCCCCAGTCACAGACCTTGAACACCGTGGTGACCGCACTGCGGGGAGACCCGGGCCTGGGCATGTGGAAGAGCACCGATGAGCCCAATCTCCACGATGTCCCGGCGTCGAGCCTGCGGTTCGCGTTCACCACCACGCGCAAGCTCGACCCGGCTCACCTGTGGGTGACGGTCGAGGCTCCGATCCGTCCGCTGTCGGCCATCAGGCCGTACAGCTACGTGACCAACGTTCACGGCGTCGACGTCTACCCGGTCAGGTGGGGGCTCGCCAACCCCCCGCTTCACTCGGTCGGCGAATGGACGGCCGGCATGAGAACGATGTCACCGGGACGGCCGATCTTCACGACGCTCCAGATCTGCGCCAGCACGAGCGACGACCCGAGCGGCAGCGGGCGGTTCGTGCTCCCCACACGCATCCAGGAGCGGTTCATGATGTACGACGCGATCATGAACGGCGCCCGCGGCCTGATCTTCTACGGCGGCCGAAACCCGACCTGCTACTCCGCCCGGGACGCCTCGCTCGGCTGGAACTGGACATTCTGGTACAGCGTCCTGAAGCGGCTGCTGGGCGAGATCAGGCCGGGCGGGCCGGTGCACCCGGCGCTGCTCGTGCCGACCACCGGCCTGGGCATGGGGACGTCGGATCCGTACACGCGCATCATGAGCCGCGTCTCGGGCGACACGATCTACGTCATCGCCGCACGGCGCGGCCTGGGCACACGCCGCGTCACCATGCGCGGGCTGCCACTCGGCGTCCACGGCGGCCGGCGTCTGGACGGCAAGCCTTTCGGCGTCAGCAACGGGCAGTTCAGCGACACGTTCGCACGCTACAACGTCCACGTGTACCGCTTCCCGCGCCCGTAGCCAGCCGGCGCCAGGCTGCAGGCCCACCGATACACTCCCGCGGGTCATGCCCAGCGCAGCGCAGGTGTTCGTCGAGTGCCTCGAGAACGAGGGTGTCCGCCATGTGTTCGGCATCCCGGGCGAGGAGACGCTCGACCTGAACGAGGCGCTCGACCTGTCGAGCTCCGTGTCGTTCATCCCCGTCCGCCACGAGCAGGGTGCGGCCTTCATGGCGGACGCCTACGGCCGGCTGACCGGGCACGCGGGAGTCTGCCTGGGAACGCTCGGGCCGGGAGCGACGAACCTGGTCACCGGTCTTGCCGACGCCTTCCTCGACCGCGCGCCGGTCGTCGCACTGACCGGCCAGACCGACCTCTCGGAGATGCACAAGGAGAGCCACCAGTACATCGACGTGGTGCGGATGATGAAGCCGGTGACGAAGTGGAACGCGCGCATCCACGACCCGGACATCATCCCCGAGGCCGTCCGCAAGGCCTTCGCCGTTGCCGAGCGAGAGAAGCCCGGGGCGACCCATCTCGAGCTGCCGGCAGACGTGATGGAGTCTCCCCTCCAGGCAACGCCCGTGCCGCGCCGCCCGCCTCCGATGGTCGAGCCGGTCGCCGGTGAGCTCCACCGAGCGGCGGAGCTGCTGCAGAGCGCCGAGAGCCCCGTCATCCTGGCCGGCAACGGCGTCGTCCGCCAGAACGCTTCGGCGGCGCTGCGCCGGTTCGTACAGCAGACAGGGCTGAACGTGATCACCACGTTCATGGGCAAGGGCGTCGTCGACAGCGACGACGAGCACGCACTGTTCACGGCGGGACTGCGGGCGCAGGACTATCCGAGCGGGTTCATGGGCAAGGCCGACCTCGTTCTCTGCGTGGGCTACGACCTGGTGGAGTGGTCGCCGGTCAACTGGAACCCGAAGCGCGACCGCCGCGTCATCTGCATCGACACGACCGCTGCGGAGGTCGACGCGCACTACGTGCCGGACGTCGAGCTGACCGGCGACATCTCGCACATCCTCACGCACCTCGGCAATCTGGTGTCGGACAAGCCGCCTGCACGCGTGACGCCGCCGCCCTACAACCAGATGATCCGCGACGCTCTCGAGTCGCACTCCGGCGACAGCTTCCCGATCAAGCCCCAGCACGCGCTTCGCGACCTGCGCGAGTTGATGCGACCGCAGGACGTGCTGATCTCCGACGTCGGCGCCCACAAGCTGTGGATCTCCCGGCTGTGGCCGGCGCACCTCCCGAACACCGTGTTGATCTCCAACGGCGCGGCTGCCATGGGCTTCGCGGTGCCCGCTGCGATCGCCGCCCGGATGGTGCTGCCGCGCGACCGGCGGGTGGTGACGATCTCCGGCGACGGAGGCTTCCTGATGAACGTGCAGGAGCTCGAGACGGCTCGGCGCCTCGGCCTGGCGACGATCAACATCGTCTGGAGCGACAGCGCCTACGGGGTCATCGAGGTGCACCAGGCACGGAAGTTCGGCCGGCTGGCCGGGACCAAGTTCACCAACCCCGATCTGGTGAAGCTCGCGGAGTCGTTCGGCATCCCCGGGATGCGAGTCGGCTCGGCAGCGGAGCTGAAACCGACGCTGCAGCGCGCGCTCGACCTCGACGAGCCCTGCATCGTCGAGATTCCCATCGACTACCGTGAGAACGCGAAGTTCTCCATGAATCTGGCCGACCTGACCAAGGTCGGGGAGGGGGTTACGTAGCCATGGCTACCACCGAGACGGTGCAGAAGATCCTGGTCGGCGGAGAGTGGTACGAGACGGGTGAGACGATCGACGTCACGTCTCCCTACGACGGAAGCGTGGTCGGCCGCGTTGCCTACGGCGGCGCGGACGACGCTCGGCGCGCGATCGATGCAGCGGAGCGCGCGATGCGCGAGCCCGTGGCGGCACACAGGCGGGCGGCCGTCCTCGACCGCGTGGCGGAGCTGCTTCGGGAGCGCCGCGACGAGTTTGCGCGGACGATCGCCGAGGAGGCCGGAAAGCCGATCACGACCGCCGGGGTCGAGGTCGACAGGGCCGTGCAGACGATCATCTTCTCCGCCGTCGAGGCCCGCCGGCTCTCGGGCGAGATGGTGGGCATGGACGCGCACCCGGCCGGAGAGGGCAAGGAGGGCCTGATCCTGCGGCTGCCAGTCGGCGTGGTGGGCGCGATCTCGCCGTTCAACTTCCCGCTGAACCTCGTCTGCCACAAGGTGGGGCCCGCCTTCGCGGCCGGCTGCGCGGTGGTGCTGAAGCCCGCCGGCGCGACGCCGCTCTCCGCCCTGCTGCTGGCCAAGGCGTTTGTGGATGCCGGGCAGCCCGCCGGCTGGTTAAACGTCATCGTCGGCAAGTCGCGGGAGATTGGCGACGTCCTCACCGAGGATCCGCGCATCAAGTTGATCACCTTCACCGGCTCGTCGGAGGTCGGCTGGGGCATCCGCCAGCGGGCGAACAAGAAGAAGGTGTCGCTGGAGCTGGGCAACTCGACGCCGCTCATCGTCCTGGCCGATGCCGACCTGGAGCGAGCGGCGGGCTCGATCGCGCTGAACGGCTACTCGTTCGCGGGACAGAGCTGCATCTCCATCCAGCGGGTCTACGTCGAGGACTCGGTGCATGACGCGCTGATGGAGAGGCTCGTCCCCAAGGTGCAGGCGCTCAAGGTCGGCGATCCGCTCGACGCCGACACCCAGGTCGGCCCGGTGATCGACGAGGAGAGCCGCGACCGCATCAAGGAGTGGATCGACGATGCCGTGGCAGGCGGCGCCAAGCTGGTCGCAGGCGGTGAGATCAACGAGGACGGCGTGCTGCAGCCCACGCTGCTCGACGAGGTCAGCCTGGACATGCAGGTCTCGTGCAAGGAGGTGTTCGGCCCGGTGGTGACCGTCGCCCGCGTCTCCGACCTCGACCAGGCCATCGCCCTCGCGAACGGCACCGTGTACGGCCTCCAGGCCGGCATCTACACGACCCATCTGCCGAGCGCGATGCGAGCCGCGCATGAGCTCGAGTTCGGCGGCGTGACGCTGAACGAGGCGCCGACGTTCCGCGCCGACCAGATGCCCTACGGCGGGGTCAAGGAGTCCGGGAACACCCGCGAGGGCCCGCGGTTCGCGGTGCACGAGATGACCGAGCCGCGGATGGTCGTCATCCACATGTAGGCGCGGGCCGAGCGCCCGCGCCAACCATCTAGCCGTCAAGCGCGCCGAGCACCGCTTCGACGCTGGCCCGCAGGGCGTCCAGGTCGTAGCCGCCCTCGAGGACGTACACCCGGCCCGCGTCGAGCTCACCGACGGCTTCCGCCATCCGGGCGAACGCGCCCTCCGTCAGGCGTAGGGAACAGAGCGGGTCGTCCGCATGCGCGTCGAAGCCGGCGGAGACGATGATCAGATCAGGCCGGTGCTGGACGACGGCGGGAAGCGCCCGGGACGAAAAGACCTCGAGGTACTCCTCGTCGCCGGTGCCCGCCGGAAGCGGGAGGTTGAGCGTCGCTCCCTCCCCCGGCCCGACGCCGCGGTCGCCGGCCGCTCCCGTGCCCGGGTAGTGCGGCCACTGGTGCAGCGACACGTAGAGCACGCTTGGGTCCGCGGCGAAGATCTCCTCCGTCCCGTTGCCGTGGTGGGCGTCCCAGTCCAGCACGGCAACACGCTCGGCTCCCAGCGCCCGGGCGTGCGCGGCGGCGACGGCGGCGTGGTTGATGATGCAGAAGCCCATCGGCCGCGCCCGCTCGGCGTGATGGCCCGGCGGCCGGCCGGCGCACAGGGCGTCGCGAATCTCCCCCCGGAGCACGGCCTCGGTCGCTGCAATCGCCGCACCGGACGCGTGCGCCGCCGCGTCGAAGCTGACCTCGTTCACCGCCGTGTCGGGATCGATACAACCGCCGCCCATGGCCGACAGCCGCCGCAGCCCGGCCAGCAGGCGCGGGTCGTGCACGCGCTGCAAAGCCTCTTCCGGCGCGGCCGTGGCCGTCGTCACCGGCAGCCCACTGGCCGCCACGGCGGCCTCGACGGCGGCGTAGCGCTCGGGCCGCTCAGGGTGCCCCGGGCCCGGGTCGTGAAGCCCGAACAGCGGGTGCATGTAACAGATCGGCCGCGAAGTTTGTGACGAGCTGGTGCGCATGGTTTTGCTCGGCCCTGCTCAGATTTCGCCGGAGAATCGCAGGGGATTAACCGGGCCTTAACACTTCGGGGTGCGAAATCACGCCACGAGCGGGCATAATAATCGCTGGCCCTCGTCGACCTTGTGACAGTCAGGAGTCGCCCGTATGTACCGCTTCAGCCGCGCCATCTTCGTCGACATCAAGGATCTGGTCGATCCCCATCCGGAGACGATTCCCGTCGCCGAGGCGAAGCGACGCGTGCTGCAGTGCAGCGAGGCGACCATCGAGCGGCTGGCCCGGGACCCGCACTACTTCGCGAAGCCCGCCCAGAGCCTGTTCCAGGAGATCCGCCATCTGTTCTCGATCAGCAACCAGGCGCGGGTCTACAGCATCATCGAGCGGCACATCAACAATGCCGTCACCTTCATCCTCGAGGAGATCGAGCGAAACGGCGAGGGCACGGCGGTCTGCAAGGCAACGACCCGCAAGGGCAAGCCCTGCCAGCGCACGCCGCTGCCGAACCGCGACTACTGCCCCTCGCACCAGCATCTCGAGGAGCGAAGCGGCACCATCGCCGCGTAGCGGCTAATGCCGTGAGACTTCCCGGCCGTTCGCGGTCAGGATGACGACGTAGTCGCCGATGATGAACCCCTGGCCGCTGCCGGTGAGGTCGGTGCAGCGGATCCCCCGCCACGACGCCCCGCAGCGAAACGCGTCCAGGACACGGCGTGATGTGCCCTCCGGCAAGGGCGTCCCCACGAGGTACTGCCCGCCGGGCACCTTCCCCGTGTAGGTCGCGCCCGAGCCCGCCACGAGCGACACCGTCTTCGCGCTGGGGTTGCCGATGCACGTCAGCTCGGCGGGCG
>C688J35102_120989277_pt1 | contig 10662 bp, 20 predicted proteins | sample HopSoiMetagenom2_FD_35102 | JGI IMG/M metagenome (IMG submission 35102) | reverse complement strand
GTATGGTGATCGCCCGTGCCCTTTCCTTTCTTACTCCATTGACGCTCTGTGTCCAGATACGCTTTCATTTGCCTTGTTGCATCATAGCAGACATAAGGGCACCCTGGAATGCCATTGGATCAATGTTAGGGTGGAGACTGAGCGCTTCCATAACATCATTTAGGCATCCAACCGCGCCCTCTACAGTTAGATTATCTGAAACACAAATCATGTAAGTAGCCTGGGATGGCTCTGGATTATCGTACAAAACTCTACCAGCTTGGCCCGGAGCTTGAACGATAATTCCTCCATCGTCAGTATGGTATCGACTATCCATTATTTACCCTCCTTAATAACATCGGCCAAATAGACAATGGCTAGGGCCACTGCCTTCATACCCGTTTCGCTATTACCCTTTGCAAGGTCAATAGCCTCTTGTCGAATCATCTTGCCTTTGACAAGTGACATTATGGTTTACCCTCCGTGACTGTGACTGTGAAGAAAAGCCCCCGACAGCGGTCGCCGGACTCGCTGCCAGGGGCTTGGGAGGGTAAAGCGGCAAGGAGCGCCCTACCATCCCTAGTGTAGCACCTACTTGCTCTCGCCCAGCTTCGCCTTATCGGCGATTGCGAAGTGGAAGGGAGGCGCGTAGACCTCGCCGCCATGCTCGTCTGAAGTTTTGTTCTCGCCCCAGATTCGCCCGGCTAGCTCCGTACCTTTGGGAAAATGATCTAGAAGTGCTTTCTTGAAGCGGGTAAGAGCGCTAGACGCCTTATCGCGAGAATCAAAAGTAGCACTGATAGTGGCGTACTCTCCCGCCTCTATCACCTTGACCATTTCTTTCAAAAGCTCGGGTGGAATCTGTGAGCCTCGCCGACCTTTAACAAGCGGCGGCGGCTTGACGGAAGTAGCTTTTACGGCTTTTACATCGACAGCCATTTTACCCTCCATGGGTAGTAGTGATTAAGTTGGGAGTATATCAAACAAACAGACGTTTGCCGCTGAGGATAGCTGCTGCCGTTCCTTGCACTTCCCTCTTGCGTTTGATAGCGGGCCTTTTGTACAGAAGTGTTCCCGGGGATTTTGGCCTTAGTTACGTTACCACTACCACTACATGCGTAACAAGTATGGTGAGTGAATACTCCAGTTTTACCCTCTCCGTGACACTTAATGCATTCCATGAGAACTTCCTTTCTGATTGACTGTTTGACAATCATAGCATAGCTTTGCAGTCATTGTCAAGGCCCAGTTCTGGAACTGGTCTGATTCTTGCACAGTCATTCCACATCGTGTAGGCTTCTCTAAATGTCGCCGCTCGCTGGATTTCGCCGGATTCCAGGCAAGGCCGAACGATATCGGCCTCCCCCAGATTGGGATGGTCCTACCGGTCCCAATGGTACCATATCTCGTCGTCAGTATGAGAATTATAGGGTGGGATTGGTAGGTTGGAATTCCTGGTCCGAGTTTCAGCGGGACTCTCGCACTGACGATTACTTGCGCTGGCGCGGAGAGTTCGCAGAGAAGCGTAAGGGTGAACTCACCTACAGGGGTCCACGCTCTGATTTTGCAGAGGCTTGGTTGGATGCTAAACGTTCCAACTGGAGTAAGAACCCTGATGGTCCCTTTGCAGATCTTCTGGTGTTGACCGGGCATCGTGAGGCTGAATGGGAGTGGGACGTTGGCGACACTAATCCGCAATGATTATCACTAAGTGGATGATTTGTATGATAAGAGTACATGCCACTATTATACATGCAAATTTAATTAGCAATATGGCTTGCTTCAAATTATGTTCAATTTGTTTCTGCCAGCTATCCATTTTTACCCTCTCCTATGACTGATTTCATTGGTATTGACGGGGAGGCGTTCACCTACTATAAGGGTACCCCTAAACAATCTCACTGTTACGTTCTTTTGGCTGCCGCAGACAGTGACGGACATAAGAAGTGGACGTTTGACCCCAAAGGGCTATCGACCGTTCGATGTTTCGAGTTTCTACTCGGGTTACCAAAGGGGTATACCAAGGTAGGGTTCGGGTGGAACTATGACGTAAATATGATGTTAGGTGACCTAGATAACGAATCATTAGTAAAGCTCTGGAAGCTCGGTTCGGTTGTCTATAAGGGCTATCGCATTGACTGGATACCATCGAAGATGTTCCGGGTGAAGTCCAACAGCCGCAGCGTGACTATCTATGACGTCTTTGGCTTCTACCAAAGCAGCTTCGTCAAAGCGCTCGAAGCATGGGGATTCGGTCCCCAAGAGTCTATTGAGGCTATGAAGATGCAACGTGACTCTTTCGACTCGCAGATGAAACAGACTGTGATTGATTACTGTCTGGAAGAGTGTCAACAGCTAGCGCGTCTATGTGCCGACCTGGCTTCAGCGTTATCCGCAGTTCAATTGACTGTATCGAGTTGGATTGGCGCAGGTGCAATAGCAGCCTCACTACTCGCCAAGGAAGGTGTAGAAGACCATCATGAGTTAGACGAATGTTTCCCAGATGGTACTCACACTCCGATTCGTTCTGCGTATTTCGGCGGCCGTGTAGAGTTATTCCAACAGGGGATATACCACCAATTGTGGGACTACGATATATCTTCGGCTTATCCGAGTGAGGCAATTAAACTTCCCTCCCTTACTAATGGTAAGTGGCAACGGCGTGGTAGCTACAACCCGGCGCATCCGTATGCCATTTGGCTTTGTCGCTGGAGTATAGCAGAGTCGGAGCCTGTTATGCCATTCCCATTTAGGAAATCGGGACAGATCTATTACCCAAGGGAAGGCGAAGGGTGGTATCACGCAGTAGAGGTTACTGCCGCTATGACGCTAGTTGAGGGTATCGAGATAGTCGAAGGTTGGGAGTTCAATCCCGCTAGTGACGATAAGCCTTTCGAGTTCATTCCTCGCGTCTATAATGAGCGTGTGAAACTCAAGGCAGAAAAACATGCTGGTGAGAAGGTGCTTAAGCTAGGGCTAAATTCCCTGTATGGAAAGCTTGCTCAAGGTGTGGGTTACAAAGGCGATGCACCTAAATTCCAATCCTTCTTTTGGGCTGGGATGATTACCGCTGGTTGTAGGGCTCGCGTCCTTGAACTCGCTTCCTTAGACAAGCATAGTCTAGTTATGGTGGCAACCGATGGTGTGTTTTTTAGCAAACCTGTAAATGACGCTCCAGTGAGGGATGGTTTAGGAGGTTTGGAGCTAACCATTCTTGATGACGTATTTATTGCTCAACCTGGAATCTACCAGTATAACACTAAACACGCTCGCCCCTCTGGTATGTGGAAAGGTGAACCGAAGGCTGGTAGGTCGCGCGGATTCTTTACCCGTGAGATTAACTTTGCAGCACTGCGAGAGGGGTATAGACAACACGGTCCTAACTACATTGGACACTTTCACTCAGAGCGCTTTACTGGACTAGGCACTTTGATGATCACCGGTAAAAAGAATGTGTGGCGCACTTGGGTTGAGAGTGAGCGAAAGCTATCGCTCTATCCAAGTCGCAAGTTCCTAGAGCCTCACTCTTTTTATGGTGGTACTGTTAGACATTATCCGGCTGATAGAGTAAGCGACGAGCTAAGCGAGCCTTACATACCTAAAAAGTCCCAAGGGGATATGTCTAATATGGAACTTGAAGGTTACTTAATGAAAATCACTGGGGAAGAGCAACCCCTAAAGGAATACTAGGAGGGTAACAGTGGAAATGTCAAAGGAGAAACGCAAGCGGTTGCGAGAATTGCAAAAGCAGGATTCACTTACGCGGGTAGAGCACAAAGAGCTAGACGAGTTGGAAGCGGAAGAGGACGCCGAATTAGAGGAAGAGGATGATCCTAAACCTAATCCTAAACCTGATCTTGATCCTAAGCCTGATCCTCCTCAGCCAAAAGATGATCCAAAACCGCCAGAGCCAAAAAATGATCCAGACGAAGTGGAGGTCATTTCGGTAGAGGAGGTTAAAGAGGACGATCCTGAGGATAAACCTAAAGAGGATGATCCTGAGGATAAACCTAAAGAGGATGATCCTGAGGATAAACCCGAAGTAGAGGACGATCCTCCTAAGCCAAAGGGTTCTGTGGCTGCAAGGTGGTTTGGTTAAATGGCAAAATATAAAGTCATTATCAAGAGTAAAGACGGTAGCAAAAAAGCTGTCACTGTGAAAGCCTCTAGTGAAGAGGCGGCCAAGCAAGCAGCCAAGAAAGTGGGCAGCGAATGAGTGAGGATCAAGAACCAAAAGTCAGTGCAGCAACCCCACCGGCAGATGCAGAGAGCGACAGTCCCAAACGTCCTAAATCAAAACGTCCTAAAGGTCGGCCGATAGCACTGCAAACTGAGCTAGAGGAATTCTTTACTCAGTTAGGTGCCGGGGTAATGATACTAGATCAATTCGACGGTCTAGTCATTATCAACCAAGCTGGACCAAATGCAGAAGCACTGGCTAAACTGGCAAATAAAAACGCAAGGGTAAAGAAAGCATTGGAAGCTCTCACGGCCATAAGCTCAATGGGAGCGGTTGTGGGTGTTATTGGTGGAACTGCGATTCCAATCCTAATGCATCATGGTGTAGTACCACCGGGATTGCCTATGGCTGACGAATGGTTGAAGCCGCCAGAGCGCATCCAGTTTGAAGCAGAGATTAAATCCATGCAGGAAGATATGAAAGGTCAAAATGGACACGGTCCAGGTGGACCCTCGACGCCGGAGTGATCCTGATCATTCTAAATTTCAATATATAGAGAAGAATAAATGTTACTTGGATAATTGTGTTTGTAAGAAGTGTATTGCACACAGGTTATCTACTCTAATTCTACGTGGATATGTATGGCTTAAGGATCATCGCTTAGAGCATTTAGCAGGTGATCCTTTCACTGTGCATGGAGTACAAAATTCACTAGAGCAATTTTACGAAGGTGGTTGGAAATCCTTTATTGAATATGAATACCCAATCAGGGCCACTGGTTGGAAACGATTTTCACAGTATAAGAAAGACGTATCTCGAAAATGACTGATATATCAACGGTTGAGTGGGAGGATTTTCTAGAGAACTATTTCACTTGGAAGCAGGGTGAGCATATAACTCTGATAGGTCCAACTGGACAAGGTAAGACCACGCTGGCGAAGCATATACTTCGCCAGCGTAACTATGTGATCAGCTTTGTAACCAAGCGCAAAGACGAGCTAATAGGAGAGTTCGTTCGAGAGGGATTTCGCAAGGTGAAGGAATGGGGGAACCTCCCTCATAAGTCCCATCCAAAAGTACTGCTTCATCCTGTATTCCTACGAACGGAGCCCCGAGAGGCAGAACAGCGCATTCAGTTCGGCCGAGCTTTTGATCGTGTATTTGACGAGGGTGGCTGGACGGTGTATCTAGACGAGACTGCCTACCTTGTAGACGAGTTGAATCTAACCCGCAAGTTGAAACGTTTATGGCAGGAAGCCCGATCGGGAAAGATTACTGTGGTGAGTGCGACTCAACGTCCGCGATTTCTCCCCGTCACTGCATATAGTAGTGCCACGCACCTATTCCTATGGCGCAACCAAGACGAGAGCGATTCCAAGCGTCTAGGTGGACTGGGTGGGCTTAACCGTAAGGTTATAGAGAGTGTAGTTGCCAGTCTAGAGGAATTTCAAGTACTATACGTAAATACCCGTACGGGTGCGCTGGTAATTACGAAAGTGAGGAAGTGACATAGTGCTTCCAGTGTTTATTAATTTCGGTCTGATGATCACCATTTGGCTATTCTTTATCCGACTCATAGAGGGTTGGCTGCCCGATGGTGCCGTTGATAGTGCGATCCACTATCTCTACAAATAAGGAGCAGCACACATGGCGCAAGCCACGCGGTCGCGTAGTCAGGCCCGTCCCACTGGTGGAGGCGGCCCTGTAATTCCGTTTACGTCTGCGGCACACGAGCATACCGAGCCGTTCTTTGACCAGACGTTTAAACCTGGGGCTAACGTACAGAACTTTGGCCCTATCAATGTACCTTCATACGGTTACCTTCGTCACATTTATATTCAGGTAACCGCCACGGGTGGTGTTCTTGGTACGGGGGAACTTGGTGCCGACTACCCTTGGAATCTCTTCCAGTCGCTTTCACTTGTTGACACCAATGGTGCCCCCATCTTCGGTCCTCTTGATGGGTATGCCTCCTATATCAGCAATCTAGTTGGCGGCTATGGACACAATTCTGACGCCGCTCTGGTTAATTCGTGTCCGTGGTTCGTTCCCACTATCAATGCCCAGTTCCCCCTCCGTATCCCCATCGAGATTTCACACCACGATGGGCTCGGTGCACTCGCCAATCAGAACTCGGCAGCGTCCTATCAGATTCAGGGTTCCATTTCGACGTTTGCACAGATGATGAAAACTGTTGGAACGGCGACCGCTTCAGAATTCCGCGTTCGCATGTTCCTTGAGTCCTGGTCCCTCCCGAATGAGGCTGACCGTGTGGGACGGCCACAGGCTCAATTGCCCCCCGCTCACGGGACCACTCAGTTTTGGTCGCAGTCTGTCCGTCAGGTGGTAGTGGGCCAAAACACCATCCCTGTTACCCGTATGGGGAACCTGATTCGGTGTCTCGTTCTGATTTGCCGTAATGCGGCTGGCGAACGAAAAGCGGGTGTTATGCCTGACCCTATGACTATCAACTGGGATGCTCGCCAGTTGCTCATGGACACCCAGAAATATCGGGAACACGTTGGCCTTGCGGAGCGCTCCAACCTGGGGACTTACCCAGTGGGAGTCTTCGCGTTCCCTTTCAACCATTCCACTGACAATGAGATTGGCGACGACAATCCCTCCCTGTGGATCCCCACGGTACAGGCCACTCGTTTCCAAGTTGAAGGTGTAGCGGCTGAAGCTGGCAACATGCAGCAGCTTATCTGTGACATTGCCCCCGGCGAGGTTATCCCCGCTGACCGGTATGTCGAGACGAGTCAGACCGGGTTCCACCCGCAGGTTGGAACTACCACTCCCGGCACGCAGTGAGAAATTGGTAACTAATGGAATCCCCCTTTGGTTACCATCCACTCTTGACCCTCAATGTAGAAGAGGAGCGTCACATCGTGGACGAAACCGCTAACGAAGTATACGGGGACATTGACAATTGCCCCCGAACCGTTGGCATTCTGGTACTCACTGCCTTGATCGGCGTAGTTGCGCTGAAGGCAATGGGATTCCAGTTTGCGATTGGAGTAGGTAAATGAGCAAGTCAACCCAAAAGCTTGTCCTGATCGGTGCCTTGGTTGGGGTGGGTTACTACATGTATAGTCGCAGGGGTTAATTACAATGTATGTCATCCAAGCCGTGGTTAATTGGCTGGGTGTCGTTGGGGAAGGCGGCGAAGCATCGCCGCTTTCCCCTACTTCCAGCTATAGTGAAATACTACGTGTAGTGCAGATGGGTATTTTTGCGGGTGTGTTATATCTGATCAAACAACTTAAACATACCCGAGAGGGAAGTGACGAAACTCATTCCACGATATTAAGTGATTTGCGAGAAACGAATGGTCGAATTGACAATCTCGCTACCAAGGTCGATCAAATTACTACGGATCTAGAGTTAGTAACCAAGGGTGGGCCTAAAGCATGATTCATCTTCTGATCGTACTTATAGTGGTTATCGTGTTAGTTGCGGTTCTGCTTGCAGTTTTGCGAAGGGGCGGCATCTAAGGTGACTTCTATCTTCGCATCGTGGACTCTAGGGGCGGCGTTGCTTTTCAGCGCTATTAAAAACATGTCTCTAATTCAGCTTATAAAAGGTGAAGAAGGAGCAGGCCAACCAGAATCAATTGTAGATGCCACGTTTGCGAAAGCTGGTCGCGGCGCGCCCCAACCGTCAACTGCTACGGAAGGGATAGCACCATTGTCGGGAAAAGGCATAAAACCAAAAGGCACTGTCAAAGGCCATCCTGAGCTTAAGCCTGGCATTAATGCTGTTACTGCAACTGTGCTTAGGAAATTTCCAGGGCTCTCTATTACTGCCACCACCAATGGTACGCATGTCTCGGGGAGCTATCACTATAAAGGTAGGGCCGTCGATCTAGGCGGCAGTCCCCAAGAAATGCTAAAGGCGGCAGCGTGGATAGGTAAAAATTTAACTCATATTCTCACTGAGGGAATCCACAATCCCAACCTCTCTGTGAAGTATCAAAAAACTGTTCCCAGTAGTTATTGGGGCAGTGAAACTTGGGCGGCCCACGCTAACCATATTCACTTGGCGGTATAACCATGAACCTCGCACAACAAAGGCGATTGATTGCAGTCAGTGCCATGATGGTATTCGCACTGGGCTTCCTTTCACACGCTAAGAAAGGCGAGCTTCCCACGGCCCGTTTCCTGATTGGGACTGGTGGCCTCTACACTGTGATTTCTGTCTTTGCCGACCTGGGGTTGGCCATCGGCGCAGGCATGTCTATGGTGGTACTTATTACTGCCATTCTAACTGAGGGTGGACCAGTCATCCAGTTGTTGAATGAACGTACGGGGATTAAGGGTAAAATACAAACTGGCGGTACCACTATTAAACAGACGCTTGGTCCCAACGTCACTCAACGAATCAACATACCCTCAAGTAAAAACCCTGCTTTGAATCCAAAAGTCAAAGGGCCGGCTGCACCGTCACACATATTCGACGTACCTAAATTCGGTCCCTAAAGGAGACAATCACATGTTTGACAAGATTGGTGACGTAATGTTTGGGCTTGTAGTGGTAGCAGGTATCACTACGATTGTGGCTCATCCTAACAGTGCACGTATCGTTACGTCGATTGGCCGCGCTGGTGCCAACTGGACCCGTGCCGCAATTGGCAATTAAGAGGCACTACGTAATCGGTGGAATGGCTGTTACTGGCATTCTGCTTTTCTACATGTTTGCATTCCCTAAGCCTCAAGGGTGTGGGTGCGAGCAACGGCGTGTGACTATCCTCCAGAAACTAGGGCTGATGAAATGACTTTCGATATGCCGTGGTTGGGTGTCTTTATCAAGCGGCGAGAATCCCCTCGGCCTCCCAGCGTTACCGCAGGGGAGGCGAACGTACGGGCAGTTGAGCCCATAGGCTCTCAGGATGCGCCAGATCCACTGCGACAGAGTGATTTCAATAGTCGTCCTGCCAGGATGCCTAAGGTGTTCTTTTTGAATATCGCTGGAATCAAGTCTGTTATGCAAGACGAGTTTGGATTTCCTCTTTTTGCACCATCCCCCCACGCTCACTTTCTACTGGGACCGGGTAAGCAGTTGACTTGGGATGAGCGAACCAATATTCGACCTCCATATAGTGAGCCTTACGGATCACAATATGAGGTTGTGGGTGGCGCTCCGCAAGGTAACTATGCGGGTGTCTACGCCAAGATACTGAGTTAGAAGGGTGTCTTAATGAACTTGCCTCCAATTCTTACTAAAAAGATGGCCGGTCTTCCTACGTGGGTTTGGCTGGCACTCGCAGCGGGTGGTATTGGTGTGGGATTTTATCTACGCTCTCGAAACCACGAAAACGAAGGTGTGGACAGTGAAGACCCATGTGATGAAGCCAGTGCTTCTTATAACCCTGAAAAATGTAATGGGGTCTCCGAATCGGGTCTCACGGCTGGGTACGATTCAGCAGATCCATGTGACCCTACTAGTGTCACCTATGATCCGGCGGCTTGTCAGGCTACCGCTGGGCTCGGGTACGAAAGTGTGGGGGGTGGCGGAGGTCCGGGTGGGTATCAAATCATGGGACCGGAAGCCCCCTATCCTACTGAAGCTGCACCACCTATGGAACCCACTCCAACGGAACTCGCTACCGCTGAAGAGGGTGGAATAGAACCGGGCAGCAGTCCTCTTGTCACTATAACGCAAAATATTCATGCTGGTGGCAAACCGTGTAACAAACGCAAGAAACCCAAAGGTAAAAAAGGGTTCAATATCGTATGTGCAAATGGTAAGTGGGCATATGAGCCTGCGAGTCACGCTGGTAAGGATAAGAAAAATCCCACGAAACATCTTACGGGTGGGGGCGCGCCTCATAAAAAACACAATAAGACCCATCCTCACGGTAAACATCGTAAGCATAAGGCCAAACAATAATGGGAGCGCTCAAACGAATTCCAAAATGGGGTTGGGTGACGGGTGGTATCGGGATAGCTCTCATTGCACTCTTTCTATATGAGCGTTCAAAACAAGCAGTGCTAGACCCGTGTGACCCTGAAAACCCCGAATACGACGCTACCAAATGTCCGCCACCTGATAACTCTCAGTACCCTCCTCAGCAGATGGGTATGCCTTCTGGTGCTGCCGGCGGTATGCAGTACTATCTACCATTTACCGGTAGTGGATTACAGACTGCCAAAGGTGCGGAAGACGCGCAACCCGAAGAATTGGTTGAAGAACAACAAGGACCTGTCGAAAGCGAACCTCCAGGAAGTGAAAGTCTTGAATCGGGTTCCACGCCGCCAATTACTCCGGGTGGTGTAGTAGGTCCAGGTCAGCCTGTTCCTGGTAGTACGCCTCAGGAAGGGTTGTTCGGTCGCATTGTTGCGCCACCACCACCACCCAATGCAGGGGCTCCCGGTAGTACGCCACAGGAAGGCGTCTTCGGTCGAATCACTGCGCCACCACCCGTGCCATTCCACGAAGGCACTCCCATAGGCGGGGGCGGCGGAGGCGGCGGAGGCGGGGGCGGAGGCGGAGGCGGAGGCGGA
>C688J35102_120989278_pt1 | contig 10673 bp, 7 predicted proteins | sample HopSoiMetagenom2_FD_35102 | JGI IMG/M metagenome (IMG submission 35102) | reverse complement strand
TCAATTACTAGTTCTTAGATATTTATTGGCTTAATTGCTTAGTAGTGATTGTGAATTTAAAAACTAAAATACTAAAATGGTAAATTTAAAAGAATTAATTCAGCAAGCAAAGGATGGAAAAATTCCTTGGCACACAAAAGTAAGATTGAAGTCAAGCATAGCAATTAAGAAATCTCTAAAAAGTGTATCTCTTGGAAATTGGCAAAAAATAAGGCATATTGCTCCTAATTGGATAACAACATTTTGAGGCGAAAGTTTAATAAAGCAGATATCAGAAAGCGATATACTTATAAAAAAAATTGATAAAAAGTTTGCTGATGAGAACACTTTAGAAGATTTTAAAAGGTATGTGGATGATAATTTAGAACTGAAAACAAATGGAAGAGTGAAAAGAATAAGAGAGATTAGTAAAGATGATGTAATCACAAGTAATTGAAATAGTATAGCATTTGCACTAATAGAGAGTAACAAGATCTATGGAAGAGATAATGATGAAAATGCTTTTCAAAGCAAAGATGCACTACGTTTTTTACAGTCAATAATTGGTGATGAATTTCTTAGCACTATTGAATACAAGAGAGGTGAAATATTTAAATTAGAAGAATGAAAAGATGATAATCAAGATAGGTTGGGTGTAGAGGCAAAAAAACTGGTTAATATTTGGGAATCACTACGCGAAGATTTTTCTGAGGAAGAAAGGCAAAAAATAGAAGAGTTAGATATTAGTGGTGAAAATCTGACTGGAGAATTAGATTTAAGCGAACTTCCTAATTTAAAAAGTCTAGATTGCTCTCATAACCATTTATCTAGTTTAATATTGAGTAAAAATACTAATTTAGTTTATTTAAATTGTTCTCATAATAAATTGAGAACAAGATTAGATTTAACTAATAATCAAGAATTAACTCATTTGGACTGTTCCTTTAATAAACTTGAGGAATTAGTCATCAGCAATTGTCCAAAGTTAGAGACATTTATATGTAATGACAATAAACTTGAAAATGATCTAAAAAATCTGTTGGATAATTTAAGTTCTGATAGACTAGTTTGTTTAGACATTAGTGATAATAATCTACAAGGGGATTTAGATAACTTTAAAAATTTTATTACTCTAAAGTTTTTATGAATCGGTAACGAGGATGAAAGTAAAATCAAAAAAGAGTTAATTTATAATAAATTTTATGGCTCTTTGGAATCTTTAAAAGACATGACTAAGTTAGAATCACTTCACATCAGTAACACTGATATCGATGGTTATTCTGATTGTTTACCAATCAATGTAGAAATACATTATTCAACTAAGGAAAGACCAAATTCGAAGTTAAAAGAAATTAAAGATAAATTAAGAGGAAAATATAAAAATTGTTCTTTTCAATTAACTAAATTGAAAGAGAAATTAGAAATTTTAAAAGAAAAGATTGAGAAAGTTGAGGAGGCGTTAGCATTAATTGAAATTCCGTTAAGTAATATAAATAAATAATATAAATAAGCAATATGACAACAATAAATGCTCAAGATTGATTAAAAACAACATTTCCAGAGAATAATAATAAAAGTAGAATAGATGAGTATCGTGGAGAAGAGAGACAAAAGATAGAAGAATTAGATATCAGCAGTGGAGGAAAACTCAAAAAACACTTTCAAAAAGGTAGATTCAGACCGTGAAGTGAAGACAAAAGGCTGAAAGGATCATTAAAATTAGTAGGATTTACTAAATTAAAAATCTTGAAAGTTTCTTCACATGAATTAATTAGTTTGGATGTAGGTGAGTGTTCCGAACTAGAAGAATTAGAATGCGATAATAACAAAATAACTTTCTTGAATGTTAAAGGTTTAAAAAAGTTAAGAAAAATCAGTTGTTTCGAAAACAAAATAAATGAACTCGATCTTAGTGATAATATTAGATTAGAGGAATTAATTTTCCCTAATAACCAAATAGGAATAATTAATCTTAGTAATAACACTGGATTAAAAGTTCTGCGTTGTCATAGAAATACTTCGTTGAAGGAAGTAACTGGATTAAAAAAACTAAGGGAGTTAATAACTGTTGAAAGTAATCCTTTTAAGCCTATCAATCAGTTAAGAAACGAAGTCGACAAAGTTTTTTTAACTGGAATTAATAAAGATGGTGTTGATTATCCTATTGGATATTACAGCAATCAACGAGGTAATAATTTAATAGATAGAGAAGTTTCTGCTTGCGAGGGAGTAAGAGATACATTGTCTAAGGATATTCTGCAAAAACAAAGGGGTCAAGCTCGACAAGAAATAGAGGCTTATGAAGTTAAAATAGAGCAAGTAAAACCCTGGCTACAATAGTAAATCATTATGACAACAAAAATAACTATAGCAGATAATAAATATTGAGAAATACCGGCAGGGAAGAAACGTGAAGAAATTGATAAAATAAAGGCAAAATTGATAGATTCAGGAATTAATCCTCTCCCTCTTTACCGGCTTTCTAATACTGTTCAAGATGATCCAAATCATGGGCCTTGACAACAGGCATATTGAAGGAATGTAGAAGAACTTAAGTGGTGACAGGAAACTGAAAAAAATCCATGAGACAGTTTTCCTACTGACCAACTTACTTCTGGGACAGGTGAGGATGAAAGAGAAACTATGAAAAATACTGCTCATTCTTGGTTACAGGGTATTATTGATAGTAGCAATGCCGAGGCAGGAAAAGTTGATAAATATGATAGTAGTGTTGATCGTTGAAAAGGTACTAATTATCATCAACGAGGGCATTATTTTATTTTCTATGAAGATGGTAGTAGAGAGCATTGATTGGCTTTATATCCAGGCGATAGAGAAATTGGCGAAAACATTATTGATAGAGTATTAGTTGATGGACATAATCACCAAGTTTTTATCTTAAGTTTTGATAAACCAGTGCAGAGGTTTGTGGATATTTATACTTGTGTTGGTTGTGGAGCAATTGGGCAAGGGTTTACAAATCTACATGGAGATTATGATTTTGATATTCGACTCAATCCTCATAGCAATAATTCTGATAGTTGGGATACTCCTCCTCATAAAGGAAAGCCTTTCGATTACTGGGCTGAAGAACTATATGTAAATGATTTACTGCACGATCCTAACTTTAGTCTCTCTAGTCGAAAAGAGCCTGACAATTATCGGATAATGAGTAAAAACCACAGACATTGCTTAGGTAATAAAGATCATCCGAATGACTTTCACGTTTGAGAAGGAAAAGTTATTCAAGATTTAGAAAAGGGAACAAATATACCATCAGGTAAAACTTTTGATAAAGCTTACGGTTATATTTCTCAAGGTGGAACTATCCAATGAAGATTAGCTAGAAACCCCGAAAACGAGGCTAAGTGAGTTAAAAAAAGAATTCCTTATCACATGGAAAAATTATGAGGTAAGGATGAATTTTCTGATCTTGCTGAAAGAAACACTGTTCAACAAATGGCAATGAAAATGATTATTGATGAACTTTTGCAAGAAAGACCATATGTTATAGAGTATCTTAGAAATAGTTATAATGTAAATAACATAAATGAACAGTTAGAACGAGAATTAAAAAGTAGATTTTGATATCTAATTACTGCTAAGAGATCAGCTTATTTAGTTTTAGAAACACTGATAAAAAGACATTTAAATGGTGCTGATATTGAGACTATCAGAAAGGAAACAAGTGTATTTTCTCCATTCTCTACTACACCAATTCAAATTCCAACCTTAACCGAGAAGTCAGTTATTCGCATGATTTGAAATCAGCAAGTAGAAAGATTTATTAGAGAAGGAAAAGCGAAAGAATTTTATGCAGAACATAGTAATCCAACGATGACTTACAAGTCATTTGAAACAAACATTAATTCTCTTTATCAACAATTGTTTGATAAGTTAGGATTAAATCAGAGGGTTGAAAATATTCAGCAATTGGAGTGAGTAACTCAAATTGTGGTTTAATTATTAAAAAGCAAGCAATAAAAAAAATATCATATGACAACTGCACAAGAATGGTTAGAAAATAAACTAAAAAAATATTTAAATGATGATGAAACAAGAGAAATAATTAAACAATATGATGATTTTCTTAAGGATTCTTCTCAAGAAGAAACAGAGTCTTCAGAAAGTCAACTTGCTGATCATCCAATGGTAAAAAAATTAGTAGACTGATTATTAGCAGATGATGATTCGACTAAATTACAAAAAATTTTAACTGCTTTTGAAAACAAGTTGGAAAATGAAAAAGAAGAGAATAATCTTATGTCAGCGGAGTATCCTGATTTAAAGGTTGAATATGATAAAAGGAACGATGATTGTGAAAAACAACTCCAAGCAGTAATAGAATTAAAAGAAAAAATTGCTTAAATAATTAAAATGTCATGGTGAAGGAAAATGTTGAAAAATTAATAGATGAAAATAGAGAGTTGAGGATAAAGTGCAAGACCTTAGAAAAGTTCATGGAAAAAAATGGAATTACCAAGATACTTCCATTTACTGAACCTAAAAAAGAGAATAAGGAAGACAATGTACCTTTTCTAATACGAGTAAAACGTGTTCTAGAAGCAAGAATTAATGCTCTAGAAGTAGCAGAAGTAGCAATTAACGAACTAGTTGCCTCTAGGAGTGATCCACGCCAGATAATATCAGAATTACCCAATGAATTATATGATAACATTGAAGGAAAAGGTCAATTAGTTGATACAGAAAAGAATAGTGATGTGACAGAAGTTAGTGCAACTTATGATGGAATATATCCAGACATTGGAATTCCGTGGACAAACCAAAGTAATCAACCGACAATACTTCCGCTTAGACTAGTTAATATCAAAGAAGGTGAAGTAGAAAATATAAAGCCTAGTCCTTCTTCTTTTGAAACATATAAAAGATATGCCATTTTATCTCATTCATGAGGCGGAGTTTCGCCAGCCGCCGATCTAATTCCGGGAGAAGGAGATAAATGACACAAAATATACACAAACGAGTTAAAAGGTTTATTTTTTACCAAAGGTGATGATTCAAAACCAGGTTATCACCCCAAAGCTTATAAAGCCTTAGTTAAGGCTACTCGAACACTGATGAAATTTAATTCAACTTTTTCTTCTTCTCCAATTCACTACTTGTGAATGGATCAATTATGTGTGGATCAAAGAGAAGATGATAAGGAAAAGAAAATTATTAATGCAGAACAAGGTTATGAAATGCTAAAAATGCGTCGTTATTATGCTAATTCTATCCTAACTTTGATTGCTATTCATACCAAACTGAAAGATGGATTAAACTCTGTTAAAGAGGAGAATTCTAATGGTATATCCATTAATGAAGAAGAAACTGGTAACAAAATTTTTGAATGACTTAAAAACCCAAACAAATTCTCATCAAAAATAGCATTCGAGAATGCTCTTAAGATACTAAGTGTAATAATGCGTTCGGAATGGCGTTTTGGTACTTGAACTTACCAAGAAGGCTGATTATCCAAACAAACTATTTTCATGTTTGATGATATCTTAGTTGATGGTCGCTTTTTAGCTATGGTTTGAGCAAAAACGGCTGGCGAAGAGATAAAAAACATTACTCCAAATCCATCTAATATCGATTTTGCAGACTTTGGTATTATGTACCAAGGTAAGTATGCTACTCCGATTGGTTGAGCTTATGAAGAAAATAAAGATCCTAGAGAAAGTGTAGTATCTATTAGTCTTGTTCAAATTCTTATTGCTCTAAAAGGTCGCAGAGCAAGCAAACCTATTACCAATATTATTCCTATTTTAGGTTTGTTACCTTATGGTAATTTAGCAGAAATAGAAAAGTTAAGAGAATGAAAGAGAAATGAGGCAAACGTGGGGCTTCAAAGGGCTTTATGACATGTGGTGAGGATAGCCATGATAAATGGTCACGGGGAAATGTTAAACTGATTTGGATCAGGTGATTCGAGTTATGGAGGATGATTGCCACAAACTATAAGTGTTTCAGCAAATCAACAAATGGGTAAAGAAAGAAGAATAGATGCAGGCATAGTGGAAAGAAAGTTAAATGTTTATTGTACTCCTGGAAGTCACTCGAGTAGTGCTATCGAGTTCCACGAAAAAATAAAGTTAAATTATTTTAAAGAATATTCAATAAGTAGTATTGATAATATAGTTAACTATGATCCGAGTGGTAAAACTCCTCATAACTATTTTTATCGACTAAACGAAAATAATGTAGTAAAAAAAGACTTTTTTTCCAAAAGAAATGTTACGATTAAAACAAATGCGGGGGAAGAGAAAGTGATAACTTTAGAGGGAGCGAAGGAAACTTTAGGACAAAGCCAGGAATGAAACAAAGAAGAAAGAAAACTTATTAATATTCCTTTTAAGAATGGAAAAATAGATTATTATAAAACTCCAAGCGTAAGTAATTTAAAAATTTTAGTTCCTAATACCAAATATTGAAAATCAGTTAAAATTAGTTCAAGCGAGCAAGAAGAGTCGGTTAAAATTGATCCGACGAGTGGACAAGAAGTAAGTGAAGTTGAAGTTCCTTTTGCTTTGTTAGTAGAGAAAAAAGGCGATGATAATTATGAGAGAATAGATTTAGTGAAATTATTAGATAATGATAATGAAACTGTTAGAAATCTAATGAAAAGAGAAGATGCAGAATACACAGCATATATTGAAGTTACAAAATTATAAAATATTATGTAAATGCCCAAAATGGTTAGATAAAAACTATCCCTTAAGATAGATCTTCTATCTCTGAACTTATTATTTCTGAAAAGGACTTGAGAGGATCCTTGTCTTTAGCTGGATTTAGTGATCTAAAAAGGCTTATTTGTAATGAATGTAGTAATAAAGACAAGAAACTATCAGGAGAAATCAACAATTTAACCAATTAATCCAAGGAATAAAAGAACAAAAGATTAGAATTAATTCCTTTAAGGGAACTATTCTAACGGATTTATTGGCTTTTTTTGGCTTTTTTTTATTTATGGATATAGGGGAGAGGATGAAACAACTAAACTTTCTTTTCTCTCTTGACTAACTCTTCTTTTAATAATAGTATAAAAAAACAACTGAACTAAACCGATAAACCTTTCAAAAAAACCTTGACGCTTAAATGTTCATCAATTTCTGGTCAATGAATTCCGTATTTGTCTGAAGTGATGCGAAAGTTTTTTAATTGTTTTAAGGTAGCTTGTCGAGTACGAGGATATCAAGCAGTCGGAATACTAACTTTACGACCATCATCTAAAAAAGCAGTAATTTCTTCCTTATTACATTCCACTGATGTTATAGAAGAAAAGGTTTCCTCCTGATGATAAACTGTTGGCTGTTTATTAGTTTCTTTAAATTTTTCCTGTTTCCTTAAATTCATATCAATTATCTAAAAATGTTTTACGTTTATTTTCAATTATTTTTAGTGCTTGGGTTTGTTTATGATTGGGCATACCTGCTCGCACTCAAGCAACTTTTAAATCTTTACTCTTTAATCAAACTTTCATGGTTCCACCTTCTTTATATTCGACATGAACATGAGGCGGTTCATCTAGATCTGAAGAGTAGAAGAAGAAGATCAAACCTACCTCTTCATAAATTTTTGGCATCTCTATATCTTAGTTTTACTGTGTTGAGAAATGAATTTAAAGAACAACAATAAACAAAAACACCTTTTTAAGACTGTTTATTGCTTTGATTGTAAGCAAGTAAAAATCCTGTGGGAAAATTAACCCAGAATATTGTTGTTCTTGCTACTATCAAAGTGAACAGAAAAGAACTGAGGAATATTCTAACTACCAGCAAGCAAGTTTGCCAGAGAAAAGAACAAGAGAGAAAAGAGAAATTTCAGCAATTAGAACTTTTAAAGGTTATGCTTTCTATATTTTTTCCAATTCTAAATAATCATTCAATGACTAGTTCTCCTTGAAAATTTCTATTATGGGTGATTTCTATTCCTTTTACTTCTTTAGAATATATGTTAGTTAAATTCAGCTTGATTGTTTACCATAGTATTTATTTGTTGAGTAGGGATTTTTTAAGGAGTGTTTTGGTAAAAAGTGTTAACTATTTGGTATAAAATATAATGTTATGACTGAACTCTTAATAATTGAAGTCTGAACAAGAAACTAAATATCTGACTAAATACTAGGATGATGCAATGTTCTTAGCAAAAATTCACTATGACAAATTTAGAAGAATTAATTAGTCTAATCAAACAAGCTAAAAAAGAGGAAATTTCTTGAGATACCGAGGTAAAATTAGAACACAAGTTAAAAATTAAAAAGCCGCTTCAGCAAATCTCTCTTGAAAATTGAGCAAAAATTAGACATATTTATCCGTGATGGAGGGGAAATGATGAAAATGATTTTCTTGAACAACTAGCAAAAAACGATAAACTTATAAGAAATAGTAGCGATCATAAGTTTGCTAGTGACGAGATTTTAAGTCAATTTAAAAAATATACCAATAATAACTGAACTTTAAAAACCGAAAATCGAGGAGTGGTAAAGATAAGTAATATTACTGTAAATGATGTAATTATTAGTGATTGAGATGAGATAGTAGGAGCACTTAGACAGAGTTTTAAAATATTTGGTCGAGGTAGTGATACCGGCGCTTACCAGAGTGAGGAAAGTTTACTTTTTTTACGATCAATAGTTAATGATGAAAATTGTGTTATTGAGTATCAAGTAGGTGAAGAATTTGAGTTAAGTGAATGAAAAGATGTTGAAGACATTAATATAAAAGGCAAAACTAATGCTCAAGAGTGGTTAGATCAGAAACACCCTAAAGAAACCAGAGTTACCTTAAAGAAATTAATAATGCGCGATAAAGGCTTGGTAGGAGATTTGGACTTAAGAGAGTTTGTGAATTTGGAATATCTAAATTGCGAAAATAATGAACTAACTTCTTTGAATATTAGTAATTTGGCTAAGTTACATTCAGTTTATTGTTCTGACAACTGTATCACTAGTGAAAAACTTCATACTGACAATCTAGATAATGTGAAGTATTTTAGTTGTCGAAAAAACTTTTTAAGTGATCTAGACTCCTTATTAAATTCTTTGAATCCAGAAAAACTATTTTCATTAAGAATAATCAGTAACGACTTTGCTACCAGTGATTTAACCCCTTTCAGTAAGTTCACTAAATTATATCGTTTAGAGATTGGTAATTTTTCTGCTACCTCGGATTGATTTAGTAATAATTCTTCGACTGAAAGAAAGAATAAATTTTCTGGTTCTTTAGAACCTTTAAAAGAGATAAAGGAACTAAAAGAACTTTTTGTTAATAATGTTAATATCAATAATGATTGAGAATACTTACCTGATAGTTTAGAAAAAATATCGTGTAAAAATACTAAATTAGAAACTGACTGAGAATATTATAAAAAAGATCTCAAAAAAATTAAGGAATTTAATGATTCTGCTCGGAAGTGGTTGGATAAAGAATATCCCGAAAATGATGTCTGTCAAAAAGAAACATCTGGCGAATATCGAGAAAACATTTGATGATCAGATAATAAAGGCAAAAAAAGAGAAGAAATTACTCACTTAGATATTAACAAGCAAGAATTAAAAGGAGGTCTAAGATTAAAAGGATTCACCAACTTAAAATATTTGCACTGCTCTAATAACCAGTTAACTGATTTAGAACTAAGCGACTGTAGAGATTTAGTTGAACTCAAATGTAACAACAACCAACTTAGTAACCTAAATTTCTTAACCAATTTAACCAATTTAAAAAAATTAGATCTTAGTGATTGTCCTTGTCAAGGAAGTTTAAAGTCTTTAAAAAACATGAGTGAGTTAGAAAAAGTTTTTATTAATCGCACTAATATTAATGAAGGAATCGAAGACTTACCAAAAAATTGCAAAGAAATTTATTGCGAACTCGATTATAAATATAGTTCAGTAAAAATTGCCAAGGAACTCAGTAAATTCTCAGAGGAAAAAAAGGATGAGAAAGAAAATGTTATTGGTAAATACTACAATTTGGATAAATGAAAAGAAGACAAAGCCAATAATCTTACTTCCTTGGTCATTCCGCTGGAAAGGTTATTTGTAATTAGAAGTAATATCAAGAAGTTTGTTGATAAGTGGGGGGTAAAAAAAGAAAATACCAATGAAGAAAAAAAAGTTGGTCGACTAAAAAAATTTGTATTTTGACCTTATAATAAAGTTAGCAGTTTATGAAAAAAAGATGAAAGTAATTTAAGTGAAATAAGCAAATTACAACATCCCGATGATTTTAGCAAGTATTGATTATTAAATATTGGTATTCAATGAACTAATCGAGCTTCTTCGGTAGTGGGTGGTAGTTTAGTATTAGTTGGTCAATCAGATACATCCGATCCTAATTCCCAACTTTACACTCAAACTGGTGGGATAATTGCAATAATTGCTCCTTTTATTGAAACACTTACTTCTTACATAAATGATAAAGTTTATGATGTTGAGCAAAAAAATTGAGAAGAATTTATTACTGACATCAAAGAGTTTTTAGATAACTATCATGAACTGTTAGGAATCCTCGAACAGGTTAATAAAGGCGATTTAGGAGAAGTAAATAAATTACTTAACGATTTAAGGAGCAAGTCCAAAGAGTTTTCAGAAAATTACGATAAAGACAAAAATAGAATAATTGATGTTTCAGAATTGATAGAAAAAAGAACAAATTTTGGAAAAGATTTAAGTAAAGAAAAAAAGTGAACAG
>C688J35102_120989280_pt1 | contig 10674 bp, 10 predicted proteins | sample HopSoiMetagenom2_FD_35102 | JGI IMG/M metagenome (IMG submission 35102) | reverse complement strand
CTGGTGCGATGCCACCGTGTCGAACCCGCCACACGAAGGATTAATCATTCGGAAATCGCATGGATTAAGTCGTCATTAAATTGCCTCCACCTAGTGTTTGGTTAAGGTGGGCATCTCGCCAATAGGTCCCGGGCGTATTTCCGGGTATTTGTCCGACAGTCGGGGGTTGGATCCGGGGGCCATGCGCAGCACCATTGCGGCGATCTGTCTGCTCGCATCCCTCGGCGTAGGGACGGCAGTTGCTGCCGAATGCCCTCCAGGCGCACTCGGCGTGAGCCGTACCATCGCCATTGACGCGAGCGAGCATGCCCGCGTCGGCAGCATGCAATATGGAGAATCGCTGCCGCTCCAGGACCATGAGGTCGTATTGACCTTCGACGATGGCCCCTTGCCCCCCTATACGAACCGCATCATCGAGACGCTCGCATCGGAATGCGTCAAGGCGACCTTTTTCATGGTCGGCCGCATGGTGCGCGGCTACCCGTCGGTGGTGCGCCGCATCTACAACGAAGGCCATACAATTGCGAACCACAGTCAGAACCATCCCTTCACCTTCGCCAAGATGACTGTCGATCAGGCCGCCCAGGAAATCGAGGGGGGTCATGCGTCGCTCTTGAGCGCGCTCGGCGACCCCAAGGCTATCTCGCCCTTCTTTCGCATTCCGGGCTTGTTGCGGCAGAGCTCAGTTGAACAATATCTCGCCGCGCACGACTACATGACCTGGAGCGTCGACTTCCTCGCTGACGACTGGACACACATCAGCAACCGGGAAGTTGCGCGCCGCGCGATCAGCCGCATCGAGGCGCGTGGCAAAGGCATATTGCTGCTGCACGACATTCAACCCGCGACCGCACTCGCGCTGCCTGAGATCCTCAAGGAGCTCAAGGCGCGCGGTTTCAAGATTGTCCACGTGGTGCCGGCCAGCGCCGATCGTCCCAAGACAGTCACCGAGCCTGAGCAATGGGTCGCACGCCGCACTCCCGGGCAGCAAGTCTGGCCGCGCACGCTGGTAGTTGGGGCGGAGGCTTCGGAGGCGCTGGTTGCGGCGCCCAGCCCTGAGAGCTTCGGGATCGAGCACTTCGGCCAGCCTGCAATCAAGATTGCCTTGGCGCGGACGTTCGAGCGGCGCGTGACCGACGATGGCGCGACACCGTCGCCGGTGCTGACGACCTGGCCGCACGCCACGGTCCATGCCGCGCCGGCGCAAGCTGCGGTGTTGCCCGCGCCCGCTGCCTACAATTTCAGATATTCCCGACCATTCCACCTCGGCAAGCCGGACAAGCCGAAGCTCGCAACCAAGAAGCCCAGCGCGAAATCTGCCCATTTGGCGAAAGAACCGGCGGCGAAACCGATATCGGGCAACGATGCCGCTGCAAGCGGCAGCGTGGAACCAGCAAAACCTCCCAGCGAGGCGGCCCCGCGACCGCCACGCACGATCGGTCATCAGCTCACTGTGGCGCGACCGCCGATGGCTCTATGGCCGCAGCCGCGTTGAGCTTCCGCGCTGCGCCTTCTTCTAATCTGCTGGCGTGGTTGGGAGCTGTCCGGAATCTTTACCTAGCGGAAGCGGTGATGATCAACGATCCGACCATCGGACGCGGCGATTGCTCTCCTTGCAGCTTGAGAAGCAAAGCCCGAATTACAGATAGTTTTCGATCGGGGCATCTCCGACCGTCACATAAACCAGAGCTCCACCCGCAAGACGCACTATGAGAGCGTTGTTCTCGACCGGATCGAGGGTGATGCAACCATTGCTCCTCCCCAGCATGCCATTATTTTTTGCGCGAAAACCGGCCGTGGTGTACCAGTTCGGATGGATGATCCATTTGAAAGGAGGAGTGTTGTTGATGTAACTGTTGTAGGACGTGACGCCCTCGAGACCTACAACGATCATGTTTGGATAAACGGTTCCGTCGTACCGGTCCACAATTGTCTTGTAGTGACCCATCACCTCGGAATGAGCGGTTTTAAGCGGCCCAAGCGGCACCATGTCCAAGTCCGTCTGGAACCCTTTAAATTTGATCGCTCTTGCGCTCGGTCCGTTGTCTCTTCCATGGGAGGCGTAGTGGGCGGTGACCTGACCTGATTTGAGATCGAAAACATAGAATCTTTTCTTCGCCGACGGCTGTGAAATGTCAAATACTGCGAGCACGTCCTTTTTGAGAAAAATCGGCTGCCGCGAGATGCGAATAGCTCGCTGAACCGCGCCGACAGGAGCGCCGAGAGCCTGGGCCTGCCGCAAAAGGGGATCGAGCTCGTTCGCCCACGTTGGAGCAGAAATCAGCGCGAGGAAGATCGCCGCCAGGTACCGCATCAGCGCTCTCCCGATAGGGCGGGGCGTACGATGCGCGAGCTCGATTGCAGAACGCGCTGCTGGGGACAGCCGCAAATCATACGACGTAGTTGCATGCAAGAACTGTTGATTGCATTTTTACGACAGTACTCTAGCGCATAGAATGTCCCCAATGTGTTCGTTTTCAGGAAAGTGTCGCTCCGCTCATGCGGGCTACGGCAGCTATCAGTGCGTGTCGAACACCGCCTGATAGGCCGCGACGGCCTTGCGGATGGCATCCAACTCCGCGCTTGTCGGGTTGTCGGGATCTCTCGCCGCCGGCAGGCTCCCGAACTTCAGCAGAGCGGCCATCAACAGGAACCTGGCCTTGTTGGCAGTCAGATTGGTGGCGGCGATCTGGAAGTCCGACGGATCGGCAAAGCCCATGGGCGCGCCGCGGCCCGCGGTCGCGACCGGGATGCCGCTGAATGCGGCCTTGAGCATCAGCTTGTTGCGGGTGTGTGACGGCGTCCGCCCATAGGGCACGAGGCCCTGGATCACGAAGCCAGTGAGCAATCCGAGACTGAGTTTATGCTCGATCGAGGCGATCAGGTCGATCTCGGGCGCGGAGTCGTGTCCATAGGACATTGCCGAATAGCTGCCGTCGGCCGAGATGGTGACGACGGGAATGGCGTCAGCGAGGAGCTTGCCGTTGCGGTCCTTGACCGCGACCTCGACCATCTCGATGCCGTGCAGGCCCTTCTTTGCCGCCTTCACCGCGTTCGGCAGGGCGGTGATTTTCAGATCGGACCGATGCGTGTGCTTGAAAACCGGCAGATAGGTGAGCGCGATCCGGCCGGTGTGACTGATGTTGCCCACGATGCCGCCGTGGCCTCCGGCCGCGACATAGCCCCCGGGACGCGCATCGACCTTGGCCACCTCGCGCGCAGCAAACAGCTGCTGCTCCTGGATCACCACGACGCCGCAGCGGTTGTGGCCTTGCTCATCGGCCCACACCCGCGAGCGGATGTAGCGAACCGAGTCCAGAATGTTCGCCGGCCCGTCGGCGCTGATCTGGCCCTGGGGACGCTGCGCCGCATTGCCGCAGATCGGCAAGGTCGTATCGATCAGCAGATTGAACCAGTAGGCGCTCTCCTCGACCTGCGGGCTGCCCTGGGTCCAGATCACGCCATCGTAGTCGCCACTCGATACCAGCGCCTGCATGTCGTTCGTCGCCTTTGCGAGTGCCGGCCGTGGCGGGCCGACCGCGAGGTGGTAAGGCTTGTAGCCGAAGAAATGCGTGCCTCGAGCTTCCGCAGGGATGTCCCCTTCACCCTTGTCGCTGCGCAGATGCGCCGGCAGCCCCTTGGTGTAGCCGCCCGGCGGCACACCGCGATAAAAGTCCACCGTTGCGATGGAGGACAGCAGACTCGCGGTGCCTTCGACACCAATCGAAAGCCGATCGATTTCCTCGAAGCTGCGCGAGCCGTCCGGGAAAAAGCCCTGGCGGCCGGTGAGCGCGCCCGGCGCGGTGCATTCCTCCTCCCATGCCGATCCGTCAGCCTGGGTGGCCATATACGGAAGCGGGTACAAGCCATCGTCCGGCTTAAGCTCAATCTCGTAGACCGGCTTGTCGCTGGCGCTCTGGCGTTGCTCCCGCAAAACGCCATCGGCGCCGATGTATCCGTCGGGAGGTCCATAGAGTTCAGCCACGTCGGATTCCAGCGGGTGCGCGGAGAACTGCTCGACATACACTTTGACCGCAGCCGCGAGGCGCTGTGGCCGTAGCGCGTCGTGCCGCAACGGCGCGCCATCCGCATCCTTGAGCAATGGCAAACCGCGCTTGGCGCGCGCCTTGTTCGACGTGACCAGCGGCGGCGTGTTCTGGATGGTTGCCGTTGGCCCCGCCAAGTGGCCAATGCGTGTTTTGTTACTCTTGTTCATCGCGTCTCCTCAATTCGGCACGAAAGCTGTCGCTGACCCCGACATTCAGCGAGATGCCCTGCAGCAGGAAGCTCTCCCGTAATCTGTTTTCGAAACATGTCACGATTTTGCGGGCTTTTTGCGCACATTCTGCATGTTACCGCTCCCATTTACAGGGATTTACAGGGGTGCCTCCCGGGGTGCACCTTCGAGTGCACCCCGTCGCTGAGACCCGAAACAGTGCGAAGTTCGCAGGCGCTTGCGGCACCTCTGATGCCGCCTTTGGAATCAGAGGAGCGCTTTCCCCCGTGCGCACGGGGCAATTCGCGCCTGATGCGCAATTGTCCGGCTGAGGAGCTAGGCATGGCAATGGCAACGGCTGGCCTCCTGGAACGGACGGGCAGTAGGATGCCTACGCTTGCTTCGCGCTTGCCCTGCTCCTACCCAGAGGACATCTGATCTGCGTAATCGTTTTCACAGGGAGGGTCCCATGAAGTTCTTCGCAATGATAATCGCGATCAGCATGATTGCTACGTCAGCAGCCGCTGTTAAGAGCCATGCTCAGACCCCGACGAGCCCAGCGGGGCCGGCGACCGGCATGAAACCTGACCGCACCACCGCGGACACAGCAACGCGTAAGGCAATGCGGGAAAAGGAAATGGCGCTGCGACAGAAGCGGGCCGATTGTCGGCAACAGGCTCGCCAACAAAAGGTGCCGCTGCTCAAACGCCGCGCCTTCGTCAAAGGTTGTATATCGCGTTCCTGACTCCGATGGCGTTCAGGGTCTGGCGGTCCTGAGATTTCCATGACAACGCGAAAAAGCTCCAAGCGCCGCAGGCGCTCGGTTTCGGCCAAACGCCCGGGCCCACCGCGCTCGACCGCAACGGGCAAGACTCCGCAAGCTCCGCCAGCGCAAGTCGAGCGATGGAGCGAGACTGCGCTTTCCGAGAGCACGCTCTCGTTGCACCAGCTGTTCGAGCAGCAGACCCGGCAGATGCTCGAGCGCAGCGATCTCGATGAGGAGCAGAAACAGAATATCCTGATCGCCATGAGCTGCCCTTGTTGCGGAGCCGGGGTCATGTCCTACACCGCCAAACTCAAGCGCCGATAGGACCAAGAGCGCCTGCTCGAACTGCTGCAAGGAATTCGCGTTCTCAGCTTCAACAGCGCTGGGTGGATTGCGATGCAGGACTTTTACGTCAAGGTCGGCGACAGCGTCAGCTTCGCCAAAACGGTGGGCGAGACCGACATTTATCTCTTTGCCGGCATTACCGGCGATTTCTCGGTCAATCACATCAACGAGCAGTATATGGCGCGCTCGAAATTCGGCCGCCGCATCGCGCACGGCGCGTTGATCGTCGGCTACATGTCGACCTGCTCCACCATGATGATCGATAAATGCCACGGCACCGCGCGCGGCGAGACGCCGGTCTCGCTGGGCTATGACCGAATACGATTCCTGGGACCCGTCTTTATCGGCGATACCGTCACGGTGACCTACACTATCGCGGAGATCGATGCGCGAAAACGCCAATCGCTAGCCGATATCGGCGTCACCAATCAGGATGGTACGCTGCTGACGGTCGCGCGGCACATCCTGCGCTGGGTCAACAACGCGAGCTGAGCGCGAGCCGCTTGCTCCAGGCCATCTGGACTTCGTCTTGATGCTGCGCGAGAGTTCGCAAAGCTCATCGCAGGGGAGGTGCTCATGACGAGGCTGCAGATGCTCACGTGCGCGCTCGCCGCCGTGTTTGCGCTCGCCTCCGCTACGGCGCAGGCCGAGATGAAAAAAGAATGGGTGGAGTACAATCACGGCGATGCCAAGCTCAAAGCCTACATGGCGTACGACGATGAGGGGACAGGAAAACGCCCTGCCGTGCTGATGATCCATGCGCGCGAGGGGATGACCCCGAAGACGCTGTCGCTTGCGGAGATGTGGGCAAAGCTTGGCTACGTGTCGTTTGCGGCCGACATCTTCGGCTATGGCCAAGGCGTGCTGCCCAAGGACGTCCCCGAAATGCAGGCGCAAACCGCGAGCTACAGCAAGGACCGGCCGCTGATGCGCGCGCGCACCCAGACGGGCTACGATGCGCTAATCAAAAACCCGATGATCGATGCTTCCCGGGTGGCGCTCATCGGCTATTGCTTCGGCGGCGCAGTCGGCGTCGAGTTCGGCTCTGGCGAATGTCGCGATCCACGGCTCGTTTCGTGACCACGAGGCCGGATGGGCGAAAAATGCAAAGGGCATGTTCCTGATCCTGCATGGCGCCGAGGACGAAGGCTATCCCTGCCCGTGGTGGACAAGGTGGTGCAGGAGCTGCGCGGCGCCAAGGTCCCGTTCCAGCTGGAAGTCTACAGCGGCACCGCGCACGGCTTCTCCAGCCCGAAGAACAAGGCCGAGGAGCGCGCCAATGCGCAGTCGATCGCCTCGACCGCGCGCACGCTAAAGGAAGTATTCGGCATCTGAAGCCTAAGCGCCAATCTCAAACGTCGTCACCCTGTGCCATTAAACGCCAGATCAAGGGTTGGTCACGCGCCAAGAAGGAGGCGTTGATCAAGGGCGATTGGGGCGAGATTTCAGATCGTGCAAAGCGGCGAGGCGGGCGGTATCTGCAAAGTAAGCTGAACAATTGATGAGGATTGTTTGGACGTTCGATGCGTTGAGCCAAACAAGCCATCACTCCAGCAGCGCCTTCATCTTGGGTTGATTGATCTGTTTCATCAGCTGATCGACAAGCGCCGCGAGCGGCATCGGCACCTTGGCGTGCTGCGCGAGATCGAGCGCCACATCCATGTCCTTCTCCGCCCATTTGCCGGTGCCCTTGCCCCACCGCGAGAGCGACCAGTTGGCGCCGCTGCCTTGGCCCAGCGCCTCGATCAGGCGCGCGACGTCGAGCCCGAGCGCCTTCGCCAGGGTGAGCGCTTCGTAGTTCGCCGCCATGGTGGCCCACAGCAGCAAATTGTTGATGGTTTTCGCAATCTGCCCGCTGCCGGACGGCCCGAGATGAATCACCTGGGCGCTGAACGCGCTGAGCACGGGTCGGGCGCGCATGAGCCAGCGTTCCTCGCCCCCGACATACGCGGTGACGTTGCCGCGGTCGGCCGCCTCCTGCCCCAGCACCACGGGGCAGTCGAGAACGCCGATATCGCGTCCCGCCGCGAGCTTCTCCATGCGCCGGCAGGTCTCGGGCGCGCACGAGCTCGTGATGCAGATGACCGCGCCGCTGCGCAGCCGATCGAGCAGATCGGATCCCGCGATCACCATTTCGACCTGAGCATCCGTCGCCACCATGACAATGACCACGTCGGCGCGCTTGCCGACCTCGCCCGGCGACAAGCAGCTCGCCACACCCTGCTCGCCGACGCGCCGCATGGCGTCGCCATCCACGTCGTAGCCCGTCACCTCGAAGCCCTTGTCGGCCATGTGGCGTGCAAACGCTGCGCCCATCGCACCGAGGCCGATCACGCCCGTGCGTCGCACGGTCTCGCTTGCGTCATTCATGCGCCATCTCCCAATAAGCTCGCGTTGGGCCTTCGCAGCATTTCGTCTTGTAGCTTTGCGCGCAGCGCCCGCGTCTTTTGCCGATCGAGCTCCCACGCTCCATTGATTGCGGTCACGACGACACCGTAGTCGCGTTCCGCCGCCTCTGCGCTGAGCGCGCCGTCCTGCACATCCAAAAGGACGCGCTCAGGTTGACGCGTAAGCGGGTCGCCGTAGCCGCCGCCCCCGGGAGTGTCGAGGCGGAAACTCTCCCCGACGCGCAAGGGATAGTCGGCATAGCGCGTGGGCAGGCGCTTTTCCCCCGCGCTGCCGGGATTGATGCGGATGTCGCCGGGCCGCCCCGGGCGCCCGCCGGCACATCCCTGGGGCGGGATGATGTGCCGCATCGAACGAATAGAGAAGCGCGCATCGGCAAGATTGAGATAATCGCGGCGGATGCCGAGCCCGCCGCGAAATTCTCCCGCACCACCGGAATCGCCGATCAGCTCGAAGCGCGTGATGCGCGTCGGGAACTCGCTTTCGATGATCTCTATCGGCGCAATGCGCGCATTGCTTTGATTGACGGTGATCCCGGACATGCCGTCCTTGAGTGCGCGCGCGCCGGCGCCGCCGGCGATGATCTCGTATTGGACGTATCCTCTTCCGCTGGAGGTGCTGCGCCCGCCCAGGATGATGGAACGGCTGCCGCTGCCGTCCGCGCGCGCATTCGCCGCAACGATATGGCTCATGGCGTCAAAAATGGCATCGACCAGCGCGTGAACGGTGGGATTGTAGGTATTCACCGGCGCGGGAAAGCGCGGATCGAGCACGCTGCCTTCGCGCACTGTCATTGCAAACCCGCGCTTGAGCCCGCTCGATACGTGCAGGCGCGGGTCGATGAGCGAGATGAGCGCGTAAGCGCAGGCTGCTTCGACCAGCGGCGGCCTGATATTCGCGGGCCCCTTCGTCTGGTCGGCGGAGCCGCTGAAATCGAAGCTCAGCTTCTCGCCGCGCTTCTCCACCGCGACGTGAATACGCACCGGTATTTCTAGATCGACTCCGTCGTCATCGACAAAGCGTTCCGCCTCGAAGCGCCCATCGCTCCACCGCGCGATCGTCGCCTTGAGCATTCGTTCCGATAATTCCAGCAGCCGGTCGCAGCAGGCGCGCGTCTTCTCCTTGCCAAGCTTCGCGATAAGCTCGTTGAGGCGCTTCTCTCCCAGACGGTCGGCGCCGAGCTGGCCGCGGATATCTCCGAGCACGAGCTCCGGCGTGCGGCTGTTGGCGGCGATGAGACGCTCGATGTCGCCGTTGCGCCGGTAGCCCCGTTCATAGCGCACCGCCGGCAGGTGCAGTCCCTCGTTAAAAATCTCGCGGGCCCGCCCGGAGCAGCTCCCTGGCACCGGTCCGCCGATGTCGCTCTTGTGCGCGATCGAGCCGCAGAAGCCGAACAGCGCGCCATCGACAAATGCCGGCGCAATCACTGCAATGTCCGGAGCATGCGGGCTGCCGCCTTGGTAGGGATGGTTGATGAGAAAGGCGTCACCTTCGGCAACATCGTCGCCGAACTCCTGGAGCACGGCGGCGGTGCAGGCCGGGAATGCACCGAGGTGCAGCGGCAGCACTACGTGCTGCGCCACCACCTCGCCCTTCGCGTTCATCAGCGCGCAAGACGCATCCTGGGATTCTCGCACAATGGTGGAGAAGCCGGTTCGAAACAGCGAGTTCTGCATCTCCTGCACAATGCCGGAGAGGCTCGCCTTCGCCACTTCCAGATCGATGGGATCGATGAGCATAGTTTTAGCGCGCCTGCCTCACGACGATGTTCTTCCACTCGTCCACGCGCGCGATCTCGCCCGGACAGATGAGCGTGGTGCTGTCGAGCTGATCGAGGATCGCGGGCCCGGCAAGCGTCAGGCCGACGTCGAGACGCTCGCGCGCATAGACGCAACAGTCCATTTCATTGTCCTCAAACCGCACCCGCCGGCGCCCGCGCCACGCATCCCCGAGGCGTGTGCCCGCCGGCTTGAATTTCGGCAGCTCGACAGGCGGGAGCAGGCCGATTCCGCGCACGCGATAGGACACAATCTCCACCGGCTCCTGCGGCGCCGTGTGGCCGAACATGGCTTTGTGCTGCGCGTCGAATGTGATGCGCAGCTCGTCCAAATCGGCAGGCTCGATCGGTTGCGCAGCGCAGGCGACGCTCAGCTCATAGCCTTGTCCGGCATAGCGCATGTCGAGCGCGCGCTCGATGCGGATGGCATCGGCAGCAAATCCGTCGCTGCCAAGTTGCGCCAGCGCCTCCGCGGCGAGCGCGTCGAAGAGGTCGTTCACCTCGGCCGGCGATGTCTGCGCAAGCGGCGTCAAGCGCGAACGCATGTAGTCGTGCCGCACGTCGGCCATGACGAGCCCAAGCGCGGAGAATACCCCGGGATAAAGCGGCACGATCACGCCGGCCATGGCGAGATCGCGCGCGATGCGGCTCGCATGCAACGGTCCCGCGCCGCCGAAGGCGAGCAGCATGAAATCGCGGAGATCATGGCCGCGCATGGTGGAAATGGCCCTGATCGCCTCCTTCATCTTCACGTCGATGATGCGGATGATGCCCTCCGCCGACTGCATGAGCGAAAGACCGAGCGGGCGCGCGATCCTGCTCTCGAGCGCGGCGCGCGCCTTGCCAACATCGAGCCGCACGCTGCCGCCGAGACAATTGTCCTCGCCGAGATAGCCGAGCACCAGATTGCAATCGGTGATGGTCGGCGCCTCGCCGCCGCGGCCATAAGCGGCCGGTCCCGGCAGGGCGCCTGCGCTGTGCGGTCCCACCTGGAGCTGGCCGAAACGATCGACCTCGGCAATGGTGCCGCCGCCGGCGCTCACCGTGTTGATGTCGAGCATGGGAACGGCGAGATCGCGCCCGTCGATCTTGCCCCTGCTCGAAATGAGCGGCTCGCCATCCTTGATGAGGGCAACGTCGCAGGATGTGCCGCCCATGTCGAAG
>C688J35102_120989281_pt1 | contig 10680 bp, 9 predicted proteins | sample HopSoiMetagenom2_FD_35102 | JGI IMG/M metagenome (IMG submission 35102) | reverse complement strand
GGGCTACGCCTTGAAGGGGGCGTGAGCGCTTGCCTATCAGGTGGCGCCTGACGCTGTTCATCGCCCTCGCGATAGGAGCGATACTCCTGGTCCTTGGAATGGCGCTCTTTATCTTGCTCAGTGAGGCCCAGCTCTCCACCGTCGAAGACACCGCCGAAAAACGGGCCGCGCAAGCCGCCGATATCATACGTTCGGGGCAGACCCTGCGGGCGGAGGACGTCAAGGACCTCACCCTCGACGGGGTCTTCGTGATCATCCGTAACGCAGAGGGGAAAGTGCTTTATGATCCCCTAAAACTCGCAGAGAGCGGGGTTAAGGACCGTATCGTCTGGGAGAAGGCGCTCGACCGCGGTCGTCCTGCCTCGGAACAGATAGAGTTCTCCGGAGGAGGCGCACCGGATTACATTTACGCCGTGCGTGCGCGAACACCGCAAGGACGCGCGAGGGTGGTGGAGGCGGGAAAGTCTTACAAGGCGGCGCTGGAAGATGTCCGGGAGATCGGTGTGATCCTCGTCGCAGGCATCGGTGTGGCCTTGGTCCTCTCTATCGGCGGCGCCTACCTGCTAGCAGGGACGGCCCTGCGGCCCGTCGAAGCCGTAACGGCAACGGCGCGGGAGATGGGGGAGGGGGATCTCGCGAAGCGGCTGCCCATTGCGAACCCGAAAGACGAGATCGGACGTCTCACCACCACGATAAACGGCCTGTTGGCGCGTCTGGATGCCGCCTTCAGGCGCAGGGAGGAGACCCTCTCGCGCCAGCGGCGCTTCGCCGCCGATGCCAGCCACGAGCTGCGCACGCCGCTCACCGCCATAAGCGGGCACGCCAGGATGCTCGACGAGTGGGCCCTCGATGGAGACAAAGAGAGGGCGCGTCGGAGCGTCGCCACCATCCGCAGGGAGGCGGGGAAGATGCGCGGCTTGGTCGAGTCCCTACTAACGCTTACCCGCGGGGATGAGGACGCACCCATGGAGGTAGGGCGCTACGACCTCGGTGCGGTCGCGAAGGAGGCGACTGAGAGTGCCAGGACGGCCGTTGACGGCAAGGTGTCGGTCGACTTCGTTCCCATCGAGCACGAAGTTACAGCCACCTTCGATCGGGGCCGCGTTCTGCAGGTGGCTTCCATTCTCTTGGACAACGCGCTCAAGTACACGCCCTGCGGCGGGAACGTCACGGTCAGGGTGGTGGAGGAAAACGGTAGCGTGGCGTTGGCGGTCTCTGATACGGGCGTCGGCATCGCGGAGGATCAGCTGCCCCTCATCTTCGAACGCTTCCACAGGGCCGATCCCTCCCGCTCCGAGGGCGGCGCGGGCCTGGGGCTGTCCATAGCCCGCCAGATCGCCGAGGCCCACGGCGGCCGGATAACAGCGGAGAGCACGCCGGGCACAGGCTCGACGTTCGCCCTCCTCCTACCGAAACGGCCTCGGCCCTCCACTCCTGAGGACCTTAACGAACCGGCGCCAAGCAAGCGGACGGTTCCGTAGGTCTCCCCTTGAGATGTGCGTCACGTGCAATTGCCACTGCGGTGAGGGAAAGAGCAACAAGCACGCTCGCAAGGCGAAACGTGAGCGGGGTAAGCTAGGATATACACCAACGCAACTTTCGAGGCCACTCCTTCGAGCATTCTGGCTACCGCGCAGCCGCCCACGCCTTTCGTGAGCGCCAAGAGGGCTTAGGCTCCAGCTCGGCGTCTAGGTGCCGGTGTAGCGAATCGTTCCGACAGAGCCGGCGCCCCTGCTCAGGTAGTAGAGAGCACCGCCCTTGCTCACCTCGATATCGACGGGCTGGCTTATCCCGGCCGCAAAGCCGGAGACGGCCCCTGTAGCGGCATCGAGCCTCCTTATCCACCCTCCGCACAGGTCCGCAAAGAAGTAATCGCCGGCGTAACCACTTGGGAACCGCCTGGTGGCGGGATCGTAGAAGGCCCCGCCGGTTATGGCACAACCCGTGGTGTTCGTGCTGCCATGCTTGTAGGCGAATACGGGGTTGCGGTATTTGGGGTTCGACTCTGGGCCCTCGTATCGAGGCCACCCGTAGTTCGCCCCGGCGACCCCCCGGTCGATCTCCTCCCATCTATCCTCCCCCACGTCGTTGATGAACATCTTGCCCGTGCGGGGCTGAATCGCGAAGCTGAAGGGGTTGCGAAGCCCGAGCGCCCAGATGGCCCGGTTTCTGCCTTTAGTCCGCTCGTAGAATGGATTGTCCCGAGGGATCGTGCCGTTCTTGTTGATGCGCAGCATCTTCCCTTTCAGGGTACTCAGGGATTGCGCGTTGGCGCCGTTGGCGTTGTCGCCCACGGCCACGAAGAGCTTGCCACCCTTACCGAAGTGTATGGCCCCCCCGTTGTGGTTTGTGGCACTGCTCAGGTTGTTCAGCCGAAGGACGAGCTTCTCGCTGCCCGCGACGGCCCTATTGCCGCGCGCGGTGAAGCGGACCACCTGATTGTGGGCCGGTGTGGTGGCGGTCGCCTTCCTCGTGTAGTAGAGATAGACGTAGTGGTTGTTGGAGAAACCGGGATCGAAGGCGACTCCCAACAGGCCGCGTTCACCCGCCGAGTCCACCCTGCCGGAGATATCCAGGAACGTCGCCAAAGTCCCGTCTGCCTTCGCCACGCGCAGCGTGCCGCGTTGTTCGGCCACGAACAGCCGGCCGTCGGGCGCGAAATCCATGGCCGTGGGGCTCGCCAGGCCACCGACCACCCGCGAATGCGCGAAGTTGGGCGGGGGCGTTGTGGCGCCTCGCGCATCGCTCGTGGAGAATGCCAGAACGGCTACGACGGATGCCAACAACGTACAAACCACCACGGCCAGGAGAGGCCCGCCCAGCGTTCTCTTCTTAGGACCAACGGTCTCCGGCCTAGCACAAGAAGAATAGGGTGGTCTCATGATAGGTCTCCTTTCGGCTGCCTCAGGACGCGAGGCCCATGGCTGTGCGTTCCCTCTTCGCGGCAAGTTTACCTTTCCCCGAGACGGCCGCAGCCCCTTTGAGAAAACGTCGAGCTTCGCTCTTGAGCATTTCGGCTACTTTTGTGGGTCGCTTTGTGTCGTTGGTAGGCTTGGGTTCTAGCGCGTCAGGCGATGAGGTGGAAGGAGAGCCAGGTTCCCCCGCCCCCGACGAGGATTCCCAGTGCGAGCTCGAGGGGCGTGTGGCGGTGGAGGGCGAGCCTGGCCCAGAGCACGGGCGGCAGGAGCAGGAAACCGAGGAAACCCCACGCGCCGAAGACGTAGGCGAGGCAGACGGCGGTGCCGGAGACGCCCGCGGCGTGTAGGGATAGGTTGCTCACGGGGGTCAGCGCCACGAAGCCGAGCGTGGCCAGCACGTAGGAGAGAAGCGCGGCCCTGAGATCGGCCGGCCCGCCGAGAAGCGAGACGACCACGAAGGCCGCCACGTGCAACGCCGCCACTACCCGCAGCGGCCCCACCCGCTCGGCGCGCGGGATGGCACGTGGGTCGCTTACCTTCCCAGAACGGGTGAGGTAGACGAGGTACAGAAGCGAGAGCCCGCTGGTCAGAGAGATGCAAAGTATTGCCCACAGTAGGCCCACCGGCCCCGCGGCCTCGATGCCTACCGCAAGGAACAGCGGAACGGCGAGGAGTGGAAGGCGGGTCGCCCCCGAGACGAGTTCGGCCAGTCTGAGGCGGTTCACGATCCGGGGATTGTACAATGCCTGGATCTTGGCACGCGTCGAACACGTAGCAGAAGCCGTCGAGCGGATAGCCCCATCGTCCCTGGCCGAAGGTTGGGACAATTGCGGCCTGCAGGTCGGCGACCCGGCCGCGGAGGTGAGCCGGGTTCTGGTCGCGCTGACGCCGCTGCCCGAGGTCTTCGAGGAGGCCGAGGAGAAGAGGGCCGACTTTCTGCTCTTCCATCATCCGCTGATCTTCCGGCCGATCAAGGAGTTGAACACGGGCTCCTACCCCGGAGACCTTCTGGCCCGGGCGATCCGAACCGGCCTCGCGGTCTACGCCGCGCACACGAGCTACGATGCCGCCCCCGCGGGCGTATCGGTCGCCCTGGCGGAGGCGCTCGGCCTGCGCGGTCCGCTGCGGGTGGTCGCACCGAGGGGAACGATGCGGAAGCTCGTGGTCTTCGTCCCCGAGGAAAGCACAGGTGGTGTGGTGCGGGCGCTCGCGGAGGCCGGGGCTGGCGTGATCGGGCACTACACCGAATGCACGTTCAGGACCCGCGGCACAGGCACCTTCCGCGGCGGCGACGAGACTAACCCTTACCTCGGCGAGAGTGGCCGGCTGGAGAAGGTCGATGAGGTTCGCATCGAGACGGTCGTTCCTGGCCACCTCGCGGCCCGCGCCGCGAAAGCCGCCACCGGGGCCCATCCTTACGAAGAGACCGCGCTGGACGTCTACCCGGTCGAGGGAACTCCCGAGGGTTGCGGCTACGGGAGGCTGGGCATCTTGCCCGAGCCCGCTACTCCCGATGAGTTGCGCGAACACGTCTCGGGCTCGTTGCGATCTCCGGCCCGACTCGTCGCTGACTCAGGAGGGCGCATCGAGCGGGTCGCCGTCATCGGGGGATCCGGCGGTTCCTTCATCCCGGAGGCGGCCGCCTCGGGGGCCGACGCCTACGTAACCGGCGACATCGACTACCACGACGCGCTCCTCGCGGAATCCCTCGGTCTGACCGTGATAGACGCGGGACACGCCGCCACGGAATTGCCCTCGCTTGGCCCACTGGCCAGGCGTCTGGCAGAATCGGTGGACGTGCCCGTCGAGGTTAGCATTTCAGCTGGTCAGCCTTTCAGCTAGTCAGCCTTTCGGCTTTTTCCGCTTTCTGGCACCAGAGTTGGGCTAGAGAGCGATGTCACACTGACCTACGGCGAATCGTTCACCGGACCACGAGCGAAAACAAGAAGCTGACAGGCTGAAAGGCTAATTGGTCTCCATGAATTCCTGTAGTTCTTCTTTTGTCGGGAGGGCGCGCATGGCGCCGTAATCGGTGCAGGCCAGGGCGCCGGCGGCGCAGCCTCGCAGGCTCGCTTCGCGCACCCGTTCTTCGTCGAACGGTTCGTCGGAGAGGTGTACGAGGGCGGCGGCCAGGAACGCGTCGCCGGCGCCCGTGGCGTCCACGATGTCGCCGACGTCGAAGGTGGGCACCTCGCCCGAGAAGGTTCTGGTGGCGTAGGAGGCACCTTCCGGGCCCTTGCTTATGAGGACCAGGGAGACGCCGCGGTCGAGCAGCATTTTCGCGGCTTCTTCGATGTCGTCGGTGCCCAGTAGCGGCGGGAGCTCGTCGTCGCCCAGTTTGACGATGGTGGAGAGGTCGAGGAGCGGGTCCACTGCCTCCCTGGCGGCTTCGGCGCTCTCCCAGAGGTGCTCGCGGAAGTTGACGTCGAAGGCCACAGGGATGTCGTGTTCGTTGGCGAGCTCGGCGATGCGGTGAGTCGCGGATCTGACGGGCTCCCTGATCAGGGGTATGCTACCGAAGTTGACGAATGACGCCTCAAAGATCACATCTTCGGTGACATCCTCTGGTGAGAGCAGCTCGTCGGCGGCAGGGCTTGAGCGGTAGAAGGTGAACTCGCGGTCGCCGTCGGTGCCTATCTCGACGAAGGCGAGCGAGGTGCGGGTCGGCGGGCTCTGGCGGCCGACGCCCGAGGTGTCGACGCCCTCGGCTTCCAGCGCTCGCAGGATGAAGTCCCCGAAGAGGTCCTCCCCGACGCTGCCGACGAAGGCGGCCCCGGAGCCGAGCCGCGAGGCGGCGACGGCGACGTTCGCGGGCGCCCCGCCGGGCCTTGCGACGAACCCGAGCTCTACGTCCGAGAGCTCCTCTCCCCTGTAGATGTCCGAGACGACCTCGCCCAACGTGACTATCTTCCCCAAAACGTCCTCCCGACCCTACTCTAGATGTCCACTTCGCCCAAGGCCCGTATCTCCCCGTCGGAGTACCCGGCCTCCCGCAGCGGTCCTATCACGTCGAGCTCCAGGTCGGGGACGTAGCACGCCACCAGGCTCGCTTCCCCCGGCCCGCCGGGAACCACCCGGACCTCTCCGATCGCGGCGGGCATCACGCGGCTCTCGGCGCGCCCGAGCGTCTGTGTGCCGCCCCCGTACTCCAGCGTCACCGGCCCCTCACCGACGTTCGAGAGCGTGAAGAAGCGACGCGGGTGCGCGGGCTCCGTGTGCGGCTGCGATAGCGTCCAGCGTTCGAGGGCGAAGTGCGGACCGGCGCAGCAAAGCACGCGCCTGTTGGCGTCGTCTTCGAACACGAGCCCGGGGTTTGGGCGGGGCAGGAAGTCTGTCTTCAGTTCGTCTAGGGTGGCTTCGATGTTCGCGCCCCACTCGTCTTCGCCCAGGCGGTTGCCGTAGAGGTCGAAGGGCATCACGAACTGGCCGAGGTCCGAGGTCTGCTGGACCTCCAGGATCAGGGTGCCGGGCCCGAAGGTGTGCAAGATGCCGCCGGGCACGTACACCGTGTCTCCCGGAACTATCCCGTGGCGCGGCATGACGGCGTCGTAGTCTTCGGCCTTGAACGCCTCGATAAGGTCCTCGCGCGAGCGGTCTTCTTTGATGCCGGCGAGGATCGACGCGTCGTCTGAGGCCCAGAGGATGTGCCAGGCCTCCGTCTTGCCGTGCGGTTCGCCGTGCTTCTCTCTCGCGGTCTCGTCGTCGGCGTGCAGGTGGACGGGGAGCATGTGGGAGGCGTCGAGGAATTTTATGAGGAGCGGGAAGTGCGGCCCACGCCAGCCTTCTCCCACCAGCTCATCAGGGAATTCTTCTACCAGCTCGTGCAGCGTGCGGCCTTTGTATGTGCCGTTGGTGACCGTCCCCGTTGTTTCCCTGTAGTCGCTGATCTCCCAGGTCTCTGACACCTTGCCGTCGGGCGCGTCCTGTTTGCCTAGAATCTCGGGGATCAGACGTTCCCCGAAATAGTAGTCGCGCACGTGGTAACTCAACGCTATCGGGTAGGCTTCCAAGGTCCCTCCCCTATCCCCTCACTCTCCGACAAAGGTATTCTACCCGTGTCGAAAGTCTCGGGCGCGAGCCCCGAAGGGAGGAGAACCATGTTGACGGACCCGGCGGGCGGCCCGCTTACGCGCAGAGAGCTTCTGAGGCGGATAGGAAGGCTGGAGCAGGTCGCGGGAATAGAACCCTTCGTCTTCGACGACGGCCCGGCCCGCGGCGTACGCGCCTTCCGCTTCAGGACCGGCGGCGGCCTCTCCTTCGACGTCCTCCCCGACCGCGGCATGGACCTGGGCTTCGCCGAATACAGGGGCACGCCCTTGGCCTGGCTCTCCCCCAACGGCATCGTCGCACCTGCCTTCCACGAGCCAGAAGGCGAGGGATGGCTGAACTCCTTCCCTGGCGGTCTCCTAGTCACCTGCGGCCTGAGGAACGTCGGGCCGCCGGGCGAGCGCGCAGGCGAGCAGTTCGGCCTGCACGGCCGCGCGTCGCACATCCCAGCGACGAGGGTCTCCTACAACGTGTTCTGGGACGATAAAGGGTGTGTGCTCGAGGCAGGAGGCCAGATCCGGGAGTCCAGCGTCTTCGGCCCGAACCTGATCCTGCGCCGCCGCATCCGGGCCCGCGTCGGCGAATCCCGCGTCACCATCGAAGACGAAGTCGAAAACGAGGGCTTCGATCCGGAACCGCTCATGGTCCTCTATCACCTCAACCTCGGCTGGCCCTTGCTCGACCAGACCTCGCGACTAACCGGACCGGGAAAACCGCAAAAACCTCCCGAGCCGAGAGACGAAGAAGCGAAAACGGGGCTCGACACCTGGGACCGCTTCGCAGCCCCGACCCCGAACTTCGAAGAAAGGGTCTTCTACCACCGTCCCGTCGCGGGAACCGGAGGCCCGGCAGAAGCGCGCCTCGATAACCCCGACCTCGGGATCGCGTTCTCGGTCAGATTTCACCCCGAAGAACTCCCACAGTTCGTCCAGTGGACCATGACGGGCGAAGGCACCTACGTACTCGGCCTCGAACCGGCCACCTGCAGGGTCGAGGGCCCCGCAGCAGAAGAAGCCGCAGGACGCGTCATCCGCCTACAGCCCGGCGAGACCCGCACACACCACCTCGATCTCGAGGTGGTGCAGCACGCCGCCTGACGGCGGCTCGTCAGCATTTCAGCCATAAAAAGCTGACCGGCTGAAGTGCTACCTTGCTGTCTCTGTCTCCGAGCTTGTGGAGACTCTTCTTTCGAGTTCTTCTTCTATGCCTTCGAGGGAGCGGCCCTTGGTTTCCGGGACGACACGGAAGAAGAAGAGGATGCCGATGATGCCGAAGGCGGCGTAGAGCCAGAAGGTGCCCGTCTCGGTGATCGTGTTGATGAGGGTGAGCACGGTGGAGGCTATGATGAGGTCGAGCACCCAGTGGGTGATGCTGCCGGTGGCCGAGCCCTTGCCGCGGATCTCCAGGGGATAGACCTCGGAGTTCAGGAGCCAGATGCAGATGCCGAGGGACGCCGCAAAGGAGGCTATGTAGACCATGAGGCCTGCGACGAGGATGAAGTTCACCAGCGCGGTCTGGGGCGGCAGGAGGTACGCGAGGCCAAGCACGATCAGGCTCAAGGTCACGCCAGCCGTGCCGGCGAGCAAGAGGGGCCGGCGTCCTATGCGGTCGATCGAGAGCAAGGCCGCGCCCGTAACCAGGCAGTTGACGAGGCCGACGCCGGTCGTGGCCAAAATGGCCCCCGAGTCGCCGAAGCCGGCGTCGGACAATATGCTCGGAGCGTAGTAGATCACGGCGTTCACGCCGACCATCTGGTTGATAAAAGCGACCCCGACCCCGACCGTGAGCGCCGGCCTGTAGCGGGGTTTGAGGAGGTCGCTGTAGCTGGTGCGTTCCTCGGCGTGCTCCGCGCTGGAGATGGACCGTATCTCCTCGTCTACGGCGGCGTCGCTCTCGCGGGTGCGGGCGAGAACCGCGCGGGCCTCATCGTCCCGGTCCATCCCGACGAGCCAGCGCGGGCTCTCGGGCAAGAAGAACATGCCTATGAGGAGGGCGAGGGCAGGTACCACGCCGAGGGCCAGCATCCAGCGCCAGGCCCCGGCGTCGGCCAGAAGGTAGTTGATCCCGTAGGAGAGCAGGATGCCGACCGTGATCAAAAACTGCTGCAGAGAGACGAGCGAGCCTCGCACCCGGCTCGGCGAGGACTCCGCGATGTAGACGGGCACCACCATCCCTGCGCCGCCGACCGCCAGCCCGAGCACGAAACGGGCGACGGCCAGAAAGACGGCCCCCGTCGCAAGCGCCGAGGCGAGCGACCCGACTACAAAGATGGCTGCCGCGGTCATGATCGCCCGCCGACGCCCGATCCGGTCTGCGAGCGGACCGCCGAACAACGCCCCCCCCGAACACCGCGCCCAATAGCAACGACGCGACCACGATCTGTTGCGCCGTGTCCGATAGCCCGAAGTCGTCCGCGATGAACAACAGCGCCCCGGAGATGATGCCTGTGTCGTAGCCGAACAACAGACCGCCCATGGCGGCGACGGCGGCCACCACGTAAACGAACGGGTTGGTACCACCTTCTGCAGCGGCGGATCTCGTAGACACCTTACCCCTCCCTTTCCTCCCTGCCGTTAGTCGCGACGAACGGTAATATCACCTGATGATTCTACCCGCAGCCCCGAAGCACAAACGCGCGAAGCCCGCGACTAGGGGTAGATACAGCGGACGGGTTATCGCGCGGCACGCCAGAGAAAGGAGCTCGACCGGTGATCACTGACCTCGGACATCCGGCCTTCGCGGCGCACGACGTAGACGCCACCCTCCGCTTCTACAGAATACTCGGCATCGAAGAGGCCTTCCGCCTACACCACGACGACGGCGCGCTCATGCTCGTGTACCTCCATGTCTCGGGCGACCGCTTCGTCGAGGTCTTCCCCGGCGGACCACCCCCCGACCCGGACAGAGAACAGAGCTTCGAGCATATCTGCCTGCTAACCGACGACATCCACGCCGCCGTCGAGCGCCTGCGCGAGAACGACGCGCCCATAGACAGCGAACCCCTCGTCGGCCTCGACGGCAACCTGGCAAGCCTGGACGCGCGACCCCGACGCAAACCAGATAGAACTGATGCAACTCTCCGAGGATTCTCCGCAACGGCTGGCCGCACGCTCTGTTGGAGAAGTGGAAAAGTAGGTCGCTGACAAACCTTACTTACGCGGGCTGCAGGCCGACCATCCGCGGCGCGTACGCGGCGTGCAGTACCAGGGATGCGGCCCCGACGGCCCCGGCGTGCTGTCCGGCCCCCGAGAGTTCCACTTGAACCCGCCGCCTGTCCGGGTACAGTATGGTTTCGCGCAGCGACCTTTCGACCTCCAGGAGGTAGATCCCACCGGCTTCACCGAACGTCTTGCCACCGAGCACGACCATCTGCAAGTCCAGCAGGTTCACGAGCCCGACGACCGCCCTACCCAACATCCTGGCCGGGATGGCAAGAGCTTCGCCTGCGAGCCTATCACCGGCGAGCGCGGCGGTGTGAACGACCGCCAGATCCGCGATCTGCCCCTCGACGAGCGGCACGCCCTCGAGTGAGCTCTCTTCGCCGGCCCCGAGCCGCGCGATGACCGAGGAGATGATCTCTTTGGGTAGGCAGTAACGCGTTAGACACCCGCGGTTGCCGCAAGTACACGCGGGGCCGTTCGGGTCGAGGGGCACGTGTCCAATCTCCCCGGCCGTACCCGAAGCACCCCTGAAGATGTTGCCGTCAACGAATAGC
>C688J35102_120989282_pt1 | contig 10687 bp, 11 predicted proteins | sample HopSoiMetagenom2_FD_35102 | JGI IMG/M metagenome (IMG submission 35102) | reverse complement strand
GCTTCGGTCGAGGTGCATTGCTTTGGATGCTTGGAATTCCGCTTCCCATCATCCTGCTGCTTGCGCTGTTCTGGCACCACTAAGCCTGGGAGCCAGTCAGCATCATTCCGCCACACCGCCCACTTTGCGGTGCGGCAGAAAAAGGCCTCGCCTTCCCCCCAGGGCGGGGCCTTTCTCGTTTCATTTTAAAGGCGCACAGATGGGCGACAATCTTCTCGACAAGGGCCGGCGCGATCGAAGCCATATTTCGATGAGCCAGCCGCATGAAGTTCAGTACTGGACGCGGCATCTCGGCGTCAGCAAGGATGAGTTGCAACGCGCCATCGAGAAAGTTGGAAATTCGGCCGCCGCGGTGCGCAAGGAGTTGGCCCTTCTTGGAGCGGCGCATCGATGATGTGCCGCGAAATCCTGCTTTCGCGACCTGTCCCGAGATGACCCAGAGCATCGTTCCCTGGATCGGCATTCTGGCCGCCGCCCTCACGTCGCTGTCCTACCTGCCGCAGGTCAGCAAAGCCTGGCCGCGCGGCTCCACCTCCGACCTCTCGCTGCGCATGCTGGCGGCATTGACGACCGGGCTGTTGCTGTGGGTGCTCTACGGCTTTCTCAAGGGCGACTGGGTCATCGTGATCGCCAATTGCGTCGGCGCCAGCCTCTCCGGGTGCGTGCTGGCCTGCAAAATCCGCGATCTACGTGCGGCAAATTGACAGTCACCAACACAATGTCGGGTGCCAGACGCCGGCACCTTGCGCCCTCGCCGGAACCTGATCGTTCGCAGCGTGTTTACCGTGGAAATCCGCTTTTTACACGGTGAGGAGAAACCGCCATGGGACTGTTTTCGAAAGACATCAAGACGATGGACGACCTGCTGCTGCACGGGCTGCAGGACATCTATTATGCCGAGCAGCAGATCACCAAGGCGCTGCCGACGATGATCGAGCAGGCCACCAATCGCGACCTGGCGAAGGGCCTCAAGGACCATCTCGAAGAGACCAACAAGCAGATCGAGCGGCTCGACCAGGTGTTCAAGAAGCTCGGCAAAAAGCCGTCCGGCACCGATTGCCCGGCGATCGACGGTATCATCAAGGAAGCGAACCAGACCTCCGGCGAGGTCGAGGACAAGTCCGTGCTCGATGCCGCCATTGTCGCGAACGCACAGGCCGTCGAGCATTACGAGATCTCGCGCTATGGCACGCTGATCGCCTGGGCCGAAGAGCTCGGGCATGACGATATCGTCCGCTTCCTCAACACCAACCTCAACGAGGAAAAGGCCGCCAACACCAAGCTCAACACCGTTGCGCTCCGCAAGGGCGTCAACCGCAAGGCGGCAAGCTGACGATCATCGATGGTGATGCGGCGGCGTTACGGCCGCCTCACGTCGCCGTCGCCCGCGCGAACTCGATATAAATCTCGCGCAACCGGTCCGTCATCGGACCCGGCTTGCCGTTGGCCACCGTTCGACCGTCGATCTTCACCACAGCCTGCACGAACAGCGAGGCGCTGGTGACGAAGGCTTCCTTCGCCGCCAGCGCTTCGTCGATCGAAAACGCCCGCTCTTCCACGCGCAACTGGCGCTCCTCGGCGAGCTTCACCACCGCCTTGCGGGTGCAGCCCGGCAGGATCGCGGTGGAATTCTTTCGCGTCACCAGCACGTCATCGCGGGTGAGGATGAATGCCGACGACGATCCGCCCTCGGTGACCTCCCCATCCTCGATCATCCAGGCTTCCTGGCAGCCTGCTTCCGCGGCCGCCTGCTTGGCCAGCACCTGCGCCAGCAGCCCGACGCTTTTGATATCGCGGCGCGCCCAGCGGATATCGGGCACGGTCTTCACGGCGATCCCGGTCTTGGCCAGCGGCGAATTGACGACATCCTTTACAGAAGTGAACATCACCAGTGTCGGCTTCGCGTCTTTCGGAAAAATGAAGTCCCGTGGCATCGAAGCGCCGCGCGTGACCTGGATGTAGACCAGGCCGTCCTTGACGTTGTTGCGTGCGATCAGCTCGTGCTGGATCTCGACGATGCGTTCGAGCGTCTCCGGCAGCGGCAGCGCGATCTCGCCGACCGACCGTTCCAGCCGCGCCAGATGCGCGTCATTGTCGATCAGCCTGCCGTCCAGCACCGCGGAGACTTCGTAGATACCGTCGGCGAACAGGAAGCCGCGGTCGAACACCGAAACCTTGGCTTGCGAGGCCGGCACGAATGCGCCGTCGAGGTAAACGATGTGTTCCAAGCTATTCTCCATCTCGCCGTGAAGCGGCGCCCGTGTTATATGTGATACTTCAAAGCATCAACCGTTTTTGAGCCACACATTCAACCCTCATCCTGAGGAGCGGCCCCTTGGCCGCGTCTCGAAGGATGGCTACGGGTTGCGCATGCGGCCATCCTTCGAGACGCCGCGCCAGCGCGCGGCTCCTCAGGATGGGGGCGCGGCGTTCTCAATGCGATAAAATCTTGGCCAGGAATTTCTGCGCGCGCTCGCTGCGCGGCTTGCCGAAAAACTCCTCCTTCGGCGCGTCCTCGACGATCTCGCCCTGGTCCATGAAGATCACGCGGTGCGCGACCTTGCGCGCAAAGCCCATCTCATGGGTCACCACCATCATCGTCATGCCGTCGCGCGCCAGATCGACCATGACGTCGAGCACCTCGCTGATCATCTCAGGGTCCAGCGCCGAGGTCGGCTCGTCGAACAGCATGGCGATGGGGTCCATCGCCAGCGCCCGCGCAATCGCCACGCGCTGCTGCTGGCCGCCGGACAGTTCGGCCGGGTATTTTTGCGCATGCGCATTCAACCCAACCCGGTCGAGCAGGCTGGCGGCCTTTGCCATCGCCTCGTCATGGCCGCGGCGCAGCACCTTTTCCTGGGCCAGGCAGAGGTTGTCGACCACCCGCAAATGCGGAAACAGCTCGAAATGCTGGAACACCATGCCGATTCGCGCCCGCAGCTTCGGCAGATCGGTCTTGCGGTCATTCACCTTGATGCCGTCGACGACGATCTCGCCCTCCTGGAACGGCTCCAGCGCGTTGACGCATTTGATCAGCGTCGATTTGCCGGAGCCCGAAGGGCCGCACACCACGACGACCTCGCCCTTGTCGATCAGCGTGGTGCAGTCCTTCAGCGCCTGGAAGCTGCCATACCATTTGTCGACGTGGCTGATCTGGATCATGACCTCTCGCTACCTGACCACCGCGATACGGGCCTGCAGGCGGCGCACGCCAAACGAGGCTATGCAGGAAATGGTAAAATAGACCAGCGCGGCGAACAGATACATCTCGACCAGCCGGCCGTCGCGTTGCGCGACCTTGCTCGCCGCGCCGAGGAAATCCGGGATCGACAGCACATAGACCAGCGAGGTGTCCTGGAACAGCACGATGGTCTGGGTCAAGAGCACCGGCAGCATGTTGCGGAATGCCTGCGGCAGGACGACGTAGCGCATGGTCTGGCTGTAGGTGAGGCCAAGCGCCTGCGCCGCTGCCGGCTGGCCTTTCGAGATCGACTGGATGCCGGCACGCATGATCTCCGAGAAATACGCCGCCTCGAACATGACGAAGGTGACCAGCGATGACGTGAACGCGCCGACCCGGACCGGGCGCGACGCGCCGGTCAGCCATTGCCCGATATAGGGTACCAGGAAATAGAACCAGAAGATCACCAAGACCAGCGGCAGCGAGCGGATCAGGTCGACATAGAGTGCCGCGACCTGGCTCAGCACGGGGAGCCGCGACAGCCGCAGCAGCGCGATCAGCGTGCCGAACACCAGCCCCCCGGCGGCGGCGAGCGCGGTAAGCGTCAGCGTGAACGTCATGCCGTCGAAGAACAGGTAAGGCAGCGAGCGCCTGATCACGTCGAAATCGAAGGTTTCGAACATCGGCGCGCTACTTGATATAGCCGGGCACCGCGACCACCCGCTCCAGGAGCCGCATGGCGGTGACGACGACGATGTTGACGGCGAGATACATCAGCGTCGCCGCCGTGAACGCCTCGAATACCTGGAACGAGAATTCCTGCATCGCGCGTGCTTCGCCCGTCAGTTCGATCAGGCCGATGGTGATGGCAACGGAGGTGTTCTTGATGGTGTTGAGGAATTCGGAGGTAAGCGGCGGCAGGATGATCCGGAATGCCATCGGCAGCAGCACATAGCGGTATTTCTGAAACGTGGTGAGCCCAAGCGCGGTTGCCGCCAGCCCCTGCCCGCGCGGCAGCGAATTGATGCCCGCGCGCAGTTGTTCGGCGACCCGCGCCGACATGAACAGGCCGACGCCGATCGCCGCGGTATAGAACGGTGCGTTCGACATCTGCTTCATCCACAGCCCCCAGGACCGCGGCAGGATTTCGGGCAGCACGAAGAACCACAGGAACAGTTGCACCAATAACGGCATGTTGCGGAAGAATTCGACATAGGCGAAGCCGAACCGCCCCGCCGTCCTGGACGGCAGCGTGCGCAACACGCCGATAATGGAGCCGAACAGCAACGCGAGGATCCAGGCGCAGGCCGCGGTCTCAAGCGTCAGCAGCAGTCCCGACAGCAGCATGTCGAGATAGGTGCCGGTGCCGTTCGGCGCCGGCTCCAGGAAGATGCCCCAGTTCCAGTGATAGTTCACGATGCCGCCTCAAGCCTCACTTCGTCATGCCCGGACTTGATCCGGGCATCCATCCATCTTCGGCAGATTCTTGCGAAGAAGATGGATTGCCGGGTCAAGCCCGGCAATGACGCTGTACATATGCTTCCTTCGCGGGCGACCGCGGAATCTTGCGCCGCCCGCTTTCACATCGCCGTGTAGGAATCCGGATCTGGCGAATCGGATGGCTTGGCGAATTCGTGCTTCAATTCGGGGCCCATCGGCACGTTGAGGTTCAGGCCCTTCGGCGGAATCTTCTGCATGAACCACTTGTCATAGATCTTCGCGCCCTCGCCGCTGGTGTAAAGCTGCGCCGTGGCGGCATCGACCACCTTCTTGAAGGCCGGATCGTCCTTGCGCAGCATGATGCCGTAAGGCTCCGGCTTGGAGAAGGCATCGGTAGAGATCACATAGGCGCCGGGCTCCTTCGAGCCGGCGACGAGACTCGCGAGCAGGATATCGTCCATCACAAACGCAACGGCGCGGTCGGTCTCCACCATCAAAAACGCCTCGGCGTGATCCTTGGCCGGGATGATGTTGACGCCAAGATTGCGCGCGGCGTTGGCCTCGGTGAGCTGCTTGATGTTGGTGGTGCCGGAGGTCGAGACCACCGGCTTGCCCTTCAGGTCGTCGATCGAATTGATCTTGCTCGATTTCTTGGAGACGAAGCGGCTCGCGGTGAGGAAATGGGTGTTGGTGAAGGAAATCTGCTTCTGGCGCTCGACATTGTTGGTGGTGGAGCCGCATTCGAGGTCGATGGTGCCGTTGGCGAGCAGCGGAATGCGGGTCGACGAGGTCACCGGATTGAGCTTGACCTCGAGCTTGTCGAGCTTGAGTTCCTTCTTCACGGCGTCGACGATTCTGTAGCAGATGTCCATCGCAAAGCCGATCGGCTTCTGGTTGTCGTCGAGATAGGAAAACGGGATCGACGAATCGCGGTGGCCGAGCGTGATCGCGCCGGTCTCCTTGATGTTCTTCAGCGTCCCGGTGAGCTCCTGAGCCTGCGCCTGGCCGAGGCCAAGCGCGGCGGCCAGGGCAACACCGGCGATATGACTGCGTTTCATTCCTGTTCTCCCTGCCTGAATTCATGTGACCGCCAGGCGGCCGATCCGCTATTCGACCCTTAAACGCCGCTCCTGACAAGGAAAACCGCGCCGGAGGGCGCCGGGAACGGACCCGGACCGGCGGCGTTTAGTCCCGGAACAATCCGAGGAGATTCAACATGCCCGATACGTCGAAGATCAAGGAGCACATGGATGTCATTTCGTCGGACCGCAAAACGGTCGGGCAAGTCGACCATCTCGAAGGTTCGGACAAGATCAAGTTGACCAAGAAGAGCTCGCCCGACGGCCAGCATCATCATTTCATTCCGGTGTCGTGGGTCGATCATGTCGACCAGCATGTCCATCTCAACAAATCGGGGGCCGACATCACGGCGCACTGGCAGCACGGCCAGACCTGAGGTTTCTTTTGCAGGGCTCTTCGGAGCCCTGATTCTTATCCAGCGAAAGGCGGCCGCATGCATCCCGCAGCCAGAATGCAATTCGCAAGAATTGCCGCCGAATACGCCAATTGGCGCGCGGTCGCTGAAGACGAGCGTTCGCCCGCCCCGGCGTGGTGGTGGGGACCTGCGATGGAGGCGGTGGATGAGCCTGAAACAATGAGCCCCGAATTCTGCGCCAGCCTCGAATTGCCGGGCGGCTCCTCTTACGGGGCCGCGGCCGGCGTGCTGATGGAAGCGCTTGCCGGGCAGACCTCGCTGCCTTGGCCGGATGAATTCCCGAAGAAGCGACGGGATGCGTCGGCGGCTGGCGAGCTGGCGGAATAACCATTTTACGTCATTCCGGGGCGCGCTCTTCGCGCGAACCCGGAATCCAGCAGCACGGTGTATCGGTCTGGATTCCGGGTTCGCGCAAGAGCGCGCCCCGGAATGACGGTGTTTTAGCGCCGGCCGATCGCGATGATCTCCGCTTCGCCATTGCCGGCAGCCACCACATCGCCAACCGCTTTCCCGAACAACGCGCGGGCCAGCGGCGAGGCGTGCGACAATGTTCCGTGCGGCGGGTCGGCCTCGTCCTCGCCGACAATGCGAAAGGTCTGCTCGCGGCCGTCGTCACGAACGATGGTGACCGTCGAGCCGAACCGGACCTGCGTCGTGTCTTCCGGATCGCCCATCACATGGGCAGTCGCCCGCCGCGCGTTCCAGTAGCGCAGGTCGCGCGAGGCCTGCGCCATCGCCGCGCGGTCGCCGGCAACTTGGGCTGTGGCATGCGCCGACTGCGCGGCCGCATAAGCCGCCTCGATCTGCGCGAGGCCTTCCGCGGTGACGTCGTTCGGGTAGTCGGAGACCGGCCGATCCGGCAAGTCCTCGACGGCGTCGGCGTCGGTATCCTTTACGAATGCTCTGCTCATGCCAATGATGTGGGAGGGGGCCGCCGGTTTCTGAAGGGGCTGCTTGCGGTTCCCATGGCAAGGTTCCGATCTCCGCACTATATGACCGCCATCCCCCTGAAGCGTGGCTTCTATTGCGTGAGAAGAATCGTGCTCGTCCTGATGTTACTGCTGGCGCTGCCGATCAGTGTGTCGGCGGCGAAATATTGGATCGGCGATCGTTCCGTGAACTGGCAGACCGCGGACCGCTCCAGCGCCGGCCTGCTGCCGCCTGCTTCCGCGCACCCGGCGGCGCTGGTTCGTGTGTTCGCCGCGCGCACCGTGCGCTGGAAGGGCATCTTTGCGGTCCATAGCTGGATCGTGTTCAAGGAACGCGGCGCGCGGTCCTATACGCGTTACGATTACACCGCCTGGGGCGAGCCGATCTGGGTCAACGGTTTTGCTGCCGACGGCCGCTGGTTCGGCGACGTCCCTGAGGTGGTCGCGGCGGCCGATGGCGAAGCGGCGGCGCAGATGATCCCGAAAATCCGCAACGCGGTCGCGAGCTACAAGCTGCGCCAGCAGGGCGACTACCGCGCTTTCCCCGGACCGAACTCCAACACCTTCGTCACCGCCGTGCTCGCCGCCGTCCCCGAATTGCGCGCCACCCTGCCGCCAACCGCGATCGGCAAGGATTTTCCCTGGGACGAGCGATGGGTCGGCCTGACCCCGTCGCGCACCGGAATCCGTGTTTCGCTCGACGGCTGGCTCGGCTTTACCGCGGGCTGGGTCGAGGGTCTCGAGGTCAACTTCCTCGGCGCGGTGTTCGGCCTCGACCTGCGCCGCCCGGCGATCAAGCTGCCGGGCCTCGGCCGCATCGGATTGCCGCAGACGTCGGCGGCGTGATCCTTCACCTCTCCCCGCTTGCGGGGAGAGGTCGGATGTCATCTTTAGATGACATCCGGGTGAGGGGGACTATCCAAGCACTCGGGCTCGCGGAGAGTCCCGCTCACCCGCCTCGCATCTTATCTATGCGCGTCGACCTCTCCCCGCACGCGGGGAGAGGTGAGGGACGGCCTTCGCTCCGCCAGGCCGCGCACCACCACATAGAAGATCGGCGTGAAGATCAGGCCGAACAGCGTGACGCCCAGCATCCCGAAGAACACCGCGACGCCGACGGCCTGGCGCATCTCGGAGCCGGAGCCGGTCGAGATCACCAGCGGCAGCACGCCGAGGATGAAGGCGAAGGACGTCATCAGGATCGGGCGAATGCGCAGGCGGCACGCCTCGATAACCGCATCGAGGCGCGGTTTTCCTTCCAGCTCGATGTCGCGCGCGAACTCCACGATCAGGATCGCGTTCTTGGCCGCGAGCCCGACCAGCACCACGAAGCCGATCTGGGTCAGGATGTTGACGTCCTGGCCCATGATGCGCACGCCCAGCGTTGCCGCAAGCAGGCACATCGGCACGATCAGGATCACCGCGAACGGCAGCGTCCAGCTGCCATATTGCGCGGCCAGCACCAGGAACACGAACAGCACGCAGATCGGAAAGACGTAGAGCCCGGTATTGCCGCCGGTGACCTGCTGATAGGACAGGTCGGTCCATTCATAGGAGAAGCCGCTCGGCAGGGTCTGGTCCGCCAGCCGCCGCATGGTGTCGATGGCGGTTGCCGAGCTTGTCCCGGGCAACGCTTCGCCCTGCAGCTCCGCCGCCGGATAGAGATTATAACGCGCGACGCGGTCGGGGCCGGAAACGTCGCGGAAGTCCACCACGCTGCCGAGTTGCACCATGTCGCCATTGGCGTTGCGGGTGCGCAGCCGCGCCAGATCGGACCGCTCTTTCCGGAACGGCAGGTCGGCTTGCGCGGTGACGTGATAGGTGCGGCCGAACAGGTTGAAGTCGTTGACGTAGGTGGAGCCGAAATAGGTCTGGATGGTTTCGTTGACGTTCGTGATCGGCACGCCGAGCTTCTGCGCCTTGATGCGATCGATATCGACGAACAGCTGCGGCGTATTCGCGGTGAAGGGCGAGAACACCTGCGTCAATCCGGGCGCCTTGCGCGCGGCGGCAACGAGTTCCTCGTTGGCGGCGGCCAGCATTTCCGGCCCGCGGCCCTGACGGTCCTGGATGCGCATCGTGAAACCGCCGCCGGTGCCGATGCCCGGCACGGGAGGCGGCGGAATCACGATGATGAAGGCGCCCTCGATTGCGGACAGGCGCTTGCGCAGATCGGCGGTGATTGCCGCGGCGGTCAGGCCTTTGCCGTGGCGCACTTCCGGCTCCTCGAACACTGGAAAAAGCGCAGCCGCATTGCCCGCCTGGGTCCGGGTCGCCCCCGAAAAGCCGGCGAACGCCGCAACCCGAACGATCCCCGGGGTCTCCAGCGCCGTATGCTCGATCTGGCGGACGATGTCGGTGGTGCGCGCCAGCGACGCGGCGCCCGGCAACTGCGCCGATATGATCACGTAACCGCGGTCCTGCGCCGGGATGAAGCCTTGCGGTGTGGTGTAGAGCAGCCAGCCGGCGCCGCCGATCAGCACGGCATAGATCAGCAGCATCACGGCGGTATGGCGGATCACGAAGGCCGCCGCCCGGCCATAGCCATGCGACAACCGGTCAAAGCCGCGGTTGAAAGCGCCGGTGAACGCGCCCCAGCCACGCGCGACGATATTCCAGCCTGCGGGTGGGCGCCGCGCTTCATGCGGCCGCAGGATCTGCGAGGCCAGCGCCGGCGACAGCGTCAGTGAGCAGAAGCACGAAATCGCGGTCGCGACCGCGATGGTGACGGCGAATTGCTGAAAAAATTGCCCCGAGATGCCGCCAAGAAACGCGGTCGGCACGAACACCGCGCACAGCACCAGCGCGATCGACACCAGCGCGCCGCCGACCTCCTCCATGGTCTTGAGTGCCGCGTCGCGCCGGCTCAGGCCGTGCTCGAGGTGCCGCTCGACGTTCTCCACCACGACGATGGCGTCATCGACCACGATGCCGACCGCCAACACCAGGCCGAACAGCGTCAGATTGTTGATCGAGAACCCGAGCGCCGCCATCACCGCAAAGGTTCCGACCAGCGATACCGGAATGGCAATGATCGGAATGATCGCCGGCCGCCAGCCCTGCAGAAATACCAGCACGACGATGACGACCAGCAGCATCGCCTCATAGATCGTCTTGATCAGCTCGTTGACGGATTGCGCGATGAATTCGGTCGGATTGTAGCCGATGTTGTAGTCGAGGCCTTTTGGAAAACCGGCTCTCAGCTTCACCATCGTGTCCGAGATGTTTTTTGCGGTGGCGAGCGCGTTCGAGCCGGGCCGCTGCGTCACCAATAGCGCAACCGCGGATTTCCGTAAGAGAAAACTGTTGGTCGAATAGGACAGCGCGCCGAGTTCGACCCGCGCGATATCGCGCAAGCGCACGGTGCGGCCGTCGGCGCCGGCTCGGACCACGATGTCCTCGAATTGCTTCTGATCCTTCAGCCGCCCCGTGAAGGTGAGATTGGGCTGGAACGCGCGATCGGCGATCGGCGGCTCGCCGATCTGCCCGCCGGTGATCTGGAGGTTTTGTGCGCGGATCGCCGCCACCACCTCGGCCGAGGTCAGCCCCAGCGTGGCGATGCGGTCCGGATCGAGCCACAGCCGCATCGAGTAATCGCGGGCGCCGAACATCTGGATGTCGCCGATGCCGTCGAGCCGCAGC
>C688J35102_120989283_pt1 | contig 10691 bp, 14 predicted proteins | sample HopSoiMetagenom2_FD_35102 | JGI IMG/M metagenome (IMG submission 35102) | reverse complement strand
GAATGTCTCCAGCACAAAAGGCGCGATCAGGCCCGACGAGAGGATGCCGAGCCCCGGTCCGGCGTAAAACAGGCTTAGCAGCAGGTTTGCCCGCGCCGGCTGCGCCTGAGCCATCCGCGCAGCCAGTGCGCCGCTGGCGACGAAAGCGACCGCCGCGCCGACACCGACCAGTAAACGTGCGAAGCTCAGGACGACAAAATTTCCCGACAAAGCGCACAGCAGCAGCGCTGCGATGGAGGCCAGCGTTCCCCAGCGCACTGCCGCGGACAGACCGAAATACCGGATGAAGCTCGAGGCCACCAACGCTCCCAGGAGATAGCCCGCGGCATTGATGGTGTTCATGAACCCGGCGGCCGAGTACGACCAGCCGAGCGCGTCCCGCATATCCGGCAGCACCAGCGAATAGGCGAACCGGCCGATCCCAAGCCCGACTGACGGCGCCAGCGAAAGGATCAGGATCAGCCGCGCGGAATTCGCAGGTGGGGAGGGATCGGCGCTGGCTTTCACGGGAGTCTCCGGCCTGGTCATTGTGGCAGCCAAAGCGAGGGTTGCACAGCGGTGCGCGAGCAATGGTGTCTTGCCATCGGTGCAACGCCGCTTTAGCACTCGCCGCAGCGGCCTTCGGCGTGATGCGCGCACTCACGCAAGGCAGGGTTGCGTATCGGTGAGGGAAATTTGATGGCGACGCATAAATTGCTGCTGCTGCCCGGCGACGGCATCGGCCCCGAGGTAATGGCCGAAGTCAGGCGCGTGATCGACTGGCTCAATGCGCAGGGCGTGGCCAGTTTCGAGATCGAGCAGGGCTTGGTCGGAGGAGCGGCTTACGACGCCAGCAAGCAGAGCATTACCGATGCCACCATGGCCACCGCGATGTCAGCGGATGCGGTGATCTTCGGAGCGGTCGGCGGTCCAAAGTGGGACAGCGTTCCCTATGAGGCGCGGCCCGAGGCCGGACTGCTTCGATTGCGCAAGGACCTCGGCCTGTTCGCCAATTTGCGTCCTGCGGTTTGCTACCCGGCGCTTGCGGACGCCTCGAGCTTGAAGCGCGCCGTGGTCGAGGGTCTCGACATCATGATCGTGCGGGAGCTCACCGGTGGGGTGTATTTCGGCGAACCGAAAACCATCACCGACCTCGGCAACGGCCAGAAGCGCGCCATCGACACCCAGGTCTACGACACCTACGAGGTCGAGCGCATCGCCCGTGTCGCCTTTGATCTCGCGCGCAAGCGGCGCAACAAGCTGACCTCGATGGAAAAGCGCAATGTGATGAAGTCGGGCGTGCTCTGGAACGAGGTCGTCACTCAGGTGCATGCGCGCGAGTACCAGGACGTGGAGCTCGAACATCAGCTCGCCGATTCCGGCGGCATGAACCTGGTGAAATGGCCGAAGCAGTTCGACGTTATCGTGACCGACAATCTTTTTGGCGACATGCTCTCGGACATCGCCGCGATGCTGACGGGTTCGCTCGGCATGCTGCCCTCGGCGTCGCTGGGCGAGGTCGATGTCAAAACCAAAAAGCGGCGAGCGCTGTACGAACCGGTGCATGGTTCGGCGCCCGATATCGCCGGCAAGGGGCTCGCCAACCCGATCGCGATGATTGCGTCCTTTGGAATGGCGCTGCGCTATTCGTTCGACATGGGCACGCTGGCTGACAAGGTCGACGCGGCAATCGCGGCAGTGCTGGCCAAGGGATTGCGAACGGCGGACATCAAGTCCGATGCCACCACGGCCGCCAGCACCACGCAGATGGGCGAGGCGATCGTCAACGAGTTGCAGGCGATGCACGCTTAGAGAGTGTAGGAACGAGAGGGTGCGAAATGCCCGGCGAAACCGCCGGTATTCGCATGGCGCCCTGGCTCAATACAGCGGGATGCGGGTTAGAAGATCGCCGTCAGAGCCGCCGAAGTCGTAGGGCGGGTTCAGCGGCTGGCGGTCGATCGGGCGGTTGAGGTTCTCGCGCCCGAAGGTTCGCGCCGGAGGAAATGCGTAGTCGGTGAATTTTCTGTCCCCCGGCAATACCTCGACACCGGCGTCGAGCCAGGAGCGCTTGGTGACGTAGATCCGGGTGCGCGGGCCCTGCTGATAGGAAACGTTCGGACCGCTGGGCCCATAATAGGGCCGGCCACGCTCGTCGTACTGGCGCTTAGGCTGCGCATTGGCGGAGGACAGGTCAAAACCAATGGCCAGGACGGCGGTCACGGTCAGCAACGTCGCAAACCTGCTTGCAAGAAGTTTTGGGCTCATCATGTCCTCACGGGCGGCCGGGGCCGCCATTTCTGGTCTGGCCCTCACTGTAGCTGCCGCGCCTGTGCAGCCACAAGGTCAAACCGGCCACAGTGCGCGACAATAATACGGATCGAAGCGAAAAACGGATACGATACCAGCACCTTGGTGATCTGGCGGGATCACAGCGCGCCCCGCAGCGACGGGTTGGCGGCCGAGATTAGCCAGTCCGCCGACGTTGCGACGGCCGGGGCAGCGGTGCAGTTGATTCTCTTGAGTTCGGCCGGTGCTTCAAGCTCGGCAGCGCCTTGCGTGCCGTCTCGTGCCGCCCAGCGAATCATGTCCTTGCCGCCGCCCGACGAACGCCGGAAGACCTCGTAGCTCCCTGTTTTGTCTGGAAAATCCAATGCGCTGCCCGCACAAGCCAGATTTGACCGCCCGGTCGCGCGCCAAGCTGCGGTCGACTGCTCGACGATCGAAGGCAGTTCGTCCGAGAGCAAGTGGTCCCATAGATGGATGCTGCCGCTGGCAAGCAGCGCCAGCGCACCCACATAGGCAATGAGATGCGCCAGCATGCGGTGACACTCGTCGGCAAAGCTGGTCAGCGCCGGATGAATGCGGGATTGATGGGAGGTGCCTGGGCGCTGCCAAAGGGATCGCATCGAACGCCCGATTGCGACCGAGCATCGAAACGGCTCGGGTCTAACGTTGTCTTAACGGCGTTTCTCGCATAGAAGCGCTGCCTCTTCCCTTCGTTCTCGAAGCGGCGGGGGAGCATTTTGCTTCGGAGAGTGAACGATGGGTTACAAAGTCGCGGTGGTCGGAGCGACCGGCAATGTGGGGCGGGAGATGCTCAACATTCTCGACGAGCGCAAATTCCCGGCGGACGAGGTGGTGCCGCTGGCCTCTCGGCGCAGCATGGGCGTTGAAGTGTCCTATGGCGACCGCACCCTGAAGGTCAAAGCGCTCGAGAATTACGACTTCAGCGATGTCGATATCTGCCTGATGTCGGCGGGCGGCGCCGTCTCGAAAGAATGGTCGCCGAAAATCGGCGCGGCCGGCACGGTCGTGATCGACAATTCGTCGGCGTGGCGAATGGATCCCGACGTGCCGCTGATCGTGCCCGAGGTCAATGCGGACGCCCTTTCCGGCTTCGTGAAGAAGAACATCATCGCCAATCCGAACTGCTCGACCGCGCAGCTGGTGGTCGCACTCAAGCCGCTGCACGACAAGGCGGGCATCAAGCGCGTCGTCGTCTCGACCTATCAGTCGGTGTCCGGCGCCGGCAAGGACGCGATGGATGAACTGTTTTCGCAGACCAAGGCCGTCTACACCAACAGCGAACTCGTCACCAAGAAGTTCCCCAAGCGGATTGCCTTCAACGTGATTCCCGAGATCGACGTGTTCATGGAGGACGGCTACACCAAGGAAGAGTGGAAGATGATGATGGAGACCAAGAAAATTCTTGATCCCAAAATCAAGCTGACCGCGACTTGCGTGCGGGTGCCGGTGTTCGTCGGCCACTCCGAAGCGGTCAACATCGAATTCGAGAGGCCGATCTCGGCCGACGAGGCTCGCGATGTCCTGCGCAATGCGCCGGGATGCCTGGTGATCGACAAGCGCGAACCCGGCGGCTACGTCACCCCCTATGAGGCGGCAGGCGAGGACGCGACTTACATCAGCCGCATCCGCGAGGACGCCACCGTGGAAAACGGTCTCGTGCTGTGGTGCGTCTCGGACAATCTCCGCAAGGGCGCGGCGCTGAACGCGATCCAGATTGCCGAGTGCCTGATCAACCGCAAGCTGATCAGCGCCAAGAAAAAGGCCGCATGAGCGCCGAACCGGAGCGCGAACTCCAGATGAGCGAACAGCCCGCTCCGTACCGGCCCAATCCGACCCTGAAACGCGTCGAGAACGGCTTCGAAAAGCTGATCTTCAACAGCCGCTGGCTGATGGCGCCGTTCTACTTCGGCCTCGTCGTCAGCCTCGCCGTGCTGTTGCTGAAATTCTGCATGATACTCTGGGAGTTCATCATCCATGCGCCGGGCTCCAAGGAGTCCGACATCATCCTGGGCGTGCTGAGTCTGATCGACGTCTCCCTGAGCGGCAATCTGATTCTCATCGTGGTATTTTCGGGCTACGAAAATTTCGTTTCCAAGATCGATCCGCGCGGCCACCCCGACTGGCCGGACTGGATGACGAAGATCCAATTCGGCGGACTGAAGCAGAAATTGCTCGCTTCGATCGTGGCGATCTCGGCGATCCAGGTGCTCAAGGCCTTCATGAATATCGACACTGTCTTCGAGCCTCAGAAGCTCGCCTGGCTCGTCGGCGTACATCTGGTGTTCGTGGTATCGGCGTTCATGCTGGCATTGTCGGATCGCTGGAGCGGCGGCGATCACGGCGGCGAGTAAGGACGTATGCGGCCAGTTCAGATCGATTTGCGCATCGGTGATGCTCGCGGCCCGCGAGCGGATCAGGCCTGCTGTCCCCTCAGGCTGCGAAATTCCTTGCTGGCCTGATCGAGCACGAACAGCGTCCCTTCCGCCACGCCGAAATAGGCGCCGTGCAGGTTCAAGCCGCCTTTTTCAACCAGCGTCCGAACGAACGGAAAGGTCATCAGGTTTTCCAGGCTGCGGAACACCGCGGCCTTCTCGATCCGCACGGTAAACTCCTGCATGGTCTCATGCTCGCGCCTTTCGACCTGCTCCCCCGGCTTGATGAACATCGCCATCCATTTGCCGATGAAATCGCCCGGCGACAGCGGCGCGGTTTTGTCCACGAACGCACGAATGCCCCCGCATTGAGCGTGGCCGAGCACCACGATGTGCTTCACGCGCAAGACCGAGACCGCATATTCCAGTGCCGCGGAGACGCCGTGCGCGCCGCTGTCGGGCTGATAGACCGGAACCAGATTGGCGACGTTGCGCACCACGAATAACTCGCCAGGGCCCGCGTCGAAGATGACTTCGGGGGATACCCGGGAATCGCAGCAGCCGATCACCATGACTTCGGGCGACTGGCCGCGCTCGGCAAGCTCCCGGAAGCGTGACTGTTCGGTGGGCAGTCGTTGCGCCGAGAAGCTGCGGTATCCGGCGATCAGGTCCTGCGGAAACGATGACATGCGCGTTGCTAACCATAAGCCTTGGTGCGGAACAAGGCTTTCGAAGCAAGGCCCGGGATGTTATCGCCTTTTTAGCTTGATCCGAAGGGGATAGCCATGACCCGTCCTCGCCGTAGCCTGTTGTTCATGCCGGGTTCGAACGCGCGGGCGCTGGAAAAAGCCCGCAGCCTGCCGGCCGATGGGATCATTCTCGACCTCGAGGATGCCGTCGCGCCCGAAGCCAAGGGCTTGGCGCGCGATCAGATCGCCGCTGCCGTGGCGGCAGGCGGGTTCGGCAGGCGCGAGGTGTTGATCCGCATCAACGCACTGGATTCTCCGTGGTGGATCGATGACGTGACCATGGCCGGCAAGGCCCGGCCCGACGGGATTCTGGTTCCGAAAATTTCCAGCGTGAAGGATCTGACGGCGATCGCCGATCGGCTTAGCGACATCAACGCGCCGATATCGATCAGGGTCTGGGCGATGATCGAAACTTCGCGCGCGGTGCTGCACGCCGAGGAACTCGCCGCCGCTTCGCGGGATTCCGAGATGCGGCTAGCCGGCTTCGTGTTCGGTCCGAACGATATCTCGCGCGAGACGCGGATCCGAATGCAGCCCGGCCGCGCGGCGATGCTGCCGATGATCACCCATTGCATCCTCGCCACCCGCGCCTATGGGCTGGAGATACTCGACGGACCCTACAGCGATCTCAGCAACGTCAACGGGTTTGGGCAGGAATGCACCCAGGCACGCGATCTCGGTTTCGACGGCAAGACCCTGATCCATCCCGGCCAGATCGAGGCTTGCAACGCCATCTTCACTCCGCCGGCGGAGGAGGTCGAATACGCCCGCAAGGTGATCGCCGCCTTCGAACGCCCGGAAAACGCCTCGCGCGGCGCGATCCAGCTCGACGGCCGGATGGTCGAGCGGCTGCACGCCGAGATGGCAAGACGGACCATCGAAATCGCCGACGCCATCACGGCCGCGGGGAGTTGATGTTATCCGTCTAGGCGATGGAGACGATGCTCAAGAGGTCCCGAACCGTTCCGCAGCCCATGCATACAAGCTGCCGGGCACAGGCGACTGGTTGCCACGTCCCTTCGGCGATATGTGCAGCCCGATGACCCGGGCATCGGCGATCACTGCCGAAAAATTCGAGCGATCGAAGAACAGCCTCGGCGAGGCATGAACGCTGTAGAACGATTGCCGCGGCATTGCATGACGCAAGGAACCGGCGCGCTTGGCCAGCGCGGTCAACGCCGCCGGGCCGTAAATTGCGACGCGGACATCGGCCAGACGCTGGGACCCGCCGCGCAGCCTTCTCAGGAGAAATGACAGGCGATGCCGCCACGCCAGCCATTCCGGGGTCAACTCCTCCTGCTCGATCAGCCTTTCGAACGCCAGCACGATCGGATCTCGTGATGGCAGATAAAGCACGGAGTTGCCGAGCTGGCGCGCCCGCTCCCAGGCGAAATAGGGCTTCGCAACGTCGAGCTGGATGGGCTTGAGCAGCAGCACGTCCGGGTCGAGCCACATGCCCGCGCCCTCGGCCATCAACCGCATCCGAAAGAAATCGCTGAACTGCAACGTGGTCCAGTCGCGCCACGATCCGTCGGGTTGCGGCGGCCGCAGCCGTTCGGAGAACGCGTAAGGCAGGATTGCCTCGGCTTCGGCGTTGCCGACCCCCTTGGGCAAGTTCCGGATCGGATCGAAACTGTAGACGGTGACTTTATGGCCTGCGGCGATCTGCGAGCGCAGGCACGTCAGCCGCAACCGGTCGATGGGCCCGTGCCAGAACGTGACGACATCAGGCTGCATCTAGCGCAGCTCCAGCGCCTTTTTTCGAAAGGCTCCCGAGTAAGATCAGGCCCAGGTGCGTTCGGTTTTCGCCCTTGCTTCGTACGCGTCGATCGATTGCTTCTTTTCCATCGTGAGGCCGATATCGTCGAGACCGTTCATCAGGCAGTGCTTGCGGAACGGGTCGATTTCAAATTTCACGGTGCCGCCGTCGGGACCGCGGATCTCCTGATTGGCCAGATCGATGGTGAGCGTCGCATTGGCGCCGCGCTCGGCGTCGTCGAACAATTTGTCGAGGTCTTCCTGGCTGACGCGGATCGGCAATATGCCGTTTTTGAAGCAGTTGTTGTAGAAGATGTCGCCGAACGAGGTCGAGATCACGCAGCGGATGCCGAAATCCAGCAACGCCCATGGCGCGTGTTCGCGGCTCGAACCGCAGCCGAAATTATCGCCGGCCACGAGGATTCTGGCGTTGCGATAGGCAGGCTTGTTGAGGATGAAGTCCGGGTTCTCGCTGCCGTCATCCCTGTAGCGCTGCTCCGAAAACAATCCCTTGCCAAGCCCGGTGCGCTTGATGGTCTTCAGATACTGCTTGGGGATGACCATGTCGGTATCGACATTGATGATCTTCAGCGGCGCGGCGACGCCCTCCAGCGTGGTGAACTTGTCCATGGTCGCATTTCTCGGTTCGGATTGACGCAACGCGTTTCGGCCGCTGGTTTATCGCGGAACTCGTCGGCATTAAAGCACAAACTGGCTAACAAACGGCGACTGCTAGCACCTTTGGGGCTGCGAATACGGGACCGACGGCGACAATGCCGCCCATGGTCTATCCGGCGTTTGCTTCGATTTCCTCCATATCCTCGTCCGAAAGTCCGAAATGGTGGCCGATCTCGTGAATCAGCACGTGGCGGATGATATCGCCCAACGCTTCATCGTGTTCGGCCCAGTAATCCAGCATCGGCCGGCGGTAGAGCCAGATCATGTTCGGCAGCCGGGCAATGTCCTGATTGCTGTGGAAGGGGAGTCCGACGCCCTGAAACAGGCCGAGCAGGTCGAATTCGCTTTCCGCTTTCATCTCCTCGATCACCTCCCCGCTCGGAAAATCGTCGACGCGGATGATCACGCCTTCGCAGAGATCGCGAAAGGTTCTCGGCAGGCGCGCGAAGATCTCGTGCGCCATGGTTTCCATCTCGGCAAGCGAGGGGGCTTTCGCGGTCTGCCACATGTCGCCTGTTTAGCCCGGCCCGCGCGCTCGTGCATACGGCCCCCGAACAACTTTGTGCCGATCCGAGCGGCAAGCCGCCGACTTGCGCGGGGCGTCTGCAGTTGACCTCGGCGCGTCAATCGGAGACCTTGCGACCGAAACAATTCGGGGCGGGCGTAATGATGCGGTTCATCACGGCGGCAGTATTGGTCGCTTTAGGGGGCGCGGTTTTCGGACCCATGGCGCGCGCGCAGAGCGCGCCGCAGGACAGCCGGATCGGCCAGCAATGGAACTCCGGCCCGACCGATGCCTCAGCCCAGCGCCAGAACCGGCGACCTCCAACCCGGCTGCGAGTTCAACCGTATTACGAGTCGAGCTTCGATGGCGTCTATCCGCGCTATTATCCCGGTCGTAACGCCGTGCGCGAATGCACCGCGAACTACGTGCAGGAATACCGGCCCAGCGGAACGGTGATCGTTCCTCGCATGAACTGCTTCTGGAGGCCGGGCTAGGCGGCCGAGTTGTCGGCGTGACCAGCAACCGCTGCGGCATGGTCGTCACCGAGGAGCTTTCGATGATCAGATGGTTCGCCCCGGCGTTGGCCGCGCTCGGCCTGGCCTTCTCGGGCCCGGCCATCGACTCCGCAGCAGCGGATGCTTTGCAGGTTGCCGCGCAAGTCCCGGGAATCGCGGAAGCGACCGACGTCAGCTCGCGGCGCTCCCATCGGCGTCACCGACATTACCATGTTGATCGAGCGCATTACCGCCCGCGCTATTACGCGCGGCCGTATGAATACCGGCCTTATCCGTATTCGACGCCGGCTCCATTCGTGTTCGGGCTTAACTTTGGGCCGTAACAGGTCAGGGTCCGAGCGCCTCGCTGCGGCGCAAATCAACCACAGTCGGGGCTTCGTCGGCTGACAACAATCTTCCGTCGAATTTCCTGAACACGTCAAAGAACTGCGTCGGACAGCGATCACAAGCTTCGCGGTCGGCGATCTGCACCAAAACGTAGGGCGCCATGCCGTCCTTTCAGCGCTGACGCAGCGTTGCCGCTACCGCATCACTGATCGATGATAGCGCGCGTATTCAGAGCGCGTTCATCTGGCGCATCTTACTTTTTACGTTGGGAGCGACCGCAAATGATGTGCCGAAAACGAGTCGTCGGACGACTCGGCTTTCGATGCCTTGTCGAGGAGGATTAAACAGATGATCAAACTCTCAAGTGCCGGGCGCGGCCATTGCCTGGTACGTTCGGGCCTTGCGGCGGCCGCGATTCTGGCGTTCTCGGGCGTACCGGGTCAGCGCGCCGAAGCGATGTCGCCGATCAACCCCGGCGCGACACCAATTGCCGCGCGGGATGGGCTGACGACAGAAGTCCGCTTCGGCGGTCACCATGGCGGAGGCGGCGGCGGGTTCCATGGCGGCGGAATTGGCCGGGGTGGCGGCGGAGCGTTTCACTCCGGCGGATTTGGTCGTGGTGGCGGCGCGTTTCACTCCGGCGGATTTGGTCGCGGAGGCGGAGCGTTTCATTACGGTGGGATCCGCCCGGGCGGCGTGTTCCGAGGCAGCGGCTTCCGCGCCGGTCCAGCGTTCCACACCAGAGGCGTTGGCTTCCATCGTCATCACTTCCACCGGCGCGCCTTCTATGGAGCGGCCTTCTATCCCTACTATGATTATGCGTACTACCGGCCATACCGTCGTTGCCGGATCGTCTTGACCTACTACGGTCCGCGTCGCATTTGCCACTTCCGCCACTGGCGGCACCATTACTGGCGGCACCATCACTGGCGACACCATCATTGGCGCCACCACCACCGCCATCACCGGTACTGGTAAACACTCAACGGGATCGTTGGGACGGGTTGAACGACAGTTGCTCAGAGAAGCGATGTCAGGATTCGAAAACAGATCGGGCGCCCGCAACGGCGCCCGATCTCATTGCGCGTACCAATGGTGAGCGCATCAGTCCCAGTTCTTGAATCGCCATGGCCTTAGCTTCCACGGCGTCAACGTCTCCAGCCGCCACTGCTGCCAACGGTCCGGGGGCCAGTGGCTGAGTCGGGATGCTTCCTCGGCGACGGGCTCGGCCGCAGGGCGCACGACGCGGCGCCTGGTCTGGCGCGTCGCCTCGCTGATCATGTCGATGAATTCGGATTTCTCGGCCATCGGGCACCTCGCGACGCTAAGCCAATGTCGATCCAGTCTGATCGCAACAGCTTAACGACTCACTTCGGAAATGCCTCGAGCTTGAGCGAAGAGTACGGAGCTAGTCGCTAGCTCGGTTCGCGCAACGAAAGATAGGCGAACGCATCGAGAGCGCTAGCGCCACTCCCTGATGTCAACGAAATGCCCGGCGATC
>C688J35102_120989285_pt1 | contig 10695 bp, 14 predicted proteins | sample HopSoiMetagenom2_FD_35102 | JGI IMG/M metagenome (IMG submission 35102) | reverse complement strand
CGGGCGCTCCTGCCTCCATCCGCTCCCACCGCCTGAGAGCCACCCCGATGAACCCGACGACCCTCCGCCGCCCGCTGGCCCTGGCCGCCCTCCTCGCCCTGTCGGCGCTCCCCGCGGCGGCGCAGCGGGCGCGCTTCGAGGTGGTGGGCCGCGCCCCGGTCACGCGCACGCGTACCACCGGGCTGGCCGTGTTCAGGGGGGTGGACGGGCGCGACTACGCCTACGCGGGGACCTTCGGCCAGTGCCCCGCCTGCGTGGCCGGGCGGATGTACGCGTGGGACGTGACCGACCCGGCCCGGCCGCGGCTCACCGACTCGGTGGTGGTGGACGCGCGGATCATCAACGGCGTGGCCGTGAACGCCGCGGGCACGCTGGCCGCGCTCACCCGTGAGGGGGCGGAGAGCCGCCGCAACGGGCTGGTGGTGCTCGACCTGAAGGACCCCGCGCACCCGCGCGTGGCGGCCGACTACTGGGAGACGCTCACCGGCGGCGCGCACGCGGTGGCGATGGACGGGAACTTCGCCTACGTGGTGGACCAGGGGAGCGCCGAGCTGGCGGTGATCGACCTCACCGACCCCGCCGACCCGCGCGAGGTGGGGCGCTGGGGCGTGCCCAACACCCCGGGGCGCTTCCTGCAGGACGTGGCCGTGAAGGACGGCCTCGCCTACCTGGCGTACTGGAACGACGGCCTCGCGATCCTGGACGTGGGGAACGGGGTGAAGGGCGGCACCCCGTCGCGCCCGCGGCTGGTGTCGCAGTACCGCTACCGCACCGAGTGGCGCGGCGACCGCTACGGCAACACCGCCTCCGTCTTCCCGTTCACCACCGCGGCGGGAAAGCGCTACCTGCTGGTGGGCGACCAGATCCTGTCGCAGGACGCCGACCTCAACCGCCGCCTGGAGACGGGCGGCATGGTGCACGTGCTGAACGTGACCGACCCCGAGGTGCCCACCGAGGTGGCGACGTACGCCGGCGAAAACGGGGTGCACGCCTCCGCCGCGGCGGGTGAGACGCTGTACGCGGCGAGCTGGAACGGCGGCCTGCGCGCGGTGGACCTCTCCGGCGAGATCCGCGGCGAGCTGCGCTCGCGCGAGCTGGCGGTGCTCGCCACCGGCGACTCCGCCGCCTACCTCCCCAACCTCCCCTTCGCCTGGTCGGTGGTGCCCCACAACGGGCTGGTGTTCGCCAGCGACTTCAACTCGGGGCTGTGGATCGCGCGCATCGTTCCCGCGGCCGCGCGCTGACGAACCGCCGCGGGGTTGTTCGCGCGCGCCGCGCCGGCTTATCTTCCGCCGCATCCTGATCGGAACGGCGCCAGCGACCACGGGGACCATGTACAGGCTACAGGACGAAGAAGAAGAGGAAGAGACTCCCGAGCAGAAGCCCGAGGAGCGCGAGGTCGACCGCAACGCCGCCTCCATGACCGACGCGGTGCGCGACCGGCTGTTCAAGTCGCGCACGCTCGTCATCAGCGGCGAGATCAACCAGCGGCTGGTGTCGCACGTGATGGGGCAGCTGCTGGCGATGGCCGCCGACGGCGACGACCCCATCACCATCTTCATCAACTCGCAGGGCGGGCACGTGGAGAGCGGCGACACCATCCACGACGTGATCCGCTTCATCAAGCCGCGGGTGCGGATGGTGGGGACGGGGTGGGTGGCCAGCGCGGGCGCGCTGATCTACGTGGCGGTGCCGCTGGAGGATCGCTTCGCCCTTCCCAACACGCGCTTCCTGCTGCACCAGCCGGCGGGCGGCGGGAGCGGCACCGCGGCCGACGTGGAGATCGAGGCGCGCGAGATCATCCGGATGCGCGAGCGCATCAACCGGATCTTCGCCCGCGAGACGGGGCAGTCGCTCGAGCGCATCGAGTCCGACACGCACCGCAACTTCTGGCTGATGGCCGACCAGGCGAAGGAGTACGGCCTGGTGGGGAAGGTGATCAACTCGGAGTCGGAGCTGGCCTGATCCAGCAAAAGCGTCTCACGCAGAGGCGCAGAGACGCAGAGGGCCGCCGCGGGCTCTCTGCGTCTCCGCGTGAGATTCAGTCTTCCTGGTTCTCGGCGGGGTAGGCGAGCGCGCCGCGCATGGGGTCGAGCACGTGGCTGATCTGGTCGGCGCGGTCGATGCGGCCCACCTGGCGGTCCAGCACCGTCCACGGGGTGACGGTCCACTCGCCCGGGGGCTCGCCGTCCCCCTCCTTCTCCCGTCGCCCGAGCTCCACCAGCTCCTCCGCCACCTCGCTCGACGCGCACACCGCCGTGAGTGCCGGGCACTTCTCCTCCGGCAGCCGCTCGAACACGCACCACACCGTCTTCGTCATCGCCGTGCATCCGGTTCGGGTCAGCGGGGGATGCCTCGCAAGGTTCCGGCCCGGGCCGTGCTGCGACGCTGGGTGACTCGGGAATGTGCAGTGCCGCGATGGTCACGTGTCGTCGGTGGCGGATGTAGAGCGGCGGCCCTGAATGCGTCTTTACGTCACCTGGAACACCCCGCATCTTTCCAGCAGCCCTTCAAGTTCGGAGGGAGTATGAAACGGAAGAGGCGGGTCATCCAGGACGACTTTCCCACCGGTGACCTGGATCGCGACGAGCTGAGGCGAGCCTTCGCCGAGTTGCGGGAGAAGCGCCTCGCCCGCGAGCGGCGCGCAGGCAACTCCGTCGCGAGCGACTCTGCGGGCGGCTCTTTCGCCAGACCTTTACGTCCGGAGCGAGCGGCATGAAGCGGAGAAAGCGTATCGTCCAGGATGACTTCCCCGATGGCTCGATCGATCGGGACGAGGCGAGGCGAGTCTTCCGCGAGCTCAGGGTGAAGCGCCTCGCCCGCGAACGCCGGGCACGCGGCTTGTCCACCGACGCCTCGCCCGAGGCTCGTGCCGTTCGGAAGCAGCGGGCCCGGCCCGCGAGCGGGGACGCGGTCGGGGAGCGCATCCGCGCCGCCTGAACCGCCTCCTTATATGCTTCCGGCCGCCTACAGCAGGAACGTATTCATCAACTGCCCGTTCGACCGAAAGCACAACGCGCTGCTCAGGGTGATGGTCTTCGCAGTCCAGGACTGCGGGTTCATCGCCCGCTGTGCGTTGGAGACCGTCGACGGGGGCGAGGTGCGGATCCGCAAGATCATCCAGATCATGCGCGAGTCGCGGTACGGCATCCACGACATCTCACGGATCGAGCTCGACCGGGGGACGCGCCTGCCGCGCTTCAACATGCCGCTGGAGCTCGGGCTCTTTCTGGGCGCGAGGGAGTTCGGCGTTCGCGAGCAGCGGATGAAGGAGTGCCTGATCCTCGACCGGGAGCGGTACCGATACCAGGCTTTCTGTTCCGACATCGCCGGGCAGGATATCCTGACCCATTCCGGCGACGCCGGCTCGGTGATCGCCGCGGTCCGTGCGTTCCTCGCGAACAAGCGTGCGGCAGACCTGCTCCCCAGCGGGAGCACGATCGCGCAGCGGTACGAAGTCTTTCGCGCGGAGCTCGCCTCTTCGGTCCGGGAGTTCCACCTCACGCCGTCGGAACTCACCTTCACCGAGTTTCGTACCCTCGTGCTGGCGTTCCTGAGGGAGAACCCCTGGTGACGGAGGCGATGGACTTCGCCACCTTCCGCCGTAGGGCGCGGGAGATCTTCGACTCGATCCCGGCGGAGCTGCGGCACGGGGTGGAGTACGTGCGGGTGGAGCGGGAGGCGCTGCCGCACCCCTCCATGCCCGACGTCTACACGCTGGGCGAGTGCGCCACGGGGGAGTACGACGTGGGGTTCGACCAGCCGGGTTCCGTGCGCTCGGGGGTGCACCTGTACTACGGCTCCTTCCGCGAGCTGGCGCGGCTCGACGAGGACTTCGACTGGGAGGCGGAGCTCTGGGAGACCCTCACCCACGAGGTGCGCCACCACCGCGAGACGACCGCGGGCGAGGACGCGCTGGAGGACATGGACTGGGCGGAGGACGAGAACTTCCGCCGCCGCGCGGGGAAGCGCTTCGACCCGCTCTTCTTCCGCGCCGGGACGGCGGTGGGCGACGGCGCGTGGGAGGTGGACGGAGACCTCTTCGTGCAGCGGGAGCTCACCGAGGAGGAGCTGGAGGACGAGCTCGAGCTCGCGGTGACGGTCGACGGCGAGGAGGTGGTGGTGCCGCTCCCGGACCGCATCGGCGACGCGCACTACCTGTACCTGGATGGCCGCTGGGACGAGGAGCGCGACGTGGCGCTGGTGCTGGTGCGCCGCCAGGGCGCCTGGGAGCAGCTCCGCCGCCTCTTCTCCCGCCGCCGCGCCGAGGTGCTGCAGTCCTCGGTCGACGTCGGCCCGCGGGAAAGCTGAACCATTTTTCCGCCGTTCCTCTCCGTTCCTCTGCGTCTCTGCGTGAAACGGCCGTAGCGGAGCCGCGGCCCGCGCAGAGGCTTCGGCGCCCGGTTTGCAGACGAGGTTCACGGGGCCTGGGAGGATCGGGAAGCGGAGGAGGAGACGGAGTGACGGAACCCGACACGGGGGAGGCGCCGCGCGCGCGGCACGACGGGGGGCCCTTCCTGACCCCCTACGAGATGGCGTTCGGCGAGGCGGGGTTCGAGAACCGCGTCTTCCCGCGCATCCAGGCCGAGGCCGACGAGCACGGCGACGACCCCACGCTGCGGGAGCGCTTCGGCTTCCTCACCCTGGCCGGCGACGCGGCGCGCGAGATGGTGCCGCCCGAGGCCTCGCACGAGGCGATGGAAGAGTACCGCGCACTCCTCTTCCACGCCTTCAACTTCTGGCGCTTCGGCCGGCGGATGTACGTCTTGGACGCCGCGGTCGCCCGCTACCTGGTGGAGGCCGCGCCGGCGCTGGCGGGGTGGGAGCTGAGCCTTCCCGCGCCCTCGGTGTACCTCCGCCTCCCGCCCAACCTCTTCTGGGCCAGCATCTCCACCGACGTGCCCCCCGAGCCGGTCGACGGCTTCTTCGCCACCGTGGCGGACGGCACGGACCCGCTGGGCGCGCCCTTCCAGGAGCTGCAGGTGCTGATGGTGCTGGGGCTGCGCCGCGCCCGCGCCGGCTTCAGCGTGATCCCCTTCGCCACCGAGGCGGGCCCCGGCATCCCCGCCACCTGGGCCGAGGCGCCGGGGCGCGAGGGGGCGAAGGACTTCGCCAACATCCTCCCCGGCGGCGAGATGGCGGGGCTCTACTCCATCCTCACCACCACCGAGGCGCTCAAGCTGCTGGCGCGCGCCCTCTGGTACGTGGAGGCGCACCCGTCGGACGTGGAGCCGATCGCCGCGCCCGAGCGCCGCACCGAGGACCGCCCGGGGCAGGTGCCCCTCTCGCGCCTCCCCTATCACCGCGTGTCGCTCGCCGGCGGGAGCGGCCTTGAGCACCAGGGCGCGGAGGGATGAAGGCACCCGAGGCCGCCGGCGTGCTCTCGGAGATCTCCATGCTCCTGGAGGTGGTGGGCGGCGACCCCTTCCGCGCCAAGGCCTACGCCACCGCCGCCCGCCGCCTCGAGGCCAGCGGCGCCGACCTCACCCGGCTCGCGGCCGAGGGGCGGCTCACCACCCTCCCCGGCGTGGGCGCCGGGATCGCCGAGGTGCTGCGCGAGCTGGTGGAGACCGGCCACTCGTCGCTCTACGACCGCCTCGCCGCCGACACCCCCATCGGGCTCTACGACCTGATGCGGATCAAGGGGCTGGGCCCCAGGCGCATCCGCACCCTCTACGCCGACCAGGGGATCGACTCGCTCGACAAGCTGGAAGAGGCCGCGCTCGCCGGCCGCCTGGCCGGGCTCCCCGGCATCGGCGCCGCGACGGAGAAGAAGATCATCGAGAGCGTGGCCTTCGCGCGCGAGGCGCGGGGGCGGCGGCGCCTGTACGCCGCGCTGGAGGTGGCCGAGCGGCTGCTGGAGTGGCTCGACACCCTCGGCACCGTGCAGCGCGCCGAGGCCGCCGGCGAGGTGCGCCGCGACCTGGAGGTGGTCGATTCCGTCGACCTCGTGGCCGCGTCGAAGGAGCCCGCCGCCGTCCTCGCCGCCTTCCGGGCCCTCAGCGGCGGCGAGTCTTCTTCCCCGCCGGCGGACGAGCGCGCGGAGATCCAGTTCTCGGACGGGCTGCGGGCGCGGCTGGTGTGCGTGCCCCCCACGCGCTGGGCGACGGCGCTGCTCTACGCCACCGGGAGCGCGGAGCACCTGGCGCAGCTCGCGGCGCGCGCCGGGGCGCTGGGGCTCAGGCTGGCGGAGGACGGCCTCTGGCGCGGCGCCCGGCGCGTGGCCGCGCGCGACGAGGCGGCGGTGTACAGGGCGCTGGGGATGGAGTACGTGGAGCCCGAGCTGCGCGAGGGGTGGGGCGAGGTGGAGGCGGCCGCCGCGGGCAAGCTCCCCCGGCTGGTGGAGGTCGGCGACCTGCGCGGCACCTTCCACTGCCACACCACGTATTCGGACGGGCGCGCCTCGGTGGCGGAGATGGGCGAGGCGGCGCGCGCGCGCGGCTGGCGCTACCTGGGGATCGCCGACCACTCGCAGTCCGCCGGCTACGCGGGGGGGCTGCCCCCGGCGAGGGTCCGCAACCAGCAGGCGGAGATCGACGGCTGGAACCGCGCCCGCGGCGGGAAGGGGAAGCAGCGGGTCCGCCTGTTCAAGGGGGTGGAGAGCGACATCCTGGCCGACGGGCGGCTGGACTACGACGACGACGTGCTCGCCTCGTTCGACTACGTGGTGGGCTCCGTCCACTCCGCCTTCACCCTGGGCGAGCGGGCGATGACGGAGCGGCTGGTGCGCGCCGTATCCAACCCGCGCCTCACCATCCTGGGCCACGCCACCGGCCGCCTCCTGCTGCGCCGCGGCGGCTACGAGGTGGACGTGCGGGCGGTGATCGACGCCGCGGCCGAGCACGGCGTGGCGGTGGAGATCAACGCCGACCCCGCGCGGCTCGACGTGGACTGGAGGAACGCGCGCTACGCCGCCGAGCGCGGCGTGCTCGTCCCCATCAACCCCGACGCGCACTCCACCGCCTCGCTCGACCACGTGCAGTGGGGGGTGCGGGTGGCGCGGAAGGGGTGGCTGGGGCCGCGCGACGTGCTGAACGCATTCGAACTGGAAGAGGTGGAGGAGATCTTTGCCAAGAGAAAGCAGGGCCGCGCGCCGTGAGCGCCTGGGCTTGGCGCTCGACCGCCTGGAGCGCGAGTACCCCGACAGCTGCTGCTCGCTCGACCACGCGGACCCGCTGCAGCTGGTGGTGGCCACCGTGCTCTCCGCGCAGACCACCGACGCGTCGGTGAACCGGGTGACCCCCGCGCTCTTCGCCCGCTTCCGCACCGCCGCGGAGTACGGCGGCGCGGCGCAGGAGGAGATGGAGGAGTACCTCAAGTCCCTCAACTTCTTCCGCAACAAGAGCCGCTCGCTGATCGGGCTGGGGCGCGCCCTGGCCGAGCGCTTCGGCGGCGAGGTGCCGCGGACGATGGACGAGCTCACCTCGCTCCCCGGCGTGGGGCGGAAGACGGCCAACGTGGTGCTGGGCGTGGGCTTCGGCATCGCCGAGGGCGTGGTGGTCGACACGCACGTCAAGCGCCTCTCCGCCCGGCTGGGGCTGACCCGCGAGGAGGACCCGGAGAAGGTGGAGCAGGACCTGCTGCCGCTCCTTCCGCCCGGGCGGCGCGTGCACTTCACCCACCTGATGATCGACCACGGCCGCGCCGTCTGCACCGCGCGCCGCCCCTTCTGCGAGCGCTGCGTGGTCGCCGCGCTCTGCCCCACCGCGCCCGCCGTCTTCCGCGCCGGCCCCCCGCCGACCGAGCCCCTCGTCGTCGTCGGCTGAACGGATTGGCCTCACGCAGAGACGCGCAGGCGCAGAGAGGCCGCGGCTTTCTCTGCTTTTCCGCGTGAGATCGGCCGTTGCCCTTTGCGAAGCGGATCGACTCCATTTACGCCATCGGTTGTACGCAGCGGGGCGCGTCGTTATCCTACACCCACGGTCAGGCCCCGACCCTTTCCCGCACGTCTTCTCCCCGTCCCCCCCAGAGGCTCCCCATGAGGCTCGATCCCGACTCCCTCGAGGTGCAGACGTTCGCGATGTCTTCGAGCGACGGCTCCATCGGCGACTGCTGTACCGGCTGCGTGAGCGGCTGCGGGATCAACCCCACCGCCACGGGGACCTGCGAGAGCCAGGGCGAGACGTGGGAGTACTGGTGCAAGCCGGGCGACACCATCCAGCAGTTCGACGCCGCAGCCGCGAACTGACGCGGCAGGCACCGCCCGTCCGGCCGCGGCGCGTCCCGGCCAGGCGGGCGTCTTTTCGGGGTCGCGCGCGCCACGAGTGCGCGGGGCTCATCCTCTCTCCATCCCCGGGAGGCTCCCGTGAGGCTCGATCCCGAATCCCTCGAAGTGCAGTCGTTCGCGACCTCGTCCGACGGGGGAATCAACGACTGCTGTACGGGCTGCGTGAGCGGCTGCGGCATCTATCCCACCAACGGCACCTGCGAGAGCCAGGGCAACACATACGAGTACGACGGCTGCGGCAACGGCGAGACCGTCGTTCCCCTGACCGTCGTGGAGTGACGCCCAGGCGCGACCGCGCGGACGCCATCCGGCAGTTCGACGGCGCCGCGAAGTGACGCGGCGGTCCACCCGCCTGGCCGGGGCGGGCGTACACCTCTTCCGGCCCGTGCGTGAAGCACGCGGGGCGTCCGCCCGGACGCCCTCTCTCACCCCTCCTCCAGGAGAAACTCCCATGCGGCTGGAACCCGAAAACCTCGAGGTCTCCACGTTCGAGACGTCCAACCTGGCCATCGGCAGCAGCGGCGGCGGCTACTGCTGCACCGGCTGCGTCAGCGGCTGCGGCATCAACCCCACGGCCGGCGGCTGCGCGAGCGGCGGCGGCGGCACCTTCGACGACACCATCATGCAGAGGGACGTCGGGTACTGAAGCAGCCCTCCGCCCGTCCGGCCACGGCCCCTCGCCACCGGCGGATGCGTCCTTTCGGCTGCCCGCGCGCCTCGGAGCGCGCAGCGGCCGATCGGACGCCTTTCACTCCACCTCTTCCAGGAGAAACTCCCATGCAGCTCGATCCCGAATCCCTCCAGGTCTCCTCGTTCGAGACGTCGGAAGAGTTCGCCAGCACGGGTGGCGGCTACTGCTGCACCGGCTGCGTCAGCGGCTGCGGCATCAACCCCACGGCCGGCGGCTGCGCGAGCGGCGGGCAGAGCTTCGACAAGCTCGCCTGCTACCAGGACGCCGGCGCCGCGTACTGAGGCGCGCGGCTCCGCCCCCCGGCCGCGGCACCACGCCGTGTTCGGGGGTGGCGCTCGAGCCGTTTCAGGCCAGTGGTCGCAGCGAAGGCGCGCCGGCGCACTCCGCGCCGGACGCGGTCCGTTCCCATCCCCCTGACCACGGAGGGCACCATGTCGCGCAAGAGACTCGACCTCGAGTCGCTCGACGTCACCTCGTTCACCGTCACCCCCGCCTCGGCGCCGCTGCAGCTGGGCGACGGCGTCAACTTCCTGGCCGCCGGCGGTGGCGGCGGCTTCTGCTGTACCGGGTGCGTGAGCGGGTGCGGATACAACCCGTCCGCGAGCGGCTGCGAGAGCGACGGTGGGTCGCAGTACTGCGAGACCATGCAGATGAACCAGGTCTGACACCGTTCCGCCAGACGATCGTCCATTCGTCGGTCGCCGAAACTGAATGGCTCTCACAGAGGTCACAGGGGACACTGGGGGATTTTTCCCCTCCGTGTCCCCTGTGACCTCTGTGAGAGATTCGGTTTGACCCGGCTCGTCGAACGCGCTGGGGTGCGCGGTGGCGGCCGAGGCTGTAGAATTCACGCATCAGCGCCCGGCGCAGGGCCTTCCCGCGCCGGGCGAGCTTTCGCCAGACCCGATCGACGCTTCATCGCCATGCTCCGTCCGACCATCCGCGAGCTCCTCTCCGGCGCCGCCGCTCCCGGCAGCGCCGTGACCGTGCAGGGGTGGGTGCGCACCCGCCGCGACTCCAAGGCCGGCCTCTCGTTCATCAACGTGAGCGACGGCTCCTGCTTCGCCTCCATCCAGGTGGTCGCGGCGAAGGACCTCCCGAACTACGAGGGCGAGGTCGTCCGCCTGACCGCCGGCTGCTCGGTGGTGGTGCGGGGCGAGCTGGTGGCCACCCCCGGCCGGCCGCAGCCGGTGGAGGTGCGCGCCGCGTCGATCGAGGTGGCGGGGTGGGTGGAGGACCCCGAGACCTACCCGATCCAGCCCAAGCAGCACTCGATGGAGTTCCTGCGCACGGTGGCGCACCTGCGCCCGCGCACCAACACCTTCGGCGCGGTGGCGCGGGTGCGGCACACGCTGGCGATAGCGGTGCACCGCTTCTTCGACCGCCACGGCTTCTTCTGGGTGCACACCCCCATCGTCACCACCAGCGACGCCGAGGGGGCGGGGGAGATGTTCCGCGTCTCGACCCTGGACCTGGCGAACGTGCCGAAGACGCCGGCGGGCGAGGTGGACTTCAGCCAGGACTTCTTCGGGCGGCAGGCGGCGCTCACGGTGTCGGGGCAGCTGAACGTGGAGGCGTACTGCGAGGCGCTCTCCCGCGTGTACACCTTCGGGCCCACCTTCCGGGCGGAGAACTCCAACACCAGCCGGCACCTGGCCGAGTTCTGGATGATCGAGCCGGAGCTGGCCTTCGCCGACCTGGACGACGACGCCGACCTGGCCGAGGCGTTCCTGAAGTCCATCCTCACCGACCTGCTGGCCGAGCGCGGCGACGACAT
>C688J35102_120989287_pt1 | contig 10705 bp, 11 predicted proteins | sample HopSoiMetagenom2_FD_35102 | JGI IMG/M metagenome (IMG submission 35102) | reverse complement strand
TCCCTTGCGAAGGCCGACGGCACGCCGTTTTGGCGAAGGTCCTTCAGCATCCGCGCTTCGGCGGCTCGGGACCGGAGGGGCCCTCCCAGCAGCACGCGGAAGCCTGGGTACAGCTCCTGGACGTCGTCGGAGGCCACGACCTCGACCTCGACGCCGACCCCTGCAAGGCGCTGGCGCTCGGCCTCGGCGTGGGTGGCGGTCTGGAACGACCCGGCCTGTATGTAGCGGCCGGCCTCGATTGAGCCGTCGGCTTCCGGCGCCGTCTCAACCGTGACCGACGTCGTGTTTCCCGCGACTGGTGTGACGTCCTGGACCACGGTCGTCGTCGACGAGCCACCGCCGTCGGTCCCCAGCAGGATCGCCAGGGCGGTGCCGGCACCGATCGCCAGGATGGCCACGCTCGTCATGATCGCGGTTCGCCCCCGCCGCGGCCCCGTTGCGCCTGTGCCGGAGGCGGGTGCCGGGTGTTCGGCAACCCGGGGCGCGGGCGTTCGAGGCTCCTGGGGTGCGTACCGGGCCCCGCAGGCTCGGCAGAAGCTCGCACCCTTGGCCAGTACTTTTCCGCAGCTGGAGCAGCGGCGCTTCATCGCCGAAGCCGTTGTCTAAAGGCTTCCACCCGTCGCTCAGGCGGGAGCCTGGGCCTGCCCGCAGGCAGAACAGAACCGAGCCCGGGGGTCGATGCCGTGGCCGCAGGTCGTGCAGGACGCCCCGGTGGGACCCGGCTTGAGGGTGACGGCGAAGTCCTCTTCCTCGATCACCTCTGTCGCGACCGTCGGCGCTTGCGCGACGGGCGGCAACTGCCCCGGCGTGGCGACGGGCTGGGCCGGTGCGGCGAAGACCTGACCGGGCTTGTCGGCGTAGTGGTCGGTCCAGCGCCCCCCGTCGTAGAAGCGCAGCCGCCCGCTGCCGTCCGGGTCGTCATGCCAGGCCGCCGGGACAGTTGCCGGGGCGGCCACCTGGCTACCCGCTGTCTGCTGGGTCGCAACCGCCTGCAGCCCCCCGTTGTGTGAGCTCGCAGCCAGGCCCGCCCAGAGCATTCCCAGGGGGATGGTTACAAACAGGCCGAGCCCCAGCGTCAGGGCCGCGACCACGATGTTGACGAAGAACATCACTATTCCCCCGGCGATGGTCGCGTAGAGCATCCCCAGCGGGCCGAACAGGAACGCGAGCAGGACCGCCAGCCCAACATTCTTGTGTGTGCCCATCTGTATGACGGTGGTCTGTTGGACTGCGGCCGGCGCCGTCGGCGCCCCGCTGAAGCCACCCTGTGGCGGCGGCACATTCGCATTCATCTCTTCTCCCACCTCTCGTTCGAACGACACCGGTTTCACCGCACCATATCTCTATGTCCCGCAAAAGCTCAACACCGTAACGGTGAGGGCTGTGCGATCAGATGGGGGAATTGGCCTGGTGACGCGAGGGGAGCTACCTCGGTTCGTCGATGATTTCCTGCGCCAGCTCAGATTCAACGGGACAGTGCTCCTGGAGGTAGTTGCCGACTCGAGAGAACGACCCCGACGAGGTGAGCCCGGCGATCAGGCCGGAGCCGATTGCGCCGAGCGGGTCTGAGAGCGCATCGCCGAGCGAGTCCTGTTGCTTCTCCAGGGCATCCCTCGCCTCTGCGGTGTCGGCCTTGATCTCGCCCGGTGCATGTTCGGACATGGTGTCGAAGATGACGGTCAGGTCACCGGGCGCCCCGAGCAGGGTTACCAATGCGGACAGGGGATCTTCTTCGGCTTCCTCGTTGGCTTCGATGTAATTTTCGCGGATGGGAGCAGCCGTTTCATAGAAGGCCCTGCAGTAGGCATCGGCGCTTCGCTCGGAGGTGCTGCCGCATGCGGCCAGTGAGACGGTGAGAGTGACGAAGAGCGCACCTGTGGCAGCGCGAAGTGTGTCGTGTGTCGTTCTCAAGGCAGCCCTAGCCTAGTAGTCGCGAGCCGGGAATCGCACCGTGGGCTTGGTTAACGGTAACCTGCACCGCTCGAATGGCAGCGAAAGCGTTCTGCACCAGCTGCGGAGAGAGTGTCGAGGAGGGTTGGCGGTTCTGCGAGGCCTGCGGGGCGGAACAGAGCTACGCATCCCCACCTCCGGTCCCCACGCCGGCGGCCGGGGTGCCCCGCGTCGAGCTCTTGGCGCCTCCCCTTGAAGCCAGGGGGGTCGAGGTCAAGGTTGGTTCGAAGACACTTCTGGAGCCGACCACGATAAAGATCCAAAAGGGCGAGCTGGTCGCGATCATCGGCCCCAGCGGCTCCGGCAAGAGCACCCTGCTGAAGACCCTCGGCGGCATTCGAACCTCCAGTGGCGGGACGGTGTGGATGCGCGGCCAGGACGTCGGCCTGCGCCAGGCTGACATCGGCTACGTGCCCCAGGACGACACCCTGCACCATCTGCTGAGCGTTCACGAGGCCCTCTCGTTCGCCGCTCGGCTCCGCCTGCCCGAGGGTCACGCGAAGGAGGAACGCGAGGCGGCGATCTCCCGCGTGCTGGAGCAGGTCGAACTGGCGGACATCTCCGACAGGCGCATCGGCGCTCTCTCGGGCGGTCAGCGCAAGCGCGCCGCCGTCGCGCTCGAGTTGATCAGCCAGCCCGAGCTGCTGCTGCTCGACGAGCCGACCACCGGCCTCGATCCGGGCCTGGAGCGTCGCCTGATGGAGTTGAGTCGCGACCTCGCCGACAAGGGCCAGAGCGTGCTCCTCGTCACCCACGCGACGCAGAGCCTCGACCTATGCGACAGGGTCGCGATCATGGCCCCGGGCGGGCGGCTCGCCTACCTCGGCCCCCCGGCCGGCGCGCCGGAGGCGTTCGGGGTCGAGTTGATCGACGAGGTCTACGCGAGGCTCACCGACGAAGCCGACACGAAGGGTGGCGCGTACCGTCGGGTCGAGGCGCCGATCGCGCCGCCCCGCCTCGCCTCCTCCCGCGCGATCCCACGGCGCCGCATCTGGCCTCAGGTGAAGGTCCTGACCAGGCGTTACTCGCTGCTCTTCACCCGTGACCGGCGCAATGCAAAGATCCTCGCCGCACAGGTGGTGGTCCTTGCGCTCGGTGCCGCCTTCCTCTTCATGGCGAACGTGTTCTCCTATGACGACCGGGGCAACGCGCTGCACGCGGCGCAGAGTGCCCAGCTCCTCTTCCTGATGGTCACCGTGTCGATGTGGTTTGGGGCGATCTCCTCTGTTCGCCAGATCGTCGCCGAGCGCAGCGTCCTCAGCCGGGAGCTGGCCGCCGGTGTCAGGACCGAGGCCTACCTGCTCTCGAAGGCCGTTGTGATCGGCGCTGTCGCGGCGATCCAAACCGCCCTCTTCGTCTGGATCGTCTTCGTCCTGCGCCCGCTCGGTGGAGCGCCGCACAACGCCGAGATTCACGTGCTGACCATCTGCGTCCTGGTCGCATGGGTGGGAATGGGCTTCGGGCTGACGCTGTCCGCCTTCGCCCGCAGCGAGGATCAGGCGGCGAGCTTCCTTCCGCTGATACTCCTGCCTCAACTTCTCTTCGCCGGGGCGATCGTCACCACCAAGGACCTCGGCAAGCCGATTCAACTGCTCTCACACCTGGTTGGCGCCCAGTGGGGTTTCGCCGGGGTCGGCAACGCGATCGACATGAACGCCAGGATCGCCGCGGACCGCTCTTTCACTGCCGCGAACCACTACAGCTCCAACTTCTTCAACCACGGAGAGGCGCAGGTGGCGCTTGCGCTCTTCCTGATGATCGCCGTCTGCGCGGCCGTACTCCAGGCGCGGCTGCGCCCATCCTTTGAGGACACCTGGTGGCAACAGGGAAGGCAGTGGTGGGAACGCCGGCAGGCGGGGCGCCGGGCGCCGCAGGTACCGGGGATCGCGGGATAGCCCTGGAAATAAATGTGGCGTTTTCTTGAGTTGTCCTGTGGCGTTTGTTGAGGTGCCCAGCGAAATTGAGGACGCTAAAACAGTGTGAGGCGACATCGGCCGTCGATGTAAGTGGTTGTGAGGTTCGAGTTCGGATAGCATTCGCGCAACTCAGACCTTTCCGGAGGAGGGGCTGATCGAATATGACAGCCGGATCCCCTGTGACATCGGAGATGGTCGGTCGAATCTGCCCTTACTGTCGGTTCGGCCTCGAGGAGGGTCTGGGCGTCATTGCCTGCTCTGTCTGCAAGGCCATCCACCACGATGACTGTTGGGAGGAGAACGGCGGTTGTGCAGTGGCGCTCTGTGCGGGTGGGCCCTCCCTCGAAGCGACGCCACAGGAGGGGGCGCAGCAGGTGGAGCCGCCACCTCTTCCAGCCCCGGCTCCCACGCCGACGCCGCTCCCCGCGGTCGTCCCCCCGGGACCATCCGAGGCGCCGACCCAGAAGTCCGCCCGCCCACATTCGACGCTTCCGTCGCCCGGAGCGGCGCCTCCCCCGCCGCCTGGGCCGCCTCTGGCGCAGGGAAGGCCCTCCCGGTCGCGATGGGTTCCGCTGATCGCCGCGGGGATCATCCTGCTCGGTGGGGCCGGCGCCGCGGCCATCGTCCTGACCGAGCACGGCAGCGGCTCGTCGGAAACCGTCAGCGCCGGCACAGGGGACACCTCGGGTCCCGCCGGAGGCGAAGAAGACGGATTCGAAGCAGGCGGCGGCGAAGCGGGTGAACCCGAAGAAGGGGAAGGATTCGAGCCGTCCCCGACCCCGGGCCAGCTCGCGCAGGGCCAGATCCAACACGCCCTGACGGTGCACTTCGATCACCTCGCCTCCGGCAATTACGAAGACGCCTACTACGACTTGACCTCGCGCGAGGGTGAAGAAATAGGCGGCGAATCGGCTTGGGTCGCGGCGCAGGAAGAAGACCAGCTACAGAGCTTCACCCTGACTGTGGACACCTCGCTGGCCGACCCGCACACGGCCAAGGCGACGATCGTCGAATTCGAGACCCACGCCCTGGCGACCGGCTGCAAGGACTGGTTCGGCTACTGGGAGATGAGCAAAGTGTACGGCGAATGGCTGATCAGCTCCGCGAAACTCGAAAAAGAACCGTGCTAGGCGACCTGCGCAGCGTTCCGTGGCCGACCGCGCTGGCGCTTGTCGCCGGCGGTGCCGTCGCCGCGATCCTGCTGGCGCTGGTGATCGACAGCGGGGGCGGCTCGGCCGCGACCCCAGAGCGGCCCGATTCGTCCCAGGTCGGCGCTGGGGGCAAAGGGGCCGCCGCCAAGGCGCAGCCGAAGGTCGCGAGGGAGGCGGAGTCCCCCTCGGCCGAACAGGCCTCGATTCCTCGCATGGTCGGACAGCAGTTCATGGTCGGTCTGAGGGGCGCCAACCCGACGGCGAGGTTGCTGCAGGATGCGCGCAGGGGCGAAATCGGCGGGGTCCTGATGTTCGCTGAAAACTCTACGCCGGCTGCCGTGAGGGCAGCGACGGTCAGGCTCCAGCGGGCAGCCCGAGCGGGCGGCAACCCGCGGCTCCTAGTCGCGATAGACCAGGAGGGCGGACCGGTGAAGCGGTTTCCGCAAGGGCCACCGCGCAGGCCGCTGTCCTCGCTTTCGGCGGCCGCCGCGCTGCGGGAAGGTGTCGCGACCGGCAGGTATCTGCGCGAGTACGGGATCAACGTCAACCTGGCGCCCGTCGTCGACCTTGGCCTGCCGGGTTCTTTCATGGCGGAAGAGGGGAGGACGATTTCCCGGAGTCCTGCCAGGGTGAGCCGCATCGCTTCGGCTTTTGCCGGCGGCCTCTTCCGGACGCGCGTGATGCCGGTGGCTAAGCACTTTCCCGGTCTCGGCCCGGCCACGGTCAACACCGATGAAGGAGAGAGCGTGGTCGATGGGGAGCTCGGCAGCTCGTTGATCCCGTACGGCGCCCTCGTCGACGGCGGGATCCCCGCGATCATGGTTTCGACCGCGATCTACGCGAAGCTCGATCCGAGCCACGGCGCGGCCTGGTCGCACAAGATCGTCGGCGGACTGCTTCGAGGCCGGCTCGGATTCGACGGGTTGGTTCTCAGCGACGACCTGAGCACGGCCGGGGTGGCCGAGTCGCTTCCCGCTGCGGCCGCTGCCAGGGCCGCCGCCGAGGCTGGCGTCGACGTCCTCATGATCGGGGAACCGGACTCGTTCCGCTCCGCCTATGAAACCGTCCTGAAGGCGGCCGAAGATCGCCGGATCTCAGAACGGAGCCTGAGCTCCTCGTACTTGCGAATCCTTTCCGCGAAGGAAAGGTTCGGCAGTTGACCAGCCCCCGCCTGCGCCGTCTGGCGTCGGATCATCAAGCGCTGAGGACGGACTTCTCGGGGCACCCCGCGGTCCAGATCGAGGCTATCGGCAGCCTGCCCCCGGAGGTCTACCGGGTCGAGTACCGGATCCCGGGGCTCGCCCTCGAAGGCAACATGCCGATCCGCACCGAAACGCACCGCGTCGAAATCCACCTGCCCGCCGGCTACCCCCGGGAACAGCCCTACTGCGTGCCGCTGACGCCGATCTTCCACCCCAACATCGCGGCTCACTACTGCATCAACGATTACTGGTCGGCGGGGGAGTCGCTCTCCGACGTGGTCGCCAAGATCGGCGCGATGATCCAGTACCGGATCTTCAACCCGAAGAGCCCCCTCGACTCGACCGCCGCCTACTGGGCCGAGCAACACCCCGAGCTGTTCCCGATCGGCACCGTGGAGCTCGGCCGCCCCGAGGTCGAGGTCGCGATCGCGGGGGAGGCGGCTGCGCCCGGGGCGGGCGCCATCGAAATGCCAGGGCCCCAAAGCGTGCAAATCCGAGGACGGGAGGATTGATGCCGGACGAGAGGAAACGCCTCGTGATCAGTGCGGAGGATCTGGCTCCGACCCCCACCGGCGCGCAGCATGCCGATGCTGGCGGGGAGGGCGCGACAGAGGTGATGGCGGCGCCGTTGCCCTCGGTCGAGGGCGTGCGGCCGCCGGCGACGCCGGTCGTCATGGGCGGGCCGTCGCTGGGCTTCGGCGGCACCCTGCCGAACAGCATCGCCGCCGCCATCGTGGCGGCGATCGCTGGCTGGGGGGCTTTCCGGCTGTTCTTCGGCAACCCCCCGTTCACCACCGATATCGTCGGCCTGGTGGCCAAGGAGGTCGGGCTGTTCGGCGCGGTCTTCGCGGCGGTCTACGCCGCTTGGGAAGACGCTCGGTCCGGAGTCTGGGAGGCGGCGATGCGCTCGGCGCTGGCCGGCCTCGTCCTCGGCGCCGTGGCCGGTGCCGCCTCGGGAGCAGTGGCCCAGCTGATCTTCGAACAGCTGGTCGAAAACATCCTCGAAGGCACCGATAGCCTCGTCAACCTGGCGGAAACGTACTCCAGCGCCGACTTCTACCTGACGCGGGCCCTAGCGTGGGCGATCTTCGGGGGTGGAGTGGGAATCGCGCTCGGGATCGCCAAGCGCTCTTCGCGAAAGACCCTCAACGCCGGGATCGGAGGCGTGATCGGTGGGGCGCTGGGAGGGATCGTCTACCACTACGCCTCGATCCACGTCGAAGACGAGGCGATGTCGCAGTTGATCGGGTTCGGCGTCGTCGGCCTCGGCATCGGCGTCGCGATCGGCCTGGTCGAGGTCGCTCGCCGCCAAGCCTGGCTCAAGGTCGTCAGGGGCGGGATGCTCGGCAAGGAGTTCATCGTCTATCACCAGGTGACCAACGTCGGCAGCGCGCCGAAGTGCGAGATCACGCTGATCAGGGACCCACAGGTATCGCCGTTCCACTGCCGGATCGACGATCGCGGCGGCCGTTACTCGGTCACCGCGTACGAGGGTAGCCAGGTGAGCATCAACGGCACCCCCGTGACCAATCACTGGCTGCGTGCCGGCGACGCGGTCGAAGTGGGCGGCACCACCCTGCAATACCGGGAGCGCCAGGTGGCGCGGTGACTGTAACCGTGGAGCATCGCGGCGGGTGCCGCAGTAGACGATCGCCGGCCGGTAGCCCGAGTTGAACAGTGAGACGAAATCGATTGGGGGGCAATAGTGGATATCACCGTTGTTGATTCGACCGGGAACAAGACCGAGGAGGCGAGCGTGCCCGGCGACGTCGCCTCGGGGCGGATCATCGCCAGGCTGGTGGAGCTGATGACCCTGCCACCGGTGGGCCCGGACAACCAGCCGCTGTCCTACAAGTTCCACCACAAGCAGTCCGGGCGCCAGGTCGACGACAACGAAAGCCTCGAGCAGGCCGGCGTCAGGGACGGCGACGTGTTGCGACTCGTGGCAGAGATCACCGCGGGCTAGCGCCGGATGCCAGCACCGAGCCAGCGGCTCGCGGTCGAGTTCGAGGACGACCGCTATCACCGTCAATCACTGATCACCTGGTGGGACCAAGCGCGCCTCGCCGAGGCGTCGGTGCTGGTCATCGGCGCCGGCGCGCTCGGCAACGAGCTGATGAAGAACCTCGCCCTGACGGGGGTCGGGACGATCGTCGTGGTCGACATGGACCAGGTCGAGAACTCCAACCTGTCGCGCTGCGTCCTCTTCCGTGAGGGTGACGAGGGGGCCGACAAGGCGACCGTGGTCGCTCGCCGCGCCGCCGATCTCAACTCCGAGGTCCGCGTCATCCCGGTGGTCGGCGACGCGCGACTGGCAGCCTCGCCCGGCCTGATCGCGCACTTCGACGTCGTCCTCGGTGGGCTCGACAACCGCGAGGCGCGCCTGCATGTCAACCAGGCGTGCTGGAAAGCGGGCACGCCGTGGGTCGACGGTGCGATCGAGGGCCTGATGGGGATGATGCGCGTCTTTGTGCCGCCCGACTCAGCCTGCTACGAGTGCACGATGAACGAGGAGGACCACAAGCTGCTGGCGGCGCGCAAGGCCTGCTCGCTGCTGACCCGCGACCAGATGCTCGAAGGCAAGGTCCCGACCACGGCGACCTCGGCCTCGGTGATCGCCGGGCTCCAGGTCCAGGAGGCGATCAAGCTTCTCCACCGCGACTCGCTCGGCACCGACTTTGGCGGCCGGGGCTTTGCCTTCAACGGCCTCACCCACGATTCCTACGTGGTGAACTACAAGCGCCGCGACGATTGCATCAGCCACGATGGCTACGACCTCGCCAGCGCCGCCCCCTTCGCGCGGGACCAGCCGTTGGCGGACCTGTTCGACCGGGCGCAGGACGATCTCGGCCGGGGCACCGTGCTGGATCTCGAGCACGAGCTGGTGCGAGCGCTCGTTTGCCCGCGGTGCGAAGAGGAGACGACCGTCGAGCGCCCGATCGAGACGGTGACCGCGGTCGACGCCGGCTGTCCCCGTTGCAGCTCGGAACGGCGGGTCGTGCTGACTCACGTCGTCGAGTCGGGGGACGAGCGGCTGCTGGGCCTCAGCCCGGCCGAGTTGGGGTTGTGGCCGTTCGACGTGATCACCGCCCGCACTGCGGAGGGGACGAGGAGGCATTTCGTCCTCGACGGAGGCTCGACCCCGTTCGAGCGATTGGAAGAGCTCGGTGGCTGAGCAGTCCATACCGGGCGGGCCCTTCGTCGCGCCGGGCGTGCGGGAGCGGATCTGCGATCACGTCTTCTCGAGCCTGGAGGCCGAGGTGGGTGGCGTCCTGATAGGCCATCTGCGCGAAGACGGCAGTCCGCTCGTGACCAGCATCATCCCGGCGCTCGAGGCGGACGGGGCGCGCAGTCGAGTGACCTTCACCCACGAGGCATGGTCGACGATCCACTCGACCCTCGATCGCGACTACCCGGGCGAGGAGATCCTCGGTTGGTACCACAGCCACCCCGGCTTCGGGATCTTCCTTTCCGAGCACGATCTCTTCATCCACCGCAACTTCTTCGGCCGTCCCGAGCAGATCGCGATCGTGGTCGACCCGCATTCCGGCAGCGAGGGCCTCTTCGTGTGGCGGGCCGGGGAGGTGGTGAAGGCCGGCGAGGAGCCGACCCTGCGGCCGGGGAAGCGCCCCGAGGAGATCGAGCGCGCCCTGAGCGAGGAGGGTCGCGGTTCCCCACGTGGGGCGCTCGCTTTCTACTGGGTGCTGGGCATGGTGCTCGGGACCCTCGTCTGGTTCGCCTTCATCGGCGGAGGCGGCTCTCCAGGCGCGGACGGCCACCGGGTCGCGCCTTTCCGGAAGGAGCTACACCCGCCTCGCGAAGTCAGCCCCGCCCGGAGCGGGTCGGATCGCCTAGGATGGCTCTGGAATCAGGAATCCAGCACGCGGACGTAGCTCAGTTGGTAGAGCGCGAGCTTCCCAAGCTCGAGGTCGCGGGTTCGAGACCCGTCGTCCGCTTTCCTGGTCCGTTGCCGGTCTCACGCCGGGGTCGGCCCTTCCCCGGCCTCCTCATCTCTCGACCTGGGGTCAGGCCATGCCTGCCATCGCCGGCTCGACTCCCGCCCCCCGCTTCTCGCGGTAGAAGTGCTCGGTGGCCCCGCGCACGGGGCATTCCCCGGTCAGCTCCACCAGCCCCGTGCGGTGCAGCTCGGTCACGTGATAGTTGACGTTGCTGAGCGGCATGCGCAGCTCATGGCTGATGTCACTGGGGGAAAGGACACGCCCCCCGTCCATGGCGAGGATTTCGAGGATTGAAATGCGGAGCGGGTGGGTATTTGCTCGGGCTAGAAGTTGCCAGTTCATGAGCGCTCCTTCGTCGTCGTTTTAGGGGGGTGATACCAACTTCTAGGATAATTGATACCAAAAAATAATGATATAGACAACCAAAATCGGGTATCATCCTCAAGATGGCTTCTCGAAGGGAGACACGGATGGGCGCAGGAGCAGGGGTTCGCCGGGCCACGGGCAGCATCGCCACGGTGCTGCTG
>C688J35102_120989288_pt1 | contig 10708 bp, 13 predicted proteins | sample HopSoiMetagenom2_FD_35102 | JGI IMG/M metagenome (IMG submission 35102) | reverse complement strand
TACAATCCGCCTCCCATCCGCCGTGCGGGCGTAGCTCAGTTGGTAGAGTAGGAGCTTCCCAAGCTCTTGGTCGCGGGTTCGAATCCCGTCGCTCGCTCCAATCCAAATCATGAAAAATGTGGCGTTTACGAGTCGTGACCTTTCTGCCGTCCGTTATTCATCGCGGGTTGGGTGTCCGCGTGGGTGTCCATCGTGACGAACTGCTGACCGTCCGCTCGTTGCGGTCCAGCATCGATAGACCAGATCGGTGAGCAATCGTTGACCGTCAATCTGTGGTCGGTGGTAGGCGTGACGCGCTAGGCGATAACATCGCGGCATGGGTACATCGACGCTCACCGACGCGCGCACTACCTCGATCTGCTATCTCTGCGGTGAAACTCTGACACCGCCGATCAGTCGTGATCACATTCCGCCGAGGCAGTTCTTTGGGAAGGTTTTTCGTCGCGCAGGCGAGCTTGATGAGATGGACTGGCTTCCGACACACCACAACGTTGCGGTGAAATACTCCTCATCCCTTGAGTACGACTCGTTGCACTGTTCGCGACGGTCGCCGTGAACCGACCGGCAGGGCAGGCCCTACTCGAAGACATCGCAGAGCGTGTGAAACGAGGAAGCCAAATCCCGCTCTCGAAGATGGTCGATGCTGAGTTGCGACCCGTGGAGGGCATGCCGGAGGGCATGCCGAAGGTCGTCAAGAAGAGTTTCAACCGTAACCGCGTGGAGCGAGTAATTTGGAAGATTGTCCGCGGCGTACACTATCTGCGGACGCAGCGATTCGTGCCGGAGCTGACGCAGCGGGTATGGTGGGGACACGGCGACGAAGGCATTCCCGCGGTCTTCGCTCCAGTCGTCGAGATGCAGAGTGAAGGCAGGTATCCGCAGGCGTTCGACTACCGAGTTCTGTCCGCACGGATCAACTCAAAACAGGTCGGGCACGTTTATCTCATGCTCTTTTTCGACTCGATGCTCTATGGGATGTTTTTCGAAGAATGGTTCCCGGAGGTCGTTGAGTTCGGAGTTTTGATCACCTAGTCGGCTCGTGGCAACAAGGTCTCATCGTGACACGTAGCTGAGCTGCGATGGGAAGTGGGCAGACGAACGGCGAGCCATTCGCCGCTCGGCATGTTGAATATGCCATACGGCCCACGCAGAATCCTTCAACGATCTGAACGTTAAGGTGATGAGGTGGTCGAAACGTTCTCTTCCATTTACGGCACGATTAAGGCCGGAGTCGAGCGTACTGTTTCGGCCCATCGAGTCCACCATCATCAACATCATCGAGATAGGCCCGGCGCTCGACCTCTTCGACGTTTACGCCACGAAGCATCCTGCCCTTCAGAAGATCGAGAATCGTCGCTGGCTCTCCGACGCCAAAGCGGATTGCACGAAAGACGAGAGGCCAAAGAGCCGCAGCGTAGGCGACATTTGGATTCTCGCCGATGCCTCCGATTGACACGATGCCGCAAAGACGATTTTCCACGAAGATGGGTCCACCACTCGCCCCTCCTTCGACGCCCGGAGTGAACTCAAATCCGGGGAAGTTGCTAAGGCTTCTGTCTCGCCGAAAGTCCTCGATCTTAGTCACCTTCGCAGGAAAGACTTTGATTTGAAAGTCTCCGGTTATGCCGTCCTCCCTTTCCGCGTCATTCTCGGCGTGGGATTCGGGATACCCGAACACGTATACGTCCGAGCCGGGTGCAGGCGGAAGCAGTTGAAGTTCGAGAAATCCGCGGCCCCACTGGTAGGCCTTGGCAATGTCGTTCTGAGGAGTGACCCGCAAAATCGCTAGGTCGGTGTACGCAAGCGGCCATGCTTCTTCAACGATCCACGTGGCCTCCTCGTCGCTGCCTGCCCGCAACTTCTGAGTCAGTACCAGAAAGTGGGTTGATCGCTCCTTCGCTTTCGGCAGCTTGTTCTTCTTCCAATCTGGCTCAAATTGCTTCCACGTACCCTCGACCACATGCTTAGCTGTTAGTGCGATGTACGGGGCGATGAACACTCCACTGCCTGCTGCCCACGGTTCGCCACCGTCGAGTGACTTGCCGACAATCCCAAACGAAAGGGGCGTGATTCGGTCGAAAGCCTGTTGAATGGCGGCCGGAAGATCGGAGAACCTAACCATACATGTTCAACCTAACATCGTCTTCGTCGGGACGAGCTGCTGACCAACGCTCAGCTCACGGTAGGCCGCTGCGGTTCGTACGCCTCACTCGTGACGAATGGCAACCGATCGATTGATACGAGCGCCGTTTGAGTCGAAGGTCACACCGTAGTTCCAAGCGTTGTGAATCCATTCGTCGGGTGCTGGAGCGTAAACCTCTTCGTGCGCGGAATGCATCGTGATCACGTTGAACTTCAGAGCTTCTTCGAACGACACGGTAGTGAACTGCGCCCGCTGAGCGTTGTAGCGAGTGATCAGCATGATCTCTGGCGAGATCGGAAATAGGACCGGCGATGTCTGAAGTCCGACTCCTTCGTCGAAGATGAATGGCGCATCGCAGGTCACGAAGTACGTCCCCAGCGGTGCGCAAACGAAACGCCAGTCCATCGCTATCACTGCTGAACGACACTGCTGCATTTCCTCGAACATCGTCGAGAGGAGAAGGTTTTTGATTCCGGCGTTCGATCTTAGAAAGGCTCCGGCCTCACCGACGCCGCGTGATGACTTGAACAGTCCCATGAATGCCAGCCGTCGTGACAGCTCCTCGAAATCAAACGCGCCAACAGTTGCACGTGCCCGTTTCTCTGCATCGTGCCAACGCTTCGACACTCGAAGCCACATGAGTATCAGGTAATCAGTGAACGCCTTTTTCTCCGCCGCACTGATCATCTTCTTTTCGCGAATCTTGCTGAGAATCTCATCGACGGCGTGCTCACGCCGTTGAAGCTGCGACTCCCAACCCTCCACGTCGAGCGTTCCATCCATTCTTCGCCCGGCATAGCGGTTTGTTCTTGCCGCTGTCTCGTGAATTCCTGAGCGGTAGGGGTTCCCCTTCTGACGGCGCACGGCGGGTGAATACGCACAGCCACGTCGGAACACCCATATGAACGACGTATCGGGCGCACAGAACGCTTTGAGATACTTCTCGGGAAGCTCGTGTTGATTTTGGCTCTTCAGGGGCTTTCGGCCGCTCATCAGCTACCCGCCTCCTACCAACTTTCATCTTGCGTTTGTCAGTTCACGGCTGAGAGAGGTTTGCATCTGCGACGACATCCCGCAATAGCGACTCGGATTCGGCGAGCACGTTGCGATCCGCACGGCGGGCGACGGCGACATTTGTGGCTCGAACTGCCGCTGCGGTCAAGGTCCAGCGATCAAGTGAGGGTGCTTGGGTCGGAGGGCCAAAGAGGAGAACAGCGCGAGGAGAGAGCGGGAAAGCTCGAATCAGGTCAGCATCGAACGCATCCTCACCGAATCCGCCGCCCCGAGTGCGAAGGCCAATGGGCCGGTCACTGGTTATGAAGGCCAAACCTTGGGGCTCGAGACCGACGAGCCATTTGGTCCAGACCAGCTGCATCGCCAGCTCGCAACCGTGCGCGATCATCACGCTGTTCTCATCGAAGCCTCCGGCCATAGCCAGATGTGCAAAGTCTTCACGTACGACGTTTTTCAGCACCCAAGGTTCGAGAATCACACCTGTAGTGGCGGAGAGGGCTTGGGCGAACCGAAGAAAAAATACTTCGTCGTCTTCGTCGTTGTCACGCGCCGATAGCGGCGGCGTTGTGCTGCGAAATCCTGAGCCGCGCGAGTCCGCAAAACCGGCGAAGAATGCCACTCTTAAACGCTCCTCCCGTGTGAGCACTTCTCCGCGCTCCAGCTTGTCGAAGATGCTGACAGACGCATCGATCTCGGCAAGCCTTGACTCGATCCACCGTTCACTCCTGCCGTCCTTCGTCGTCATCGTGTAAAAATCGACCTGAGCGGCAATGTTCTTCGTCTTGCTGAAACGGTATTTGCCGGTGATTCTGTCGAACACGTGAACTCGTTCGCCATCCGAGGAGAACCGGCGCATGTAGCCTTGTGGCAGGAGGTGATGGAGCTTTGCGTCGGTCTCAGGAGCGGGCTGCATCATCGTGGAAGGTTAAACGTTATGTGGCGGGTGCCAGACGATCGTCGATCGTTTTCACCGACTCTCCTCGGCCGCAACGCTGTCGCTCGATCGATGCTCTACGCGGAGTAGACAACGCGCGGCGGTGTAACGTCCCACCATGAGCATGAATGGTCAGAAGCAACGATCGAAGCGGCGTCCTCCTGAAGGTAAGTGCATGAGTTGTGGCGAAGAAGTTCCTACGCTGACGATGGCGATTGATCAACGATGCCCGCGATGTCGCCGTGGCGTCATTCGCAGCATGTGGTCGGAGGGGGACTGGAAGGAATGCGAGACGTGCGAAGCCACGGGCGTCGTTGGTTCAGAGCTGTGCACGAGCTGTGGCGGCAAGGGATGGTTCGCTGCCCGGAAGCGCTGATGATCAACTCGTGGACACATAGGGTTCCGGGAGAGCCGCAACGCAGTCGCTTCGATCGCGTTGGTTTTTGAACGGCGAGCGGATTAAGCAGGGAGCGAGCGAACGCATGGAGGAACAGGCAGCCGGTAGCAAGATGTTGATCCGGGAATGCCACTGAACGCGACTGAGAAGTTCGTGTACGACATCTGCCGCACGTCATTTCTGTCGCCGTGGAGCTACGCGAATCCGCAGGGCGCGTCGGCGGGCAAGGAACTCTGCGACGTACTCGTCGTCTGCGATCCTGACGTGATCATCTTCAGCGTGAAGGAGATCAGAGTCGATCCGAACGCGACGGCGGAAGTGCAATTCGAGCGCTGGACCCGTAAGGCGATCGAGGCTTCGGCCCGCCAGCTATACGGTGCGGAGCGGTGGATCAATAGCAGTGGTCAAACGAACGTCATTCGTAGCGACGGCAACCTCGGCGTTCCGTTTCCGCCCACCGATCGGCTGCGCATTCACCGAGTTGCAATTGCACTTGGTGGAGAGGAGCGCTTCCCACTTACATTCGGCGATTTAGGGAAGGGCTTCGTACACGTGTTCGACGAACGCAGTTGCAATACTGTGCTTGATGAACTCGACACGATTCGCGATTTCGTCGCCTACCTGCGAGCGAAGGAAGAGTTCTTCGGAGCGCACGATGTGCTCTGCCCCGGCGAAGAGAATCTGCTTGCCGTCTATCTGAATCGAGGAAGAGTCTTTCCGACAGCGGACCAGCCGATCTTCATCAAGCCAGACTCGTGGGAGAAGCTGATCGAGCAACCCGAATTCAAAGCGAAGCAGGTGGAGGACGCGCCAAGCTTCATTTGGGACAACCTAATCGAAGTCGTCGGCAAGGACGTTCTCGATGGCAATCTGGAGTCAGCTCCCACGCTGACCGACAGCGAGAAAGCTCTTCGCGTGATGGCGCGGGAGAATCGATTTGCGCGGCGAATGCTTGGCAAGGCGTTCAGCGACTTCCTGCACTACGCGGCAGAGAAAAAAATCGACTCACGAATGATGCAGTCGCCGTCTGGTGTCGGGTATGTGTTGCTCGTTACCGATGGCGACGCTGCCGCCGATCGGAAGTATCGAAACGCAGAATTAGGGCTTCGCTGTTTGGTAGCTCGGAACCATTTGACCGATTGTTCAACGATCATTGGAATCGGGACTGAAAGACCCTCCGCTACGCCGGGCTTTTCGTTCGACATTCTGTACATGCACCTGCCGGAGTGGTCGTCTGCCGACGTGAGACGGTCGGAAGAGATTCAAGCTGAATTTGGCTATTTCAGCGCACCGATCCGGACCAACATTCACGAGGACGAGTATCCTTCGTCGTGAGGCAACGCGAATGCGCATTTGGGACGACATCATCACCGACCTCCGTGGAGTGCTGAGTTGGAGCGTTGGTAAACAGGGCGACGGGCTGACCGTGTTCGAGGTGTCCAGCAGCACATTCTCCAGTTGCTTCAAAGTGCCCTACCAGAGGCGCGGCATCAGCGATCTTCGAGTACAAATCGCAGAGCACTTATGATTTCTTGCTAGGTCATTGCCTTAGCAGTACCAGCCACTCCTCAAGGCGGGGGCTAGTACGGATGCACCTTCGCGAAACGACCCGGCGTCGTTGATCACGGCGTAATCACGGGAGGAGCCTTCTCAGTGTGCATTCCGCTAAAGTCGCCCGGCACCGAAATGGGTTTGTAGCAATCAGTTGTAACGAATGAGGCAGTCTCGCCATACGACACACCATAGGTGCTCTTCACGGCAATTCGGTAGTAGTACTTTGTGTGCTCGCGTAAGTTGACGAGTGGTTCGTATGCCGGGCCGTCGTCCGTATACCTTCTGAGTGAGGTGTGTTGGCCAAGGGCGGGTGTCTCGCCCCACTCGAACCACACTAGCGTGTCATAACCGCGAGCCTGAACAGTTCCTTTAATCACGGTATTGTCGCAATGAGCGGTCGCTCGGTGCGGAGCGCCGCCAGCATCTTCGGCGATTGACTTGAGCAGAGTTCGCCAAGCCGCGGGCGTGGGCATTTGTGCGAACATGATACAAGAGGAACAAAACGTACCTACTGCTAAAGTGAGAATGACGAAAGAACGCCTGTACGCCCCCTCGATATAGCTGTGCGCTGCCATTCCGACGATGAGGTACACTTCATACGCCAGCACCGTGACGAAGGCTAAAAGGCCCATGTAGTTGTTGCCGGAATTACCATCGATTGCTAGCAGGATGTAGCCGAGAGCGGGAACACTTAGGGGACGCCACGCGCTGGCATACGCGAATGCCGATAAAAGGGCTCGGACGGAAACTCGCTGAACCAGTAGCCATGCGGCAACTAGACCAGCCGGTACGAATAACAGATCAGTCAATAGTGAAAACTCGAACCAGTCTTGATAGACCGAGGAGTTCACCGTTTGCGCAGGTGTCATGCTCTCCTGAACGAGAACACCCAACGAGGCGCCGATGGACGCATTCACTAGCAAGAAAGCCCACGGGTTCATAAAGCGTTCGGGTGATAGCTCAGCGTGGAGAAACAAGCCGCGGGGGCCTTTGGTGAAGTAGGTCCAGAGAGTTGTTAGGTACTTCGGGATTGCTTCAAGTGTTCCCTCAGAAACCTTAGCGAGCGTCTCACTAAACGCTGGTGGCATCGTTCGCTCCTCCGGGATCGCAGTTTGCCGACGTAGGATTCGCGGAAGCGTAGCACTGTTACCTCCGGCATTCCTTCCGTCATGCGAAGTGCCTCGGCATGATTCCAGTCGCCGACCGTTGCCTAGAGCGGAGCGGAACCGGGCCGGAGGCGCGCGTGGGTATGGATGACCCACACTATACGATCGATGATGAGGTTAGCTGCGCAGCAGGGCTTCGACTGGCGTCGATAAGGTGGATCGTCACCCACGCCTATTTTTTGTGGCGTCGGTTTCAGCATCCGGCGTGGCTGCGCGTTGTCCCCGACGATTAAGCGACGCACGCATCTGTTCGAGCGCATGCGCTGATGGTTTCGCGTATCGCTGCGTCATCCGAACATCTGTGTGACCCAAGGCGTCTCGAACGACGATACTTGGTATGCCGTCGTTGATCAGGTTCGAGGCGAACGTGTGCCGGAGGTCGTTCAGGCGACAGCGACGGCTGATTCCGGCGAGGCGCTTGGCGATGGCAAAGTATCGGCGCAGCGTGCTTTCGGAGTAGGGCTTTCCGTTCTCCGTTGTGAAGACGTATTCAGTGGAGATGATCGTTTGCGAAAGCGCTTCGACGACGGCAGCACGACAGCGGTCACTCAGCGCGATCGTCGCTACTTTCTTCGTCTTGCCCCGCACCACTTCGACCCGGCCGTTTATGAGATCGACGCTTGGACGTTTCAGCAGCCGCAGGTCCGTCTCGCTCAGGCCAAGATCGAGCGCGGCGAAGAAGATGAGCCGTGAACGCCTGAACCGCTCGAAGTAGATGCCAGCAGCCTCACTGTCCGATTTCAGTCCACCTCCAAATCGGCGCTCCTTGAAGCCGAATCGCGGTGAGCGGACGACTTTGCCGGAGCGCTTCTGACGTGCTTCCAGATCGCTTCGAAAGCCCACCTCGTCATCGAATGCGGTAACGAATGCGTCCTGCTCCGAATCGTTCATCTCAAGCTTCAACATCGTCTCCTTGAGGAAGTGAAAGCTCTCCGGCATCGCGTCGTACGCGATGACCTTCCGGCGACGGGCGTGGTGCAGCACTTTGCGGAGGAGACGGAGTGCGAAGTTCACCGTGGGAGGAGCCTTCTCCTTCTCCTTCATGTACAGGCCGAAGTCTTCGCACGCGGCTTCTTCGATGCTCGTCATTGCCATGTCACCGAAGAATGGGAGCAGGTGAGCGTTAAGGCTGCTGCGGTTGCTCCGTTCGGTGGAGTCGCTGCACTTCGCGTTGATACTTTTCCATTGCGTTGCGACGTACTCCCGGAAGCTCGGAGCGACTTGCGTAAGAACAGGAGCGGTCGTCACAGAATCTGTCGTATCCACTCCCTCTTCATGATTCGCGGCGTGATCGTACCGGCCTGCCTTCACGTCGGCGCGAAAAGTCGGGAATGCTGCCTTTGCGCTCGCTACACCGTCGAAAGGCAACACTCGGCGAATCCGTTTCCCCGAGGGGCTGCGGGCATCAAAGAGTGCGGTCTTGTTTCGGCGGTCCCACTTCAGACCGGGTTGAACCGGCGTGAAGTCTGTTGTTCGGATTGGCATGCAGCTCACCTCCTTTCGACCATGAATTCATAAACGCGTGGACTGCGGAACTTGGGTAGCTAACGGATGTGGCACTGGTGCGGACCGCGCCATTTGGCCCCCGTCCTTGCCGTCGCCACTTCGCAAGTGTGGCCGTCTTGACGCCAAGCATTCGAGCGACAGTGGAGGCGCTGAGGTATGTGTCATGAGGCTTTGGCGTCGCCTCCTTCGTCAGCGTCGATTCGAGAACGCGTAGCAGTTCTGGCGTGATGAGGGCACGTTCGGTCTGAATGTCAGTTGTCTCGCCAGACGTATGTTCGATGACGATCTTCGACGTTGGGCCGAGCCGGTGGAGAGCCTTCCTGACAAAGGACGAAAGCTCTTCAGGTGTTTGAGTGAGTGTGATCATGAATGTCCTCTCACTCGGATAAAGCCGGTTTAGCGACAAACGTATGACTTTCCGGGTCGTACGCCGCTTCGATAGCTACCGAGCATCAGAACCCGTGCTTGGGCTGCGGTCGTTATCATGTGTTCGAGAATGGCCGTTTACGCACTCATCAGAGGATCAACCGCCGTAGCGATCAGACGACTGATCTCACCGCCCAAGTCGAGACGGTTATCGTCGTAGATCAAAACGGTCTCGATCTTTCGATGGCCGGAGAAGCGGGCCACGGCTCGAACGTTTCCCTGAGTCGCATCGAGAGCAGCCGTGATCGCCGCGTGCCGGAGCTTGTGAGCTGTGAGGCCGATCCCCAACCGACGGCCCCACCCCTGCACGATGCGATTGATGCTCGTCCCGGTCAGGCTGCGACCTTCAGCCTTTCGTGCTCGATCGAAGTTCGTGAACAGAGGTCCCGGCTCAGGGCCACGCACGGCAATCCACCGTTCGAGAGCGGCGGCTGTGATGGGTGCAACTGTCAGTGTCGAGCGTTCACGGTTCCCCTTTCTCAGGACGGAAATCGTCATCTGATCGAGTGACACGTGCTCCAAATCAAGCGTCTCGACTTCATGGCGTCTGAGTGCGAGGTCGTAGAGCAGGCGAAGGAGCGCGAAGTCCCGCACGCCCTGAGCATCGTTCCGCTTCGAGATCGCAAACAGGAGTTGCCGAACGGAGGCAGTGTTTGGGCCACGAGTGTCGCGGTACGGTGTCGTCCGCTCATTCTTCAGGGTCAACTCCCACGTAATGGCACCGAGAGCAGCTCCGAGTTTGACGAGTGAGCGAAGGGCCGCAAGCCTTCGGTTGACTGAGGCCGGTTGTAGACGACGGCCGAGGAGATCGGCGCGGTAGTTGATCGCCAACACGTTTGCCTCAAACGCCGGTAGAGCAAAGAGGTGTCGAGCGGCGGACGCGATCGACGCCTGACGTGTGAATCGAGTGAAGTCGTCGAGGTCGTGCCGGTATGCTCGCAAGGTTCGCTCATTCCGGCCCGCAAAGAACGTCCCGACTACTACCTCGGCCACATGTGCGCCTTTGGTTAGAGAAAGGGCAGCCGTGCTACCGTCTTGCCTCACAACACCTTCATCATTCATGATGATAGATTATCCCACAGACGGTATGTACTTGTGAAGAAGAAGATGCCTGTTGCCCGCTCCTCCGCACACGGCGACGACTACGCCGTCTTCACCGAATTACTCGCCACTGTTCGCAAGGAACAGGGCATCACACAGACCACTCTCGCGGAGCATGTCGGCCGACTCCAAACATGGGTAGCGAAGGTCGAGGCCGGAGATCGACGCATTGATGCCGTGGAGCTGATCGCGGTTCTCGATGCGTTGAAGGTCGATCTCACCGAGTTCTTCACCCGTCTCCGTCGTCAGCTCCGCAAGAAGAGCCGCTAAATGACGAGCCCTGCATCGCTGCCGGGGCACGAGATTCGGTCACTGTTTACGTGAGCCGGTCGGCAGCGACGCTGATTTCAGGTGGCCGACCGCGACGACGCCTCTATCACGACACGTCGGCCGCCGATGACGACGAACGGCTTCATGCTGACGTTCGGCTTCGCTGCCGTCCTAGCCGTCACCTCACCGCGTGCGAT
>C688J35102_120989290_pt1 | contig 10711 bp, 13 predicted proteins | sample HopSoiMetagenom2_FD_35102 | JGI IMG/M metagenome (IMG submission 35102) | reverse complement strand
GTGGCCGAGTGGTTAAAGGCAGCAGACTGTAAATCTGCCCGCGCAAGCGTACGCTGGTTCGAATCCAGCCCTCTCCACCATCACACAGCAACATCATCCCCGAACCAGTGACACGCGCGACGGGGGGCTTCTTTTGCTGCTGTGAGGCGGCGCCCACCAGGGCGCGCCTAATCTAGTTTGCCGTTAATACAGTTCAATTCGGACCAAAGTTCCCGGCCGCATGCCTCGGAAATCCGGAGAAAACTGGTCAAGTCCAGTGATATGACCTAAGGTCGTGCGGGACTCGCTGCTCGGGGAGTGGCCGAAATGCTGCGCGGGGTGGATTTGGCAGTGAAGGAGACGGCCGGGGTGCCTGAGGCCGCCGACGAATCGGAAGGCCCGACTCAAGCGGACCTGATGGCGCTGCGGGTGGCTCGACTGACGCCCGGCCAACTCGATTGCCTGCGTCTTGTGGACCAGCTCCTCTCTTCGAAAGAGATCGCCACCGAGCTTCAAATTTCGCCGCACACGGTCGATCAGCGAATCCGCCAGGCGCTCGCAACCTTGGGTGTGGAGCGTCGTGCACAGGCTGCGCGCACCGTCGCGCAATACAGCGGTCCATATCAGCGATTGATACATCAATCGCCGTATATTGAGCGGGCATCCCCAAGCGGTCACCCAGAGGCCGCGGTCAGTCATCAGATTCGGCACGCTGATCGCGCAGGGGAGGCCGGGGGGGCTGGTTTCCTTACCGAGCAGAGGCCCGCATCTTTCTGGCCTTCCCTGCAACTGCCGTTCGCAACTAGGAGCAACCCCCGGAATGAGATGAGTGTCGGCCAGAGGCTGTTTTGGATTGTGACTATCGCAATCGGAGCGGCGTTTTCGGCGGGCATGTATCTCGCCGGACTCGAAAGCCTCTCCAGGCTGCTCAATAGCTAGAATCTTTAAGAGCTCACCGGCCCGACCTTCAAATCAATCCGACAGCCACTCCGGCGCGATCCGCCGGGGAAGGAGCAGTCATGCGCAAACAAGCGATCTGGGATGCCGTCCATGAGGTCGGAATCCATACCCGTGCAGTTGAAGACCTAATTGAATCCACGCTGGTGGAACTGGCCGAACTTCAGTCCAAAATCGTCCAGGTCAGCAATGTTGCAGGCGTACCCTATTCCACGCTTCAGGACTCTTTCGAAGGCGTTTCGGCGACCATCAACGATCTGGTGAAAGTCCGCGGGACCATGGCGAACTGCCATGGCGTGTTTCTCGAAGCCAAGGAGAAGATCCCCGGAGTTCGGACTACCTCGTGGGGCGATGGCGATCCTTGCTGCGGCAAGGTCGCGCACACCGACCTTCGCGTCGTGGCCTGACAAGAGCTTTTGACCGGACCATAGCAATGTGGTCCGGTCTCTATTCCCATGGATTCGATCCTTCGGCTGATCCTGTTCTGGCTGCTGCTGCTCGTATCGTGCGGCTATGCTCTGTGGCGCGGCCGCAAGTATGAGCGAATTGCAGCGCTGGTGTTCGTGACAGCAACGATCTTGTCGATTCTCGGCCATTCGCCGCTGCGCGGTCGCTATGTCGAAATCGAACTCAGCGACCTGATCGTCGACACTGGAGTTCTTTTCGCGGTGGTCGCCATCGCCCTCGTATCCGATCGGTTCTGGCCACTTTGGATTGCCGGGCTCCAGTTAGTCGACAGCATGTCGCATCTCATGAAGGCGATCGACGCCAATCTGCTCCCCACGGTTTACGGCGCCGCAGAGCGCTTCTGGAGCTATCCAATCCTGTTGATCCTTTTCATCGGCGCTTGGCGGCAGCAACACCGCCCAAAGCGGGTGTCCGAAACGGCGGGACGTTGAACGACATTGGACTGGGACCGCCGCGCGGCTAAGCGGCCACCATGTCGCGCCGCAAGAAATCGCATCAAAGTCATGGCTCGCCGAACCGGCCACGCTTCTGGGGCAGGCATGCAGTCGCGGCCGCGCTCGACAATTCTGATCGGAAGGTATTGCGCGCCTGGGCGACGCGCGACGCCGCGGCGCTCATGCAATTTCCCAAGGATTTGCCGGTAACATTCGCCGAGGTCGCGGACCTCGGCCGCCTGGTTCCTTCCGATGCGCCGCACCAGGGCGTGGTGATCGAAGCCGAGCCGCTGGAGGAAGTGTGGCTCGACGACCTGCTTCAAGGCGCCGGCGACCGCGCCGTCCTGCTCGTGCTCGACCAGGTGACCGATCCGCACAATCTGGGAGCGATCCTCCGCTCCGCCGCGGCATTCGGCGCGATCGGGGTCGTCACCCAGGACCGCCACTCCCCGCCCGAGAGCGGAGTCGTGGCCAAAGCGGCATCCGGCGCGCTCGAGCGCGTGCCCTGGGCCCGTGTCGTGAATCTCGCCCGCGCGCTGGAAGAGATCGCTGAGGGTGGATTTTGGCGTATCGGCCTTGCTGGAGACGCGGAGATGGAACTCAAGAATGCGCTGGGGCCGCTGCGCGTGGCGCTCGTGCTCGGTGCAGAAGGGCCGGGGCTGAGGCCCAATACGCGCGAGCATTGCGATGCGCTCGCGCGCCTGCCTATCAGCGATGCCGTGGAAAGCCTCAATGTCTCGAACGCGGCCGCGGTCGGCTTATATGCGGCGAGCACCCATGGTTAGGACAAGCTCGAGCATCCAGGCCCATGTCGAGACGCTCGCGAGCCGCGAGCCAGCCTTCGCGCGCGTCGTTGAGCAACACGGAATACCCGAGCCGCGCAACAGCGAGCCGGGCGCCCACACTTTGCTGCGCACCATCGTCGGCCAGCAGGTCAGCGTCGCCGCGGCCCGCTCCATGTGGTCCAAGCTCGAAGCTGCATATGGTGCCCCGCCCGATCTGAACCTGCTGCTTGCCGCCACCGACGAGGAGATGCGGGCAGCCGGGATGTCGCGCCAGAAAGCCGGTTACATCCGCAGCCTCGCCGAGCTGGTGACATCGGGCGACCTCGACCTCGGCAACCTGCCCGAGGACGACGATGAAGCAATCGCGCTGCTGACGAAGATCAAGGGAATCGGCCGCTGGTCCGCTGAGATCTACCTGCTGTTCGCCGAAGGGCGCCCGGACATATTCCCCGCGGGCGATCTCGCGGTCATGGTGGAGATCGGTCGGCTGTTGGGCCTCGACGAGAAGCCGAGCGAGAAGGTACTGCGTGAGCTCGCCGAACCCTGGCGGCCATACAGGGGCGCGGCGGCGGTGCTCGCCTGGCACAGCTACAACAGCAGCGTCCTCTAGTTCCGCAACCCCACTGGCAGCAGCCGAGCGCCCACTCCGCGGAATATGCGCGGTCCCAGGTCGAGCCTGAATGGGGCCATTTTGGCGCTCTTGGCGTCGCGCCCGAGGAGATAGCTGGCCGAAGTCTGCCCCTCGCCCGCGCTCCAGCGGTAGAGCGCATTGAACGCGATCAGCGGAATGAAGACCCGGCGTTCGGCGATTTCGAGCACCTGCACATTTTCGCGCGGAGCCACGACCTGGCTGCGCAAGGTCATGCGCTGAAGCGGCGGGATCGCGTCGATCCGCTCACCCTCGGCAACTGGCTGCGCGAAGAAGTTGCCGATGTCCTGCTCCTGCGTTGGCCCGGCGTTGAATACGCTCGCCTCGATCAGGACATCGCGTGCGGGCGCATTCCCCGAGTTGAAAATGTCGAGCTCGAATTCGAACGTGATCCGGCTTTCTTCAACGATGCAGCGAAGAGGCTGCAGCGCGATTTCGATCCACGGCCGCAGCCGAGTGGAAACCACTCCCGCCGGAACAGGCGGAGCCGTGCGCGGCTGGACTGGCGCGGGCGCAGGCGCCTTCGCTTTGGGTGGAGGTACTGGCGTCGGCGTCGGTTCCGGCGCGGAAAAGACGTCGAGGTGCGGCCCGCCGGCGAACGCCTCGCGGGAGCGACTGCGCAAGAACAGGAAGGCCCCGCCCGCGCCCAATGCGAGTGCCGCAAGCAGCCACGGCCAGAGGGTCAAGGCGTGCGCTGTGCTCTGCGGCTCCGGAGTAAAGGTCGAAACCGCCGCCGGCAGCGCCGCAGCCGCATCCGTTCGGGGTGAGGACGATTCCAGTTGCGGCAGAGGCGCACCCGAGGATGCGGATGGGATTGCCTGGCCCTGCGCCTCCGGTGGGCGCGCGATTGCCTGTGCCGGTTCACTCGATGCTGTACGGACTGGAGCAGGGGTTCGAGCATTTTGTCTTTGCGGCGCGGAGCCCGGCCCTTCGGTTCCTGCAGATGCCGCGCGCGGTACCGCGGGAGCGCGGCTCCGAGGAGCCGTCGGCGCAGTCCGCTGCGGCGGCTGGTCCGCGGGGCGGGTCACCGTCCCCGTAAGACTAAAATTCTGCAGCTCCTTCGGCCCGACTGCATCGGCGGCGGGCGTATTGGTGGTCGCCGCGGGCGCGCTTTGCGCGGCAAGCGGAACGGGCGCGAGCATCAGCCCCGCCGTCCAAACCGCAATCGCCAAGCGCAACCCGCCCCGCATCGACTCCCGCTCATTGTTCGTGAATCGCCAATTCTCATGGCGCGCCAGGCACATGCCCGCCGAACGACTGCGATTCAAGCACAGGTTCGATGAACCGCGCCGGACTCAGCGACTAACGTGCGTCCACCAGCACCAGCTCGGAGTCATCCTCGGCCTCGATCTCGACCCGAGTCTCGCCCGTGATCGCGACTCCGTCGCGTGGGTTGGCCTCAACGCCGTTCACTCGAACGCGGCCGCTAGGAACCAGGTACAAGTGCCGGTTGGCATCCGCGTCGATCGCAATGGAATCACCGGCCTTCACGGTCGCCCCGAGCACGCGGGCGTCGGCGTTGATGGTGAGCGTGCCGTCGCCGGGATCACCGCTGGCGAGCAGCTGAAAAGCGCCTTGGCGCGAATCCTTGGGAAACGGCATCGCCCCCCAGCTCGGCTGCGCGCCAGGCTTGTCTGTCTCGATCCAGATCTGGAACAAGGTCGTAGCCTCATCCTCGAGATTGTACTCTGCGTGCTGGACACCGGTTCCCGCGCTCATCACCTGCACGTCGCCGGCGCCTGTGCGGCCCTTGTTGCCCATCGAATCCTGGTGGGTGATCGCGCCGGTGCGAACATAGGTCACGATTTCCATGTCGCGGTGCGGGTGCGGCGGGAAACCGCTCTTGCCGGCGATCTGGTCGTCGTTCCACACGCGGATGCGCCCCCAAGCCATGCGGGCGGGGTCGTGATAGCTCGCGAAAGAGAAATGGTGGCGGGCATTGAGCCAGCCGTGGTCGGCGTGGCCGAGGCTGCTGAAAGGGCGGATGTCGATCATTCAGGCGAGATGGGCGGACGCCTGCCGCCGCTCAAGTGTCATCGGTGTAACCAGACTTTTGGTCGCGCCCGACGCGAAATGCTGTATACTTCCCGTTAAACAGGGAGGCACGCATGACCGGCATTCTCGACAAGTTCTACGTCGAACATGGGATTTACGGCGCGCGGGTCATGGCGCGCTCGCTTCAACTCACCGGCAGCTGCAACAGCGACGAGGAAATCGACACCGCCGTTGCAATGCTCAAGGACGACCTCGACGCCTGCGCGAAGGAGGCGAAGCGCCTCCTCAAGGTCAATCGCGCCTCGTTGTTCGAAGGCTGGCCGGGGGATTGAACGTCTGCGCGTAGCTCCCACGCGCTCCGAAGCACCCACCGAAAAACGCCCTCCGGGTAGCTCCCGCGAGTGCGCCACGCGTCCAACGCTGACCCTCCGATGCCCTGTTTTGCCCGGAACTTGACGACGAACCGTGCATTTTTGTAGACGAACTGAGCTCGGCACCAAAATCGGAGGTTCACCATGGAAGGGTATCGCAACACGCGCAGCCCCGGCTTCAAGCTTGTGCTGGCGATCGTCGTCGGCTTCCTCCTGACGATCCCGCTCTTCTCCATTTACCTGCTCTCCTACGACCGGGAATCGCAGTCGCGAGAGGCCGCCTCCTCGATCACCGCCGGCTGGGGCGGATCGCAGACGATGAGCGGACCAGTGTTGGTCATCCCGTATCACGCAACGACGACGGAAACGGTCGTGGAAAACGGCCAGAGCGTGACCCGCACCAATCAGGTGACGCGTGAGCTGACGCTTGCGCCTGAAGCGGTAGACGTCTCGACCGATGTCGGCCCGCAGGTGCGCAAGCGCTCCATCTATGAAGCGGTGGTCTATGACGCGCGCGTCGCCGGAAAGGCGCGCTTCGCATTCCCCGCCGATCTCGCTCGCACCGGAGTCGATCCGGCAACGATGGACCTCACCCGCGCTGAGTTGCGCTTCGGGCTCAGCGATCCGCGTGGGCTCGGCGCTAATCCGCAAGTCCAAGCGGGGGGTCAGGCATTGCGGTTGCAACCCGGCGGGGGGAGCAACGGCGGGCGCGGCTTTTTCGCCTGGATCGATGCAACCCAGCTGACGGGCAAGCCGCTCGTGGTGGATTTTGTGTTCAAGTTCCGCGGCAATGAATCACTCAGTCTGGCGCCCGACGCGGGCGACACGCGCTGGGCAGTCCGCTCGTCGTGGCCAAGTCCGAGCTTCGGTGGCAAATTCCTGCCGGAGAGGCCTAACGTCACTGAGAACGGTTTCGACGCGACCTGGCGCATTGGCAACCTGTCGCTCGGCCGATCTCTGGTCAGCACTAGCGAGCCGGGAACTGCGAGTGTCGCTACGCCGGCCGAGCCGTCTGCAGATCAGACCGACAACCAAACGGCGCAGATCGACCTGATCCAGCCCGTCGATCTTTATTCCGAGGTCAATCGCGCGATCAAATACGGTTTCCTGTTCATCGGCTTCACCTTCCTCGCGCTGCTGATGTTCGACGTGATCGGCGGAGTCGCCGTTTCGGCGGTAGAGTATCTGCTGATGGGCGCGGCGTTGGTGCTGTTCTTCGTGCTGCTGCTCGCCTTCGCCGAAGTCGTCGGATTTACGCCGGCTTACATCCTCGCCGCGGGAGCGATCGCGGGGCTGAACACGGCTTATTCCGCAGCGGTGCTTGCGAGCTGGCGCAGGGCCGCCTTCATCGGCGGGCTCCTCGTTGGGCTGTACGCCGTGCTCTACATCCTCCTCAGCCTTGAGGCTTTCTCCCTGCTGATCGGCTCGCTCCTACTGTTCGTCGCGCTCGCCGGAGTGATGTACGCCACGCGGCGGATCGACTGGGGCGGAAAGAAGGACCCCGCACCGGCCGCGTGACGCTTCGAAACTTTGCGGCTAGTCGGCACGGCCATGACTCAGCCGCATCCGCCGAAGCGTATCTTTCCAACGTCGGAGGTCGACGCACGTGCTGCCGAGCACGTGCCGTCGATCCCGCAGACCGAGAGCTCGGCCTACAAGCTCGCATTCCAAGACAGCGAATTCCTGTTGCGCGAGGACCTGCGGCCGGTCCGTTTCCAGCTCGAGTTGTTGAAGCCCGAGCTGTTGCTCAACGAAGCGAACATCGGGTCGACATTCGTCTTTTACGGGTCCGCCCGCATTCCTTCCCCGGACATGGCCGACGCACTCATCGCCGCCGCGACGAACGCCGAACAACAGGCTGTCGCCGAACGACTGAAGGCCAAGTCACAATATTACGAGGTCGCACGAAAGCTCGCGCGCCACGCCAGCCGCTGCGACTGCGACGAGGAAGGCAAACGTAATTTCGTGGTCTGCTCGGGCGGAGGACCTTCCATCATGGAAGCCGCCAACCGCGGCGCGTGGGAAGAAGGCCAGGAGTCGATCGGACTGAACATCGTTCTTCCGCATGAGCAGCTGCCGAACCGCTACGTGACGCCCGGACTCAGCTTCCAGTTCCACTACTTCGGTCTGCGGAAAATCCACTTCCTGCTGCGCGCGCGTGCGGTCGCCGTTTTCCCGGGCGGCTTCGGCACGCTGGACGAGTTGTTCGAGCTTTTGACTTTGGTCCAGACGGGCAAGGTGCGGCCCTTACCGATTATCCTGTTCGGCCGTGATTTCTGGAACCGAATAGTGAATTTTGACGGGCTCGCCGAAGAAGGCGTGATCTCTCCGCACGATCTCGAGCTCATTCACTGGAGTGAGGACGCCGACGAGGCATGGGACTTCGTCAGCCGCTTCTACGAAGAGCATCCCCATCCGGCACCGGTGCAGAGGGCCCCGCCGGAATGACTGGTAGAGCTTAGGGCTTTTTCGCCGGCTGGCCGGCGTCACCGCCGCTGGTCTGCGGCGTCTTTCCGGCCGCCGCCGTGGCAGGCACGGGTTCCTTCTCCGCCTTTTGCGGACCGTTGTTCGCACCTGTGCCCGGTGCGTTCCCCGCTGCTGCTGCCGTTGCCGCGGGGGCAGCCGGGAGCGGCTTGGGCGCATCGCTGTGCGCGCTTAGGAACGCGATAACGTTCGCCCGGTCCTGCGGATTGCTGAGGCCCGCGAAAGTCATTTTGGTCCCGGGAGCCATTGCGCGCGGACTTGCCAGCCAATGGTTGAGATTGTCCCAGTTCCACGTGCCACCCACCTTTGAGAGTGCATCGGAAAATGGGAAGCCTTTGCCCTGCCCGATCGGCTCGCCGATCACGTCCCAGAGGTTGGGACCGAGCTGGTTTGGTCCGCCCTTGTCCGCATTGTGGCAGGCCATGCATTTGTTGAATACCTGCTGGCCCGCCGCGGGATCGGCCTTGGCGAGATAAGCTTCGATCGGCTGCTCGGCCGCTGCACCGCCCGCGCCTTCCTGTTCCACGCCGGCGATCGGATAGCCCATCTTCTCCGGGCGTTCGCTGATGAACATCTCGCCGGCGACGATCGAGGACCCCAAAGCGACGATGCCCGCGAACAGCACCCAGCCGGCGATGGTGTTGAAGCGATCGTCCATGAAGTTTCCCTGATTTTCTAAGGAGGCGCGATGAATGGAATTGCGCCGCCCTTTACGGGCGCGGGCGGGCTTCTTCAAGCCGCGGCGCGGGGCCTCTCGGTCGCAGCCAGCGCCAACTCCGCAGCCCGGCGATACAGCGTCGGCAGACCGGCGTCGGCGATGCGGTCGAGCGGGTGCCACCAGCCGTCACCGACCGGCTCCGAGCGCATGACGATCGTAAGATCGAGCGTGAAATGGGTGAACACATGCCGCACCGTGCCGAGGCTGGGCGGATGTGTTTCGGACGGCCCCTCAGTCCAGTCGCTTCCCGGGAGCGCGGCCATTCCGCCCAGCAGGCCCTTTGCCGGCCGGCGAATGAGCCAGATGCGCCCATCGCGCTCGATCCAGTATGCAAGGCCGTTTTTGTGCGGGCGCGGCGGACGGACCTTCCGAGCCGGATACAGCTCAGGAGTGCCGCTCGCATAAGCCGCGCAATGATTGTGGAGCGGGCAGATGCCGCATCGGGGGCTCTTCGAACGGCAAATGGTCGCACCCAAATCCATCATTCCCTGGGTGAAGTCGCCGGCGCGCCCGTCGGGAATCATCTCAAGCGCCAGGCGCTCTATCTGCGTCCTCGTGGACTGCTTCAGGCCCTTCAGCCGCGAGATGACGCGCTCTACATTCGTGTCCACCGCCGCAGCCGACTCGCCGAACGCGAGCGCCGCAATTGCCGCCGCTGTATAGGCGCCGATACCTGGTAGCTGGCGAAGCTCGGCGGCGGTTCTCGGAAATGCGCCGCGCCGCGCCACTTCGCGGGCGCAAGCGATCAAGTTGCGCGCACGGGCGTAATAGCCCAGGCCGGCCCATTCGGAGAGGATCGCCTCGTCGGTCGCTTGAGCGAGCGCGTCGATCGTCGGCCAGCGCGCAATGAAACGCTCGAACCGTGGACCGACCGCCGCGACGGTGGTCTGCTGGAGCATGACTTCGCTGAGCCAGACACGATACGGCTCTGGCGGCCGCTGACCCGGCGCGGAGCGCCATGGCAGACGGCGGAAGTTATCCACATAATGTTGAAGCAGCAGCGCGGCGGCATTGGCGGTCACAATATTGGTATGGCATGCTCAACGCCGATGACGAAGCGCAAGCAGGACAAAGAAGAGACGCCACGCAGCTGCCGGCCGCGCTCGGCGGGCGATCTCGTCGGCGGCATTGGCGACCCGTCCTTCCGCCGCTTCGGTTTCATCCAGAGCTCGATCGTCAGCCGCTGGGCGGAGATTGTCGGCGAGCGCTACGCCAAGGTCTCCTCACCCGAATCGATCCGCTTCCCGATGGGCGGGAAATCCGGAGGCGTGCTGACCTTGCTGGTAGAGGGCGCGCACGCGCCTTTGATCCAGCACCTGACGCCGATGATCGTGGAGCGGGTGAACCGCTTCTTCGGCTATGCGGCGATCAACCGCATCGTATTCCGCCAGGGGAAGCCGCCGGCTGCGCCCGCGAGGCCGCAACGGCCGCAGCTGCGCGCCGTGCCGAAGGATCTCGGCGAAGGCTTGCGCGAAATCGCCGATCCCGAGCTTCGCGCCTGCCTGGAGTCGCTTGCGGCACAAATTGCCGCTACCAGCGGCCCGCCTTTGCTTCCCGAAGAAGCCGAAGCAGAAATACCCGCGATCAACCGGAGCAATTGAAACCGATGAAGGTCCGCAATTTTCTGGCGTGCGCCATGGCAACTGTCGCGCTCGCCGGCTGCAACAAGAAGAATGAAACGCAAGGGACGCCCGCCAGCAACGAGACGGTGACGATCACCCAGGCGACCCCGCCACCTGGTGGCAACTGGAGCGACGTCGTCAATGCGACCTCGGCCGGGTTCATGATGGGCAATCCGAACGCGAAGGTGAAGCTGGTGGAGATCGGCTCACTCTCCTGCCCGCACTGCAAAGCCTTCGACGACGAAGGGG